>JGI26470J50227_1000156_pt1 | contig 31950 bp, 36 predicted proteins | sample FreactTroBogLake_FD_50227 | JGI IMG/M metagenome (IMG submission 50227)
TAAAACATACTGGATTCAGCATTTCGAACCCAAGGTGTGTCACCAATCAATCGACCGAGAAAATCTTGTGGATCATAACTACCTGCATGCCATAGCCCACCAATCTTAACTGGAATGCCTAGTAGTTCACTCATATACTTTACTTGAATTACAGTTGGGTTCCAAGCGTCGGTATAGAGAAAATAATCGCCGGCCTTAACTGTACCCGCAGCAAACAACTCTGAAATTTGTAATAGCTGCTGACTCTTATAACTGTTAGTGCCGGCAAAATTTAAGAAAGCCCCAGGCGTTGTAGCTTGTGGTACATCGCCACCCGAGATAACATGAACATCAAGTCCTGCTGCAATCATCTGATGGGGCAAATATTGTTTCCATTGAGCAGTATATCTTGTCTCAACTGCTTCTAAATCAATTAGATATACTGTCATGCTCGTTCCTTATAATAGTTACTTGACAACCACTGCATTAAGCAGATAAGTCCTTGTCCTTCATCTTTAAATTTCACTGTAATAAAACGATAGTCTTTATGTTCTGTATGTACAGATATAACATAATCTTCGTACATTTTCAAATTTTCTCTGAGAAGTAATGCCTTTAATCCTGACAGTGTTGCGTTACGATTGTGCCATTTACCCTGTTGATTTCCGATTAATGGAAAATCAACAGCTTCCCAAATTTCAGTTAACCATGGATCATTCATTCAATTCCCATATTTTTACGGATTTTTGTGGCACTGATATTGTGTATAGTTTCATCAAATACTTCTTGTTCAATCTTGTATCCAACATCCCTGCCATATGTAATGTTTACAATATTTGGAACAATTTGAATTTCATACTTGCCTTGATACAATGGATCGAGGTCTCTGCGAATAAACTTTTTAACTTGTTCAATGGCAAATGGATTAGAGCCATTCCATCCCTGGCAATCTCTAATTTGAATTACTACTTGCCCAGTTTTTTTAATAGCACGGTCAAATAAAGCTCGATGACCTTCATGCCATGGTTGCCATCTTCCCAGCATTTGAACCGTTTCTTTTTGCCAATCAAATACAGGACGACGTCGATTAGCTTTAATGTGATCCCATATAAAAGCGGCCCATTTAATGGCATTTTGTTCGGGTATACGGAAGTCATATAAGTCAGGTTCTACAAAAGCTTTGTTAGTATCTTCATACTTGCCGCGATCAATGGTATCAACCCAAATGATCCAATCTGCTTTAAAATTATTACGCATTTCAACTAACGGGGCAACAAAGTCAGCAATTACATAATCCATTGTGCTATTGTTTGCCAGTTCACGCATACGAATACTTTGACGGATACGTCCACTGTCAGTAAAGTCCCAATCGTTATACTGTTGTCGAACAACATCAGCATTAAACCAATCAACGGTATGAAATTCTGTTTCCATACGCTTTTTTAGCTCTTGAGCAAGTGTAGTTTTACCTGCTCCTGGCAATCCCATAATTAAAATTTTCATCTCGATATCCTGGCAGGAAATAAGATCAAGCAGTCTTCTTACTAAAGTGAGCAGCGTCTTCTGCCCAATGATCTACAAAACTGTCACCTCGACGATGACGCTCATACTGTACATAGCCTAGGCTACTACGCTTGTACAAGTCCTTCTCGTCAAATACATAGCCATAAGCTACGCAAAAGTTACGATAGTCGTCAAGATCATTAAACACACGGTTCACATTGCGATTCTTAATCATGTCAAATTTCCCATTTGATGTTACAGCCATTTTCATTATCTTCGCTTACTTCAATCTCTACTGCCCTGCCAGGATAACGAGTTGTAATTACTTGGTACAAGTCTTCTGCAATCATTTCGCAGCTCTTGTAATCCAGTTGTAGTGTAGCTTCATTATAAAGCTTTGTCAACCAGCGTTTAAACTGGATAAATTCAATATCTCTATCTGAATGAAATACTTCGATAGCAACACGGAAATGAAAAATGTGACGATGAGGATATCCAAGGAAGCTGACATCATACTCATCGCCAGTAGCCAACTTTGGATCATCCAAAGCGGCAGGATACTTGTGGATACCTTCACGTTCAAACTTTACCCAAATCATACTCTTACGGATATTTGGCATTCGGTCTGTTACCATCTTTTTCTTAAAAAAGCTCACTTGCTTTCCTCGTCTGTGATCATCTTATTATGCCACATTGCATAATCGTCTGTATAATTCTCAATTACAGACTGCAATTTGAAAACATCGCCAGGCGTGGGAATAACATCATGCCATTCGATGGCGCCTCGTCCAATAATAAAATTGAATGCCATCTTCAAACGCTGCCAAAAATTGAGATGCCCTTTATCTGCTTGCAACTCAAAATACAGCTCTGGTTCATCTTTTTCAGCCCAATCAAAATAGCTTACTCGGATGATATGATTGGCACCATGACACTGGCAACCAATGTAAATTGTTTCGCTCTTATCAGTTAATGTGCTCATGTTTTTATACTACTTTCTTATGCGGTTTTTGTCAAGAAATAGTTGTGTCCTTAGTATACTGATCCCAATATGTATACTTGTCCTTATCCATTAGATCATGCAGTTGATGTGTCCAGACACCTGGATTAGTTTTACCCCATGTCAGATCATCTAACTTAATTGTAGTGTTATAATTGAGCAAACTGATATATGGCAGCTTAACACTAAGCATTGGGACAAAGCGATTATGTTCGCATAAACCTGATTCTAATAGACCTTCTGCCTGCTTAACATCAAGATCTAAGGTGCACCAATATTCTTCGTCCAAACAATACTTAATAGTTTCTTCCCAAACTAACCAAGCATCAACATCATGCACATCAATATCGGGAAAGCTTTGACTAGTCCCAAAGTAGATATGCTTGACATCATGTTCTTTAGCCTTGGCAAGTATCTCTTCAACAGGCGGTGTTCCTACAACAAACAGTGTAAACATACCGTGACAAATAGTATGTTCAACTTCGTAACCTGTGAAATATACTACTTCTTTACGTTCTTTAGTATTCAGCGCCATGTGTTCCTCATGTTAGTTTAGGGCCTTTGATCCAAAATGATAGTGACTTTCTTTGACCTGACGTAACAGGCAATACTCTATGCTGTGTCCAACTTGGGAAGATAATAACTGTGCCAGGAGCATCGGGCACAGTCATTTCATGATTTAAAAAGAATTGAAACTCTCCACCTGTATAATCTTCAGTTGATATATTAACAACAACAGTGATCTTGTTATCATAAATTCGATCAGCAAGAATGAAATCATTATGCCATCCATATTCACTTTCGAAATCACTAGTATAAGTGTTTAAGTTTATGGTATCAAAATCAGTAAACGGAAGTATGTTAAAGCCAAACAAATTAGTATTTGTATGATGTGCTAGTTGCTCAAGTTTAGTTAATGACTGTTTAGCATTTTGCCAAGTGACAGAATCAACTATACATGTTTTAGATACACCTTCTGCTGGATTATCTTTACCGTCAATGGTATAATTATAGAGTTGATTGAACTCATCTATTACATCTCGATTATAAAAGTTTGGTTGTGTATAAAAATTCTGTATCATTTCAATTCCATACCAAATAGCCTCTGCTATATCCTGCCGGGCGTGTCACACCATCTTCAAATGCCTGTTGCCATTCTGTATTACGATCATAACCCCTAGTCCATAATCCGTCAACCTCCAATCCGCAATTTGTCATATATGACACTGCTGTAGTCATTGCAGTATAGAAATCTTCATTACGAGGACTTGGGCATATTATTGTACAATTCTTCCAAAGTAGATTGGAAAATGACGTTTTCACAGCAGGATGTTTCTCTGCTGCTAATACTATTGTGGCATTGTTCTTCAGGATATCTTTCGTGAATACAGTATCATCCTGCTTGAGATCGATAACAACATCATATTGCCCAGTAGGTTCCTTTGACAACTTGATATGTTCATCCCATAGATGATGGTTGCTGTTACCAACCACGGTGATAGCACCATCATAGGAATGTATTAGCATGGTCTGGAACACGATCCAGGACAGGAAACCTGATCCAAGAATCAGTAGACGCTTGTTTTCGGTGTTGTATGTGGGAAATCCTTCCATAGCAACATTGATCCCACAAGCAATGGGTTCAATGATCCACTTTGGATCGAGTTCTGGAACAACTACAAACTCAAATCTGCCAGTATTATAGTAATCGCTATATGCTGGTTCGCCGCGAGTTGCTACAAAGTCGCCAACTTTTACAGGCTCTAATCCCTGTCGATTAACCTTTGCGCCAACCTTGGTAACAATGCCTAAGCCTTCGTGCCCTTGCATATGAAGAGGCAGCGGTCCAAAGTTACCCTGCATCATATCAATATCGCTGCGACAAATACCAGTCATCACAGCTTTTACTTCAATTTCATCATCAGTGGGTTCAGGTTTATCCCAAACTGTTTCTACAAACTTGCCATCGCCTGCTGTATATAGAATTCTACTTCTCATCGTATGGTCCAATCATATTGTGTATCCAAAGATCCTGTTCTAGTTGATCTTTCCACCAGTCCTGATTACCAAAATTTTCAAATGCTGTTTGAATCATTTTACTATACGCAGATTCAGGGCATAATCCTAGTTCAAATCTACGTTCACGATCACTAAAGAATGTAATGCTCTGATCATCTCGTTCTAAACTACGCCAATCAGCAGTTAGATTGTATTGAGTTTTTCCAACAGTTAATTTAATTCTGGCGTAATCATCTACATCATATAGTCCATCAGGATTAACTGTGCCATATGCTGTATCTAGTAGATCTTCTAGTTTCCAACGTCTAACAAGTTTATAATCTAAAATATTGCTATCTTGATATGTTTTAGGATTTAACGCTGCTACCCAACTTAACAAGTGTGGCATCAAATCTCTGTTGACACCGCCAAAACTATAATGCTTGTTAGTAAACCAACTGCCGGGATTAGGTACTCGATTAAAATTAATCCAATTGATGTTAACAGTTGGACTACGATCATTCAGGGCTTTAAAGACTCCTATATCATCACGATACTGATTATTCTTAACCATAATGAACTTAGTTTCTGGACAAGAATCAACCATAATTCTCCAATCATGTGCTGATTTAACTCCAGGCTTTTCGATGAAAACAATTCGACTATGTTCTGATATGAGATAAGCAAGATTTTCATGTGTATAATTTGGGGTACAAATAAAAGTAACATCAAATCTTGGATGAACATCTAATGCCAGACCAACACTTGTAAAGTCTGCAGGACGAACATTATCTACAGTTACTACTGTGTAGTTCAATTCTTGGAGCACTTGTTTATAAATTGCTCCAATCCCCATTCCAATAACTAAAGCTTTCATGTTTATATAATAACATGAAAGCTTCGATATTACAAGTTAAAAATCTACCTTAAGACCAATTGTGCCAACTGCAGCAGTGTAATCTTTTCCCTTATCAAAACCAATAGTGGCATTTAAAAATACACCCTTATCAATTTCAGTTTTGGCAACTACTTTAATACCGCCTACTGTTTTGAAATCTTTAGTCTGAGTGACTTTAGTTTCAAAACTGATATTGTTGTCTAAATCATATTTTACACCAATATAAGGATTAACACTAGTTGATGATTTAGCAGGAATAGTTGATAGTAATGAACTACCCATCTCAACAACATTATTAATTTGACTTTGATTTACAGTAGCACCAATTAATGGTCGGAAGCCATAATAAGTGTCTGCTGTATAAACAGTTAAATCAGCATAATATGTATTCTGTTTGAACTTGGCACTGTTATATAATGCAAATAGTGGGATTGATGTTGTGCCATTATAACTGCTAGTGCCAGCACCTACTGAAGCCTTAATCCAAAAATCTTCCTGTTTGCTTAGAATATATCCAGTTACATTATAATCAGTGACATCAACTGTTGCTCCAGTTAATCCACCACTCTTTCCAGCTACATATGAGCCAGCAACACCAAATGAATTGTTTTCAACAGTCCATTGGTAACCTGCTGTTAGTCCACCTTTTGACATACTACCAGCAGTTTTGTAGTAACCTGCTGTTGGGTCTGCCCAAGCTCCATCCTTTTGACTTAATGCATCAACTAAGAATGGATTGGTATTTTTTATTTTTACAGCATCACTATATCCAGTAGAACTAACACTCTTAACAACATTATTACTAGTTTGTGTATAAGTGTCACTGTTAACAGCACTGCTGACATTTTGATAGATTGTGTTACTTACATCAACTGAGGTTCCCTGTGTCACACTAGTAACTGCGCCTGCTCCATTTTTATTTGTTGTAGTTGGAGTGTGTGTAGATACAGTAGTAATTGGAGTGGTCACCACAGTTGTGGTTGTTGCGGGATGATCTGTTATAACTGTAGTATTTTGATTGATATTTAACATCTTCCCTATTAAATTTTTAGTATAACTGATTATCGAGTTACTTGTAGTTGCCCAGTTTACAGTACTGCTTGATGTAGTAGCAACACCACTAACTGTATGAGTTGTGACAACATCAGTTGTTGTAGCAACATTTTGAACTGCTGGCTGTGTTGTATTTGAAGTTACTGCATTGTTAGTTGCAGTTGTAACCACAGGTGTGCCATTTGCAGTTGCAGTAGTTCCATCACTATAAGTTGTAACAGTAACTGGTGTTGTTGTAGTTGTAATGATAGTTGGAGTTGTTGTAGTTGAAGTTACTGTAAAGTAAGTTGTTACTACAGGATTACCATTAGCATCAACACTATTAACTAAATTAGTATTAGTCACGGTTGTTATAGTTGGTGTTCCAACTGCATTACTTGATGTTACAATTGGTGTTCCAGGAGCGGTACTTACTACGGTGGGACCACTTGCAGCATTATTAGGAGCACTACTACCGGCATTTGGAGCAATAGCACCGAATGGTGTAGTAAAGTTTAAAGTAGTTCCAACGTCCTTAGTAACAAATAAGATTGGGCTATTAGCTGTATCGCCTTGATTGAATACAGCAAAACCTAATGTGTACGTTCCATCAGCATTAGCAGTATAATTTGCTAACTGCCAGCCAGTTGCACCATAACTACCTGTTGAATAGTTACCTGTTCCTGGGCTAGTAAAACCAAGTAATGCAAATTCTTTATTGGTTCCATTAACAGTAGCAACTGTACCACCTGACTTGTTAACCAAACTGGTCATACTTCCATCATTAAATGGAACATAATCAGTTGATACATATTGCCATGCCATATGGAAAGTTTGACCATTTGTAAGTGTAATATCTTGTTTAATCCACGCAGCATTAGTAGCAGGTCCGCCTGAAGCACTAATAGCAGCAGCTAATTCTGTTTTACTGGCAGAACTTAATCCCAAATCAGCAGCCATTGCATCAAATGTGTTAATATTAGCACCACTAGTTACGGTGCTGTTAGTTGGCTGTAAGCTTGCCATATAAGTTCCTACTGGAGGTGTAACGGTCCAGCTATAACTGTTAGGAACACCAGCACCTTGTCCTTGTGTATTAAATCCAGTCATTCCAGTAACAACACTTACACCAACCCCTTGATTGGCATTATAAGTTGTGCTAGACTGTGTTCCTGTTCCGCCGCCAGCAGTCCATGGACCTAAAGTTCCAGTTGCAAAGTTAGTATTAGTAGTTGAACTTGTAATATTAGGAATAGTTGGAGTTGCTGCGGCATTTGCTTGAGCAGCAGTTTGACCGTTTGCTAGTGGTACTGTAGTTGCAGGAACATAAGCTTGTAACTGAGCAACTGTTGGATTCTGTTGTGTAACTGTAAAACTAGCACTGCCGCCGATTGGATAGCCTTGACCGGTGGTAATAAGTGTTCCCCACATGCCAGCACCGTTATAGAAGATAGCACCATTAGCAAGAGCACTGAATGTACCAGTGTTATCGATAATTCTTGCTTGAGTACCATTAGCATTATATACTGCTAAACCATATGTGCCGGGATTAGTTGTGCTGTTAAAAAATGCAATATACTGATTATTAGTAGCAATAGCAGCATAATCAGCTGCTGACATTCTAGCTGCTACTGGATTTCCAGCAGCATCAATGCTAGCGAATAGATAGTTATAACCCGAAGTATTTAAAGTTCCGTTGTTAATATACCACTGCACATCGAATATCTGTGCAGTACTGAACTTTGCGGATGTTATATCTGCATATGCAGCCGTTGAAAATAATCCCGCGATTAATACACAGGTTTTGATGAGACTTTTAATCACAATATTTCTCCAAATTGATTAAATTCATTGAAGCACTGAGATTAATTGAAGTACTGGATTATTTATTTTATTTTTTTTATAAATTGGTAAATATTAGTGAGATAACGGAGCAAATTCATGTCAACTTTTACAATAGTTCATTCCTTGTTTAAACAAGTTCATGATGAACATTGGCATACTTCTTTCGTCGATGTAATACAATACACAAAAACTAAAAATGTAGATTCTAAAGATTCATTATATATAGATAAAAATAAACAAATTGACATGGAAAATAAATGGCTTTCAGGCCCGTATAGAATATGGCAACTTACTCCTGAAGAACGTAAAGCTAATAACTTGCCTGAGAATACCACCGGTATATTTTTAAGTTGGGATCGTAGTTATCCTGACGAAGATACACTATGTTTTACTTATTATTTTGATCAAGAGCAAGAAGCACGAGATTTTTATAATTGGTACACTATCAACATGGTTAGTAGTGTACCAGAAGGTGGGATACCTAATAAGATTGAGCTATTAAATCCTGAAGGAACTGTATTACTAACAGAATTAGCAAAATAATTAATCAAACAAAGCATTGAATTGGGTACTTGCATTAACTGTTTTCTTACCAGTGTATCCACGTTGTCCTACAATGCTCATCCAAAACTTGCTATTCTCTTCGATAAGATCAAGACTCTTTTGATTATCAGCATTAGCTATAATTTCGTCTACTAAATCTCTAAACTTAGTAATGGTATGAGTCTCACGGATCAACATGCCTGGGCTATATCCAAGATCATATTGCTCATTGGCAGTAAGCACTGCATTGATATGCATCCATACGTTATGTGCCATCTGTAGAGCATAGCTAAAGCTATCCCACGATGTCTTGCCTTCTTTACCAATCATGTTAAGAGCACCCGGAGCATATGTGCAGATGTCATTAACACGCAGGTGTTTGCTTATGTGGCTATCCATAAAGTTAGGAATAATACCGTCATCACGAGCAACATCTCCATAAAGACGAGTATCAGTTGTGTATTTCTTGTTGTCAATTCCAGCAGCCATGCTGTAAGTCCATTTTTCGCCATCTTCTACCCTCAGTTGATCGTAGACGAGACCTTTAGCATTAGCCATGAATGGACTTGCACAGTCGAAGCTAATGGTGAAGTCTTCGTTATGATATTTACGCACCGCACGTTGTAGGTCAGTCAATAGACATGCCCATTCCAGCTTGCTAGTTCCTAGGAAATGCATCCAATCATGCTTGCCCTTCTCCAGTAGCCCATCGCGGATCATCTGCACGATGCGACGCAACACGAGATGTATGTCGCACATGTTCTGCCCACCCATCGCCCAACCGTTGAAGTGTGTCTGTGGATACAGCGTGGGATCATTGAAGTCCTTCATCTGATTGTACCAATCATCCGCTTCAGTATGATTCTCACCCTGTAGCACGTTTAGAAACTTGCACTTGCCTGTGCGATGTTTCATCCAGTATTCGTTATTGATACGAGTACCTTTTACAGCTTCCGCGTAAGTACTAATCCCAGTAGCCCGAGCACCAGCAGGGCTACGAGCAACCCAAGCGGGAATATCAAGAACCATACCATAATCCATATAAGCATCCATCCACTTAAGAACACCATCACGCTTAGAGTGCGCCCGAGGACAGTTAGGATCTCGCCAATCGCCTTCCCATACTCCCTTACCAATTTGGAATCCACCTGAATCTCCTAATACAAAGCTATTTGGGTCTCTGAGACGAACCATTTCTTCCTTCTCTTCAGGCCTTACATCGAGAATAGCATGACCTGCAGAGTATAGGCACCAAGGATAATAAAAGTAGCTGTTAACAGGATCAAGAAAATCTAATCCCTTAATACCATTCTGCATTGCAGGCGGAATACGATTTGCTTGAATTTTCTTACCATACTTACAGATTTGAAAACTGTAAAAGCTACTAAGTGCCGGCAAGAACACTGCTTGATCTGACTTGCGGCGTAATGCCATATTATCCTGGGTTATCATTGATGATCCTTACTTACGCTGTGCTGGTAGAATGTATTGGTACTTAATAAGTCCTGAATCTACTGTAATATCAGCAGCGCCTTCGTCACTGATTCGCATGACCTTATCTCCATAGAGATTTAAGATGCTTAGTACTCTGAGGATTGGCCAATTCCATTCCTTAGCAAGCTTACCTGTAATCCCACTTTGAAATACGAAGTTACCAGCATGGCTACTATGGTCTCCAAAGTAAAACTTCAACTCTGAACCTTCAGTCTTTGCAATAAACATCGTCTCTTCGCTGTTGGCGCCTGCTTGAAACTTAAAACGCTGATATGCTGCTGTTGTCGGAGTGAATTCAACTTCCCAGCTGACATCCTTAAACTTCTTAGATTCTAGCTTACTGTTAATAAGCTCAGTGCTCATGAAACGATAATCGTTCTTGAAGTCGCCTGCGGCATTCTCAAAATGCAATCCTGTTGGTACTGCTACACCATTCTTGTCTTGCGTTGTTACTTCAATCTTTGCCTTTTCCTTATACTCAGGAATGTTCAAGATCGTATTCAACTTAACCAAGTTAGGCATACCGAATGTACCAACAAAGTTAGGGTTAGGTGTCTTAAATTCAGCCTTAATAATTACGCTAACATCATCAGATCTAGCATCAATTGTAGTTGACTTATCATCACCAACAATCTTAATAAGATCGATGCATCCAAGTGCTTGTGTATGTTCGACGATGTCTAATAGATAATCTCTCATTGAGTCTTCCTTTTTGAATATATTTAGATTATACACTAATTTTTATGACTTATCAATAATTGCTGCAATACTACCTGTTAATTTAAATTGATTCAATTCGCCTGGTTTTTTTACAAGCATAGTTGAACAAAAACCATAATCGATAGTTTTTTTAACAAATTCATATCCCATTTCTACTAGCTTTTGTTCTAATAGATTGTAATTTATTACAGGCATCTGTTTATCTTCAAATAATCTAACCCCATCTACAGTATCATATGGGATAAAATTAAATATGAATTGCCCGCCGGGTCTAAGTTTTCGAAGAACTTCAACTGCCCAATTAATGATAAAATCGATATCTTTTACTATGAAATAATTATAGCAAAATATTAAACCAAATTGATCATTGGGCATATTTGTTAATTCAAAGTCTTTAATCTCATATTTGAATAATCGGTTAGCATTAAAAAAATCATTGAACAGTTTACCCACTTCATCGAGATTCTCCATATAATAATCGGCAATATATAAAGGTTCTCCTGCAACGGCATTAACTGTGAATTTACCATTCCCAGGAAATAATTCCAATACTGGAAATTCAAAGCTTATCAAACTCATGAATCTACTAGATAACGACTGTATTTCTTTCTCGGACATATATACCTGTTGGTAGAAATTTCTATAAGATTTAGCAGACATATTAACAGGATTCATTGATTTACTATAGTAATAACTAATCTGCTGTTGTTCTGCTTGTTTGACTGATATTAATCGATCTAACTCAGCAGAAAATTCATCAAACTTTGAAAAATCAATTGAATTTAGATCTGATCTAATTAGATCTACATTCTTTCGAATTTGGCCGATGATATTGAGTAATTCATCAGCTTTCAAGAAAACAAACTTTCATATGTTGATCCAATATTAGTTGATGAAGCAAGATTCCAATCAAGTACACCTAGTAAGTTATCTACCTTTTGTGTAATAATTGTTTCCTCCATCAATCCATTATCAAATGGCATATCTTTAAACCAATGTGGCAAACGCTGTTCATCTGTTGGATAAGCAATACTTGTCATTCCAAGTGGATTAGGTTTTAGCTTACATACAATAGCTTTCATACCATCAGTAATCTTCATACTACGATTGTCACTATGCATACGAAGCATATTATTCCAATTGATAGCTGCTCTAACATGCCCTGGCATATTAGTTTTGCCATTCTTAACTTCGAGATCTCCATAATGTGTTAGTTTATTAACACGTTTTGGCGTACCTTTCTCCCATGCTGGTCTTGCACGAAATATCTCTTTAAAGTCTTTGATCTTACCCACAACTGCATCTCTGCCGCCCCCTTCTAGTACTGTATTTAGAATATCGCTTAGAAACTCTTGTACAACTTTTGGAGTATCTGATCGTTTAAGATCAAGCCCCATAGCTTTTACTTTGCCACTCTTGCCTTCACGGTCAAGTCGCTTGCCTTCGAGATCAATGATCAATGCAGCATAACGCTTCTTAGTAATAAACAAGCTCTTACTGGCAACTAGTTCTCTGCCGCCTTTAATGATCTTTCCATTTTCTTCTGGAACATGAAAAGCTTTTTCCATAAATCCTGGAAAACTAATGTTAACCTGATCAGCAATCTTATCATATAACTGGATACAGATATCACTGTTCCATTCCATACGACCTGCTGCAACATCGTCTTTGATCACTGGCCATGCACTAAAATAAACAGAGTCAGTATCACCGTAAATTACTGTCTTGCCTACATAATCGTAATCGCCAGTTAAACATTCGTTCACCGTGGCATCCATATGACGTGCAATAACACGACCACTCAATGTAGTACTTTGTCCGATACGTCCGTCGAAAAATCTACAACCAGGATTCAAAATAGCTCCATACAAGCTATTTAGATTAATTTTCTTTACCAGCTGGCGTTTGTCCCAAAAGGCAGCTTCTTTGGCATCTTTAGCTTCTTTCTTTTTGGCTTGTAGCTCCTGCCTCTCTTTGTACCACTGCTCCAATAATCCTGGAACCACCCCTTGTCGATCCAAAGTAAACAATGTCCCGTTGGCGCTAAGACTCCATGTCTGGTTGGAGTCAAAGACCATCCTGTATATTTCTGCTGCCGAATACGTTTCACTGTTGCCATCCTCCCAGTCAATGGTGATCTCAGTGCCAATCTCTTGATTCATAACTGCGGTATATTCAATCGTGCCAAACATACCTTCCCATGCATCAGCAAATTTTCCACCATTAGTAGACATTTTGCTTTGAATATATTGATCAGTCATTATAGGACGCAATTGCCCAATAATAGTTTCAACACTCATATTCAATGCACGAATCGCAGAAGGATACAGCGAATTAATATCGATTGCGCCAATCCATTCGTGAATACCCTTCTTAGGATATGCAACATACGCACCTGCCGCTTGATTGTTATCACTATATGCTTTACGAGTAGGAACAACCATTCCTCGAGCATGAGCAGCATTAATGATAGCTTGTTCAGTAACTGCAACCGCACCCATAGTAGTTTGTAGCAACACAGTATTAGCATGAGCAAGTTCATTTGCAAGATCAATGAATCGCAACTTCTTATCTAGCTTGTCCAACAGTGCAGTATCCTGCCTGTTATACTCTAGAAACTTTTTGAAGTCATCATTGTAAAGTTGATCAAGTGATCCTTCATAAGGAATCTTACGATCATTAAGTTCATACTCGCCAATTGCATCAAGTGCATAACTATGACGCTCCTCGTAGGTATACTTACGATAAAGATTCATATAATCTAGATGTACCCTGCCGACGATATCAAAAGTCTGTCGTTCAAGACCAAACTTCTCATATGTTCGATCTTTTGGCATCTGATTCCACAAACAATATCGTCGTGTATCATCCTTGCTGAGTACTCTCGCAGTGCGATTAATCATATAGGGAATATCAAAGCCCTCACTGTTCCAGCCACTGAGGATATCTGCATCTTCGATTAGATCTAGGAATGTCAGTAATAGTTCAGACTCTTCTTCAAATAAGAAACAGTTGGGAATACTGTCACATATAGCCTGTGCTTCTTCTGCTGACAGTGTCGGCGGACGCATACACAGTGTAATCAACTGTTCTTGCCAGTTGAGATAAACGGTTACTGCTGTAACTTTGGTAAAAGGATCTTCTGGACTGCTGTATCCACGGACCTTATCAAAATCCGTCTCAATATCGAAAAATGCCACATTAAGTTCTGGGGCATCTTGACCAAGATAATTATCAGCTAGACAACGAAAGATTGGATTGATATCGCTTTCAAATAATTGTTTACCCTTAAACGCAGCCATTTCTTTACGAAAATCTTTGCTGCTACGGGTACTCACACGCTGACAAGGTTCGCCCCACAGTGTACGAAATTTGCCGTTGTCACTGGGATAATAAAATACATAACTTGCGGGATAATCATGGTAAACTCTCTTACCATCCTTACGTTCCACAACGTGGATACGTTCTTTTTCTCGGTCTAATATTGCATCGACATAAGCCATTAATTTTCAATTCCTGTATAAATATCTATGTATGCTAACGCTATTTATAGAGAGTAATTTATGAAAAAATTGACAACAGAATCGTTTATAGAAACAGCACATCAAATTCATAATTATGCATATAATTACTCTACTGTAGAGTATAAAAACATGAGGACTAAGATTGAAATAACATGCCCTGTACATGGAATTTTCTGTCAAAAACCAAAAGATCATATTCATCAAAAGCAAGGTTGTCCTAAATGCTCTCATAATTATCCTTATAGCATAGCAGACATTAGACAAAAAAGCAAAGATTTATTTGGTAGTAAATTTTTTATCGAAACATTTGAAAGCACAAAAAAACCAATGGATATTTTTTGTTGTGATCACGGTAGATTTACATTAAAAATTGCTGAAGTTCATTTTAGAAAAAATTCAAAAGGTGGATGCCCTGGATGCTGTTTGGAACAAAGATTAGAAAATCTAAAACCTGGAAACATTAGCAAGGTTGAAAAAGAATGGCTCGATAATTTAAATGTGCCTTTAAGACAATATAAATTATTAATTAATAACGAAACATTTTTAGCGGATGGGTTTGATCCGAATACTAATACAGTATATGAATGTTACGGTTCTTTTTGGCACGGTAATCCAAAAATTTACCTACCTACAAAAATAAATTCCAAGGTAGGTAAAACTTTTGGATATCTTTATGATAAAACTCTTAGAAGAGAAGAAATTATAAAAACACAATATAATTTAATAACAAAGTGGATATAATTATTCGTCTTCTTGACGAAGATTATCTGTGCTGTTTAGGATGCTTTCAATAATATCGAGATCATCACGAACACGGTCAAAGTCACGCTTCTGTGCCATCTTAATTGCTCGCTTAAGCAAACTTGGCTTAATTTCCATCTCTTCAGCAATGTGCTTAATGGTATCGTTTAGTCCTTCTGTAAGAACTTCAACTTCTGTCATTACAGTAGATGATTCACTAATAAGCTGCTTAAGCTTGGCCTTCTCTTCTGGATTAAAATTACGAGTTGTCATGTTGTTCCTCTTTTGATAATGCTTCTAAAGTCTTGTATTGATTATACGCTTCTATAAGTGCAGAGTCTTTAAGATTTTTTCGTAAGACTGTTTCGTACTGTTCCCAAGCATCTTTAAGAGTGGGGTTCTCATCTATTAGTTTTTGATTCTTGGGCAGTATGAAAAATACGTCTTTAAGAGTTGCAATAATGCCAGCCATTTCGTCTAGATCAATTTTATTGCTATCAGTTGAAAGAGTGGGGTTCTTTCCTGATATTGTCACTTCTGCTTTTATCTTAGTTGTATTAGTAACATATCCACTACTAGTAAGATACATACCTGAACTACCAGTGGTAGCCCACGTTGAAGGAAGAGATAAATTACCAGTATATGTGCTAGAACTACCGCCACCGCCTCCTGCACCAACAGTAACAACATATGGAGAAGAATTACTGTTAGTTGGATAACTATAAATGGTTTGAATATTTTTATTAGACATTAATTGGCTTGCCCTCACGCGACTTCTTATACTTTACAGCATAAGCGTCGGGAGTGCAAGAAAATTTTTGAACAAATTTATTATGCAAGTCTTTAGGTTCTATTCTAAACTTTTCACAAATACTTTGCATCAACATATTAATATGATCGTAATCTGTTTTTGGAACATGTCTTAGATTATGCTCGAGTTGATCTACTGCGGCTCTGCCCTGTTGAACATAGTTGTCCTCCATGGACTTTTCATAACGCCATCGTGATCCCATGAGACTTCGAGCACCTGGACTAATAGGATATTTGCTTTGTATCCCAACTGACATTACAGCTTCTGTTATTTCTTTAACACGCATTAGACTTTTCCATCAGTTCTTAGTTTAGGTGGCCCACTATTACTTATCTTAAATCCCCACTTAGCAGCTTGCTTCTTATCTTCTCCAGGGCCAATATCAACAGTTAATGCATTGGCCCAACGGGGATCATTGGCTTCTTCTTTATTTTTTGGAATATGTCCGCTTGCTTCTGTTATTTCCTTAACTCTCATCAGCAATGCCATTTACGAAGTGACTTGTTGATACGACTATTAGGATCTCTCTTAGTCTTAGCACCAGTGCGATGTTTCTTCATGCCTTTCATACGAGCACAGAAACTCTTGCGACGTTTAGCTGCTTTGCTGCCTTTTTTCAGCTTACTAGGTTTAGTAGTAACTGCTGTTTGCAGCTTGCTGCCAGGATGTTCTTTACGATAGCTGGCTACGCCTTTTTTATTAAGACCGCCATTCTTATTCTTACCTGACTTCTTTTGCCATGCTGCTGCTTCAAATAACTCGTCGTCGTCTACAGATTCAAAATGTTCCCAAATTTCTTCAGAATCAACTCCATAGTGTAGTGCTAGTTCTTCAACCATCTCTTCGATGATATCAAACTGTTCTTCTAAACTCAAATCTTCATCTACACTTTCATGGCGTGCCTTGGCCTTTATATTTCTATGACGTTGAGGATGACGTTTTACTTCAGTACCACATTTTGTGCAATGTAATACACCGTCCATATCATCATGCATACCAGTTTCTTGATATGTACCTTTCTTACATTTTTCGCATTTCTTACCAGTCATATCTACTGTTGAATTGCTGGCTTCTTCAACGCTTTCGTTTGGCACACAGTTATTAACACGTATGCCACCCTTCATCTTAGTACCTTCTTTATGCTTGCCAGTCCAACATTTTGGATCTAAGCGTTGTTTAGCTTCATCCATCTCATCTTTTTTAGCAATTGCTATTGCAGCTTGTTGAGCGGGATTAGCTGCTTCTAAAATAATATCTTTAACTTTCATGGCGCACCTTGACCTCTATATTTCTTAAAACTACGCTTTTTATGTTTATTCATGGAACTCAACTTAAGATTTCCAATACCTTGGCTAGTCTTCTTATTATTTTTAATTCTTTCTACTTTTGTTTCTTTAGTTACTTTACTAGCCATTCATTGAACTCCTTTATGCTGTTACTGATGTTTGTAGGTGTTGTATAACTTTTTGCTTATCTACAGGCGATAATTTTGCTATTATAGATGTTAACTGCTTATACTGTGGGCTTACTGCTGCTCTTATTACAGGAGCACGAATACCAGCAGCCTTAAAGGATGCTTTCAAGACAGCATCATCTACGCCTTGTTGTTGTAAGAATTTATAAATTGCGGTGCTGTCCATTGGATTACCAGCAGCTCTCCATGATGACATTAATTTATCAGCAGTAATTTTATTTGTTAAGTTGCCGGCTTTGATACCAATCTGTTTGGCAACTGCACCTACGGCTTTACCTGCTTGTGTTCCAGCAGCCCAATTTCCAACAGCAGCTTTTCCTTTAGCAAGTGCTTTAGTTGTTCCGCCAACAACATTACCAACAGTATCAGCCCATCCTTCTTCGATATGTTGGAATAATACTTGTACTTGTGATTCGCTTAATAGATTTGGAGCAAATTTAGTTCCTGCAAAAAGTTCCATTACTTGTGATTCAGTCAATGCTGGTTTATTAAAGCCAATGGATTCTTGTGCTCTTAGCATCTTAATAAGTGCATTAAGCTTGAAAGAATCTCCCTTAAAATCTTTTGTATCAAGTTGCCCGCTGTCAACTCCACGTTGAATGAAATCATTAATTTGTTTACCAATATCGGTCTTCAGCATTAGTTGAGAACCTGGGTTTCCTAGAATCCTATCAGGATCATGCATGGATCCTACGTATCCTTTAATGCCTCGAGTGATAAAATTCTCAAGATCAGCATCAGTCTTCATTGATTTAAGTATTGTTCCATCTTTAACAAGGGTTACTAATGTATCAGTAACTTTGCCAGATATCTTTTCCAATACTGGATTATTGGTAATTGCATGATCAATTGCTTTATTGACTAATGATCTGGCAGCAGCTTCTCTATCTGCTGTGTCCAATGGTAGTTCGTTTGGTAAGCTAAGATCTAAACGCTTGGATGCAATCTTTCTGAAATGTTCAAGATAATCTTTACCTTGATACTTTGTCATTTCATCTTCAATTTGACTTTGTACTTTAGTTAATGCATCTTGTACTCGTGGATTTTTCATAGCAGCAAGTTTGTCGTATGCTGTTTGTCCAGGAGTAGCAGCAGGAGTTTCTGGTTCAGCAGCAGATGGACCACTACTAGCGGCTTTTACTCCATCTGGAGTATCAAGATTTGCTTTACCAGCAGCAAGATCTGCTTTAGCATCAAGGCCAGGATGGCTCATACCAAAATCTGCATCATCTGGATCTACCCCTACCTTAGCAGCGGCAGCAGCAACAAACTTAGGTGCTAAAGATTTTGGATATTGAGGATGGGCATGGACAAGCTTCTGTAGTTGTGCGTTATATCTAGCGGGCCCTGTCAATTTCTCATCCTCGGGACTCCACCCATCCACTTCAACATTATCGTCGTGACTGGGCATAGCAGCAGGTGTTCCGCCACCTAAGATAGACTTAACAGCACCACCTGCCCAACGCATTATTTCAGCTGCTACAAATGTTTCTGCTGCTGCTCCCATTGCTGTTGAAAAATCTTCACCTTGTACTAGCTTATCAACAAATTTTAATGTTGCAACAATGGCAGGTTTAAGTACTGCGCCTGCTGGGCCCAATGACATATATCCAGCAACACCGCAACCAATAACAAGTGCAGAATAAAGAACTGCTTGTGCTTCTGGTGTTTCTTTAGCATATGCTCTATATCTTTCAATATAACGCATTACACCTTGATCGCCACCGGTTGCATTTTTTAATTCATTGGCAGCGGCATTAAAAGCTTGGTCAAATCCTTTAACAGGTCCAGTTTTTTTAAGTGCATCTTTAAGCCAATTATATGCTTTCTTAACGGTTATAGCAGCATCAACACCTTGGCCGATCTTAGTTCTATTTCCGCCGGTTGCAGTTACTTGTTGTTGAACTGTCTGAAAAAGTTTTTCAATTTGATCAGCAGTTAAGGCTGCTTCAGTTAATACTCGTGCAAGATCTTCGCCCAATCGCACTGTTGAATGATAAGAAGGCAACACTGTTTCATATAGTGGATGTGTTGTTTCCAACAAAATATCGTTTATACGCATTATGGGCCTCCGCCTACCATCTTCTTTCCTGGACGACCTTTATCAGTACCTTTCCAATAACCTGTAAACTTAGGACCTTGACCTTCATCTTTACCTTCACTTTGTCCTTTTACAAAGCCAATAAAAGCATCTTTTGATGTCATAAGATTCTTAATTGTTTCATGCTTTTCTACAGGACGCATAGCATCAATCTTAGCCAGTGCTGTTCTAGCAATAGAGGGTCTAATTGACAATGTACTGCCATCTTTAAATTCAATAGGCTCTGCTTTAGCAGTATCTAAATTCTTACGCAACTGTAAGATAATATTTGACTGATCTGTTGTATCTCCGCGAGGAGCAATGTACCCGCCCAATCCAGTTTTTGGATCATACTTGTTAGGCTTATACATTGTTGCTGCACGATCTGGGTCATGCCCAAACTTTGATGCTGTTCTGGCTCTCATAGTTGGTGTTGAAATGTTTGGGTTAAAACCTGCTTCTGATACACTCTCGCCATAGTCTTTACGACCAAATGAATCATCTTTATAACCAGCCATATAGTCAGCTATTTCTTTAGGATCAGTTAATTTTACTCTAACATTCTTGCCTTCTGCATTAGTTACTACTTTATGTGGATTTGGTGGACGACCATAATAACCATCTGCTATACCGCGAGCATGTGGACCATAATCTCCACTGCCTTCACTAACTTTCTTTTTTTTCTTTGTACGTGTAATAGCACCCGGTCCGCCATTTAGAAATCCATTACCAAATCCGCCAGCTGCCATGCCACCTGCACTACTTGCACCAGCACTTGCATTTTCTGCAACGATCTTCATACCTTTATGATCTTTACAATGACTGAATCCAGTATGATGCGGCGGCTTCAAACCTGTTGCAGTAAATCCTTTGCCGCATTGACTGCAATGAACTACTTTTGGTTTCTCTTCTTTTGCTTCACCGATTACAAAAAATCCCATTTTTTGTTTGCCGGCGATATCAGCTGATTTAACCATAATTGGAGTTCCAACTGGTTTTTTGTTAGGATCCATTTTTGCCATTTTTACCATGCCTGGTGTAGTTAGCGTTGGACTAGATCCTCCAGCTGGCGGAGTCGCACTTGCTTGTCCTGGTTTTGCTTGTGCAGGTGCTCCGGCTGGTTGTTGTGCTGGCGCCCCCGGTGCTTGCGGATTTTCTGTATTATCTGGATTTTCTTGTCCTGGGCCAAATGCTGCAACGGCTTCTTCTACTTCATTACCCTGCATTTCGTAATCTAAATAATGATAAACACTTTCTAAATAGTCAGCAGCCTTAGTAATTTTAGCCTGTACCCAACCTTCAAGACCTTGTTCTTCATTTATGTGTTTAAGCATCTTCTCTAATGACATGGCACATTTAGCAGCACGATATAGTTCACTGCGAGCCATTTGCACTTCATGATCAGGATGACTGTCATATTCACTTACAGGAACCTGCTGCGGAAGTATACGATTATCCATTGGCATTGCACTAGTAATTTGATCTTGTGGTAAACCAAGCTCTGTAATCTGTTGATCAATATGCTCAAGCATTGTGTTCATCTTAGCTAATAGATCGAAAACATTTTTACCTTCTGTTAATGAAGGGTTATTTAATGTACGAATTCTTTGTTCTAATGCAAATTTTTGTTTTAATAAGGTAATCTTGTCAGACATGAAGGAAATCCTGTATTTGTAATATTTAGCTTATATCAAAAGAACAACTATCACCATTTACTTCAATGATTCGTTCATTGATTGTTATATCTTTGATTTGAATAGTTGAATCATCTGACTTCAGCAGTTTAATTGTGTGTTTTCCAGGTTTTAGTGTTAGGTATACTGATTCATTTAAATCTAAATTACCAATTGGAAAGTCTCTTTCAATGATCATTATATTATCTAGATATAATCTATATTTTAAATCAAAATTTGAACGAAGTATTTTATCAATTTGTAAATCTTCCGATTCAGTTAGTATATGTTTTAGCTGATTAATTTTTCTAACTGTCAGTGATTTTATATCTTTATTCAGATCTTTTATTAACAACAATTCAATGTCGGGTTTGACAGGTAAATTTGCTAATTCAACTTCAGCTGTTCTAAGTATAAATTGGTAATTAAAATTGGGATTTTCAGTATCAACTTCGATATCAATGATTGATATTAATTTTGGCGAAGTTAGGCCTGTGTATTTTTTATTTTTCTCATACTCGAAATCAAATAAACTTGTGGTTGCAATAACTGAAACTGTACAGTTAACATTCCTGCAATACATGTTAATTTCATCTTCTGTTATTGATTTTTTGAAGATTGACATAAAGTTAATAACATCACTATCTGTGACATTGAAACCGATATTGTTCCGATTAAACAGATCTTTTGTTAGTTTGGCTGTTAATTTAACTTCCATTCAATACTTATGAAATGTTAAAAGCTCCCTGTATTTGTTTGGCTAGCCTAATACCTTTGGCACGTTCTTCTTTCTTAGAACTATTTTTTAATTTTCGAATCTTAGCTATTAGCATTCTAAGTTCTGCTTTGCTTATGTTATGATGCGGTATAACATCTGCATAATCAGCAGCAAGTTCTTTTATACTAACATGTTTTGAATTAGTACTGTTGGACTCAAAATCTTCACAAATATTATTCATAAGAGCCCAATCATGACGATTAACTAACAGGTTCATAGGAGCTACCCTCCCTTTTATTTAATCAATTTTTAAGTCAATAAATATCATCATGTTATTAGATGTCTCAAAAATCGCAGTTGTAATATATGATAATGTTACTGATGAATACGAAATAGTAAAACGTAATTTACATGATTTTACTTTGTTTGCAGTTCAATATTCAAAATACGATATTTTTATCGCAAATAACTTAACACAAACTATAAATGAATTAATAGAAAAATACAATTGGGCAGTGGTAATAGCAACAGGAAATCATATTAAAAATATATCTGCCATTGAAGATACTGTCAATCATGCTATATCTGCTAATTCTCCACTGGCTTGTCATATCTTAGATAAGGGTGGATATTTTCATTTTGACCCACAGTGGTTTGCCATTGATTTGAATGTATATAAATCAATAGGAGCACCTGCTTTTGAAGAAGATACCACTAATAAAATTGTTATCAATACACGAGAAACTATTAGGTCTTTAGACAATGTACATGATGATTATACACCCTGGTTCTTAAATCCAGGAGAGCAGGATAATGTAACATATTACAGTTGTTTCAAATTTTTTGGCACTGATATAGTTTCTGAACTGATTCGTAATCGTTATCATATTACTAATATTCCTAATATTGTTAGAAATGTTAAGACATACATATACCCAAATCAAAATGCCAATGACATATCACAGGCATTAATGGATCGAACTAATTCCACAGAATTTATGAAAAATTTACCTGTAACAAATGAATTAGTTTGGTTATTTGTTGACACTGTACAAAGCATGATTAGGAATCTCGAACAAGCTTACTTTGTATTAAACACAGAAAATATAAAACAACATAACTTAACAACAGAGTTTGATTGCTTTGTTGGAGTATGTGGCGGTATTAAACCTGTAATTTTAACAGGACAAGAAAATTTTAAAGACACTAGTAGAATATATCTAATAGATATTAGTCAAGCAGCATTGGACTGGCAAAAATATTTGATTAATCATTGGCATGGGGATATATTAGATTTNGAAGCTGTGTATAAAACTTTTCAATCATTAAACTCGCATTACTTCCCTATACTAAATGGGTCAATTGATAAAATATTAAATGAATTTTTAGCTTCTGCTAATTTGACCAGGGAAGAATTTCAATCATTATGGATAAAATATAAAAACAAAGAACATTATTTTATTAAAATGAATCTATTAGAAGACGATGCAGCTGATAAAATTATAGATATGATAACCGGGTCTTCTGCTTATATATGGACCAGTAATAGCTTTTTCATGGACTACATAATGTTTTATTATGGCAGGAACTGGTCTAAGAATAAAACGGTTGAGTTTGTACAGAAATTAATAAACAAGTCTCACAATAATATCGTACTGGAAAACTGTGGTAAAATACTTCCACTGACAGCAAGCATGGATATTGAGAATCAATTTCTCAGTTGGATGATGTTAGATAACTCTCAGTTACTATACGGTTCCAAGTAGACATAGGCCTACCGTGTACAATAATATGAAATCTGTCTTCAGTACTGGGATTATAAGCTACATGTGTATAATGGTTATTGAACAGAAAAATACTCCCAGTATCACTGAATGGAACAGTACCTAAAGTAGTTGTCAGTACACAATCAGCTGGGTTGTTCAATGAAATATTAATAGCAGTATTCAATCTTGAAGTTGCAGTATCACTGTGTGGCATTATATATCCTCCAGCACGTAACAACATAAAACGCACACGTTGATAACTTTGGTAACCAAAGTTATTCTTAAAGAAATCTACAGTAATAGGACAACGATCTTGTATCTCAGTCCAAGCATATGGCGCAGTATTGCTATTTTTATAGCCATATGCAGTTGCATCATTCGTTTGAGATGCAGACAAACCATGTATNCATAAACTGGCCCACCCTTTATTATTCTCACTATCTCTATGTTCAACAAATAGATCACGAAGACTTCGTGCTTCTTCTAACATTTGTTGNTAAAGGGGATTAAATCCTTTTATTTCCAGCCATGGAGCATGACTTTGATATTGAATCCACTCTGCAGATTCCCAATCATTATTAAATGCGGGCAATGGAGGATAGTAATAGCTTTTGTTCTTATGTCTTAGTAAGAAATCTTCAATGATCATTTTGCTAGTTTTGTTAATACATTAGCAACTTTTGGAAATGATGGATCATCGTACTTGATACCAATACCGCCTGCTGCTTTCCAAGCATTAATGTTAACTCCAAAATCATCAACTAATATGTTTGGTTCGCCATCTTTTACAGCATATTTTGACTTGTCAGCGGTCAGTACAACTTCAACAGGCATCATATCACTTAGATTTTTACGTATCCATTCCATCTTACCGGGTCTGCTACGAGGATCGTTTTCAAGTGGCTTGCTACAAATACGATATTCACCATATTGTTCAATGACTGTTTTAACTAATGCCCTTGCATGAGGTAACATGGGTAAGTCAATCCAAAATGTTGGATGATCTCTTACTAGTTGTAGTGTTTCTTCTGGATTATTAATATCTTTGTAATGCCCAACTTTAGCCAACTTTGACCATTCACCAAAGAAGTCAGCAAGCACACCATCCATATCTAAATAGACACGAGGCTTGTGATTATCTTCAACTTCTTCATACATTGAATAACGTCGTTTTAATCCTTGAACTCTAAATCCAGGTTTTGATTTATCAACAAGTAATCTTGGATGTACAGTCTTGATAAGATATACTGGATTTCCTGCAGAGTCTTCAATCTTTGCTATTGCAAGACCTAAGCCATTTTTTGGTTCTCTTGGAGGACCATTCTCGCCTTTGAGTATAAAATCTGTGTTATGTAGTTTAGCAATATCTCTGCCATTTTGTCTTACTGCTTTTTCGATGATTTCATAAATTTCTTCAACATCAACACTACGCTCGCCTTTTCTATCTAGACGTTCGATAGCATGATGTGAGATGAAGACTGGCGCACCCATTATATCGATGCCTTCTAATTCTTCGCCTCTGCTGTAATCAGTTGCTTCAGTTAGATCATAGAACTTACCATCAATTTCTTTCTTAAGATCAGCAATTGCTTCATCTTCGCTGCGACCCTTGTTGATTAAGGTTTTCACTGCACCGTCAATTATGGTCTTTGGCTTCTTGATTTTCTTAGCTTCGTTTACATTTTCATTAGCCCTGCTGAACTTGTAACGCTTTTCACCAGCTTGGAAATCTTCGTGATCTTGATCTAGTTTATAACCTGGCAAATAACGTCCTATGTTCCTTGCGATCATATCATAAAGCTTGATCCTGCCGCCTTCGCTGCTTTTACCGCCAAACTCTATGCTATCTGGTGCAAACTTCTTTACATACATGCTCACTACCGCGCCTACTGTAGCAAATATCCTGAAAGCATCACCTTTGCCAGTGACTGCGATAGTTGGTTTAGCTTGATCTGTTTCATCAAAAAAGCCAACTTCCACTGTGCCAGGATCAGCAGTTTCCTGCGTGATGCGTATCTGTATGCGTGATCCGCTATCAGTCTGTGGAATTATAGCTACAAACTTTTCAGCACGGTTTGACTGTATTATTGGTTTGTAAGGTTGATCAGCAACTTCTGTTACTGGTGTTTCAACATCCCATGGATTAATTCCAACTTGCCTATCTAATAGATTACTGCCATCTGCATTACCACCTGGACCAGCAGCAAAAGCAAACCCATCTTCATTGGCCTTCTTCTTGCCGCGGCGCATATTCAACTGCCAACGAGCTAACTGTCCTTTACGACCGTTAGCATGACTAGCTTGCTCTAATTCTGACATTGTAGCATGTTTTGGGATACCATGTCTCTGACTATCACCTGAACGTCCTGGACCTTTGCCATCGGCAAAATTCTCACCAAACTTTTTTTTCGATATATCAATATAATGTTTTAAATTCTTAGCAATATTAGACATTGCAATATCAGTAGCAGTTTCGATATCTTGATTTTTTTCAAATTCTACTTTAACACCACGACTAATTTGACGATGTACTTCAGCAGGTGTAGTTATATGATGCTGTGCAATCTCTTTAACTGAAGGAAAAACATAATAGCTTTCTTCAATACTTTCACTTAGTCCCATTGCCTTACGCAGTGTTGGATATAATTGATCTTGTACTAGTTCTGCTAATTTTGGATTAATTTTTGGTCCCAATATACTACGAACAAATGCTTCGGGATCTCCATCTGTAACATTTCTGCGAGCATTTGTAGCACTTGCTAAACGAGGGCTGATAGCGAAATCTAAAGGTTGAAAGAAAAATCCTTTGCCTATTTTCAAAGCGTCTGGATTCTTCTGACCATGTGCATTACCACTCTTAATCATCTCTCCGTAACTGGCCATGTCGTCTTCACCAGCAACAAAGGTAGCAGCATGATAGCCTTTCTTATATAACCAAGTGGCAGCAACTAATGGAGTTTTGATACTGGGATCAACTATAAGATGTCCTTTAGTTTCAGGAAATAATGCCTGTATCCACCATACTTTTTGTTCGTATGTCAGTGGATTCTTTTCATCACCAGTCTTGCTACTAACAAATAGAAACCAATCACATCCTTGCTTTTGTGCTTCTTTTTGAAGTGTTTGTATTAAAGCATGATGTCCAAAATGTGGAGGATTTAGTCGGCCAAATGTAAAGACTGCTTTTTTAACTGGTTCATCATCAAGTTCATCTATACGCATGATAAGGCCTATTCTATAGCATATTTATCTTAATGTTTGTCTATTGTTTTTTGTTCTGTTCGCCATTTTTTAGCAGAGTTTGACATTTTCTTTTTAGTTTCTATAGAATGAAATTTAGCTGTCATGAAGGAAGTTGGCAGCACTAAATTTTTGACGATCAACTGCTTTTACGGGGCCTGTTCCTGTGTGAACCAAATAACCTTCTTGTCCTAGCTCGCCTTGAATTGAACCTTGCAGAGGTGCTGGATGGCTATCAAGTAGTTTAACAATATGATCCTTAACCCGCATAATGCCAATGAATGCCTGACACAATACTTTATATCCACCTGCATTAGCTTTTAAATGTGCTGCAATATTTTGTTGCATACTGGCACTTACTTTTGCACCAGCCATCCATTCGATAAAGTCAGCCCCAAAATTACTAAAATCTCTTGCTTTGACTTTAGCATTGACATACTTTTGAAATATTTGAGGAAAGCTACTGATTTTAGCAGCAGACAATGCTGACTTATCTAATAGCTTATCAATTGCTGCACCGTTACTAGTAATAAATGTTTCTAAAGATTTTAGATCAGGCGGAATCTTTACCTTAGGAGGTACACTAAATTGATCGTCGATTACCAGCAAAGGCCCAGATGGATTTACTCCGCGTATCTTATTAATGTGCTTACCAGGTTGTCCCGGAGCAGCAAAGTAACTGTGTGCTACAATACCTGAGGTACTAGCACCAATACGCTTACCTAGATCACTTGTTACTGGTACTGTATATACAACTGTATTTGGTTGAAATACAAAGTTTTCGCCTTGCACAGCAGGACGTTGCGAATAGAGTAAATCACCAAATAACCAACCTTTGAAGCCGCCAGTCAAACTTGCTTGAAACTGTGGCCATAATGCAGTCATCATAGCAGTAAGTTCTTCTCTGCCGCCGCCTTTACGCTGAGCATAAATGTCTGCAAGTTCTTGAGGACTACGAGGAATAATTCCTTTGGCAAACATATGTTTGTCTGCCATACCAAATCCTTTTTCATCCTGCCCCCAAACAATAGCAGGTTTACCATCAGGTTTAATTGATATTGTTTCGGGGTGTGATGCCATTTGCTGTATTGATTTAATGGCTAATTTAGCACCCGTAGATCCCATGGAAATTACCATGTCTTCTGGATGCGAGATTCTAGCGTTCTCCAGACTATAGTTGCTGTCATCAGCTTCGGTAAGGAAATCTCGTGCTCGCATTTAATATTTATATCACATTACAAGTTTTCTAGCAACCACATATATGTTGGAACACTAAATGTAAATTTCCAATCGCCATTCATACCAAAGCTACGCTTACCTTCAAAAAGAGGTGGGTGATTTCCGCCGTCGCTATTGTTAGTATGATACTTGCCAAGCTTAATAGCAATATTTCCAAGATCAATGTTATCAATCAATACACCATCAATTGATAAGATTTGATCTTTAACAATGTTACCTGCGTCATCCAAAATAGTATGGCGCTTGCCAATGTTCTTTCCACGATAAGAAATAGTTAATGTATGCTCGCCTGGTTCTAGTTCACCTTTCCAAGTAACGGATTTAAATTCATTATCCGCTTCTTTTTCAAGAACTCGTCCGGCACCGATAAGTTGATCATCAATCATTACCGTAAAAGCAGGCGGATCATTATGCCACTCACTGCATAGCTTGATCTCAATTTCTACTTCTTCCTTCATGCTACATCCTTATCAATAATTTCAATATCGTCAGTATCTGACAGGTCTAGTTCAATCTTAGGCGGTTCTGTAGTTGGGTGAATTGGCCCGCCATTCGAAGCTTGATTCGTTAGTACACTCTTAAGCTCGTCGAGATCGCCTGCATACTTGTGATATCCAGTATGATCTAGCTTAATGCCAGTATCGGCAAATACCTTGCCACCCATCATACGCCAAAGATAACAGAATGTCCAATCTTCTGACAGATAATTTCCATCAGGATCAATCATTGTATCAAATAGGCCGTACATTAGTGGCTCGTACTGCTGGCCAATTCCAATGTTATCACGATACTTTAGTTCAGGATGAGCAGCAATCATCTTTTCAATAACTTCACGTCTGATCAACATAAAGCCTGTACCAAGTGTACTAACTTCTACTAGATCACCTTGCATAATAGGATTTGGTACAGTATTAATGACATAACGAATTGGAATACGCTTCATTGGGTACACGCCACCAACAATGTCCTGATTAGCACATAGTAGTCGTAGAATTGATTCAGCATCAAACCCAAGATCAGCATCAATAAACATCAAATGTGTTGCAGTTTGATTGAACAAGAACTTAGCAACTAGGTTATTGCGTCCTCTTGTGATTAAACTTTCATTAACCATAGTGTCGATGCTATAATTAATACCCATCTTTGCTGCAATGATGCTGAACTTAATCATACTGATAAAAGTTGCTTCATTGCAAACGCCATTATACATAGGTAAGCAAAAATGAATATGTGTTGTACGTAGGTAAGCTAAAATTTCGGGAGGCAAGCCGAAAGTATCTGCGTTCTGTTCTTCTGACATTGATTGAATCTCTCTATTTGTTGATGTTTGATATTTTAATTATATATTACTTTGTTTATTGTACCCGCTGTAAAATTGGTAATAGCAGCACGAACCCAAACAAAATTTCCACTAAAATTAGCAAAAGTTACTTCACTCAATGGATTAATATTATCACCTACCTGTGTGCTATCAATATCAAACCAATCAGCAGCAGTTGGAGTAGTTGCAATACTAGCTTGCATACCAATAGTTCCAACAAAACCAGTTAACTTAAAGCTAACGGTATGCAACCCATCAGTATAACCATAATAGCCATCGCCTTTATAAGCATTACTATACCAATTGGTATCCGTGCCATTGTATGGGCCATTTGCAGCACCAAAAGCTGTATTACTGATTACTACTGTTGGGATAATGCTCATTTTCGTGTTACTTCCACAAGTCTCTTTTCACCAACTAGCTGTTCGATAACTTCAATAAGCTGAGAAATTAGATCATTGTCTAGAATCATCTCAGCTTGATCTTTATCTTTTAGCAGTTCGCTAATATTGATTTCAATAGTTTCTTGATTGAGTTTAGCCATTTTTAGCTCCTGCTAGTATTTATGCGTTAGCAAGATCCTCTTTACTCTTCCGTCCACGCTTCTTCCCAGGTGCTCGCTTAAGTCCGTCGGGACGAATATCATAAGCAGCAGCTAATCGTTCTGGAGCCATGCCATCTACTTCATTAACATTTTCACACGGGATACTATACTTTCGACCGGCACGTGAAACAGTATGAAACTTAATCGTTCCTTCTTCTACAACTACTCGTTCAACTGTAAGAACAAGCTCCCTAAAAGCAGGCATATCACCCATTGCTGTAATTGGACACGTTGCAATAATCCTAGAGTTTGACCCTATAATTCCACGATTAACTAGTGCTGTTGCTAATGTTACTTTCACTTCTTTTCCTTCTCTAAAATACAAAAAACTTTTTTAATATGCCCGGGTGCGATAAAGTGAAGAATCATAATATCATCTTCACTTTTCATATAACAGTTAAAACCATTATACATAAAATTTGTGTTATGCATAATATAATCTTTTATTAATCTTTCATTCCACGCAGAAGCTATAATATTATTATCTTTGAAAGCATCTGCGATCCATTGACAAAGTTGTTCATAAATTGTTCTATCTTTATAATCAAGATCACCAAAAAAGATTTGATATCGATACTCGTTAACCTCTCGTCGAAATTTCACATCCGTTACAATACCATGTTGCTCTAATTTGGATTTATTTGAACTATACCTATCACTGGTATAATGCAGAGTAAGCAAATGCTGTAAAAACTGTGGATCATTTAAAACATGTTCAATTAGATCAGTATCAGAGGTGAAAACGGTTACTATATAACACTCTCGCCGTTTTCTAAACTCCCAACAATTGGCTTTGAATTCTTCAATCATCTTTTGATAGAAGTTATTCAAAGGCCAAGATTTTCTACCATCAATATCAAACATACTGAAATCAAATTCAAGCTTATAATTGAACTTATTATACCATGTGCCATCATATTCAACAGCAAATTTTTTATGCTGATTGATTTGACTCAGTATTTCCGGTTGACTTAGCAAGTAACAACTCCAAATTATCGCCAACGGCGCTAACTGTTATTTTAGCATGTCCTGCAATTTTGTCAAACAGTATTTTCCTTGCCAATGGTACTTTAATCTTTTCATGAATCAATCTCGACATAGGTCTTGCACCCATAGCAACATCATATCCATTTGATACTAAGTAATCCCATGCAGTTTCATCGAGTTCAAGTTCCATGGACTTATCTTGTAGCTGTAGATACATTTCCTTAATAAACTTTTCAGCAACTTTACGGATAGTTTCTTTATTAAGCTTGTTGAACTTAATAACAGCATCGAGTCTATTACGGAATTCAGGACGGAAGAACTCTTTAACAGCTTTATCATCTTCGCCAATTTTATCTAAACTACCAAAGCCAATGTTGTTACGCTCACTATCAGCAGCACCAAGATTACTTGTTAGTAACACAATAGCCTGTCGACAATCAGCTTTCTTGCCATTTGAACCCGTAACAAAGCCATCATCCATGATCTGTAGTAGAACTTGGACAACATCTGGATGTGCCTTTTCTACTTCATCAAAAAGAATAACAGCATGTGGATTCTTAGCTACTTCACTGATTAATAGTCCGCCAGCTAAGTTTGAATCTTCATATCCAACATAACCTGGAGGCGCCCCGATCAAACGACTAACTGCATGACGTTCACCATATTCACTCATATCGAATCGGATGAACTTCATACTTAGACGTTCTGAGAGTGATTTAGCAAGCTCTGTCTTACCTGTTCCTGTTGGGCCTAACAGTAA
>JGI26470J50227_1000158_pt1 | contig 31726 bp, 32 predicted proteins | sample FreactTroBogLake_FD_50227 | JGI IMG/M metagenome (IMG submission 50227)
GAGGGACTTGAACCCCCAACCGCCGGTTTTGGAGACCGGAACTCTGGCCAGTTGAGCTACTGCCCTTCGAGCGTTGTTAAGACATGAGTCATCATGACCTAATGCAAGCGCCAGAACGAGGAGTCTAAGGCCCTCCGGGGGTGGGAGTAAAACCGGGGCCTTTTTGGTCGGCTCCAGGGACCTTCCATGTTTGGCATACTTCCCCATATGAGCGCAGCTAAGCCAAGAATCTCTACCCGAATCGCAGCCATCGCCGAGTCAGCCACCCTGGCAGTGGATGCAAAAGCCAAGGCCTTAAAGGCAGCGGGAAAGCCCGTGATCGGCTTCGGAGCAGGCGAACCTGACTTCCCAACTCCTGATTACATCGTGCAGGCTGCTATCGAGGCCGCCGCCAAGCCCGCCAACCATCGTTATACGCCAACTCCGGGTCTACCCGAGCTTCGCGATGCCATCGTGGCTAAGACCCTGCGCGATTCCAACTATGTAATCACCGCAGACCAAGTGCTCGTCACCAATGGTGGAAAGCAAGCGGTCTATCAAGCCTTTGCCACAATCATCAATCCTGGTGATGAAGTAATACTCCCTGCTCCGTATTGGACCACATATCCCGAGTGCATCAAGTTGGCAGGCGGAGTTGCCGTTGAAGTTTTCGCTGATGAAACCCAAAACTATCTAGTTACCGTAGAACAACTAGAAGCCGCTCGTACCGAAAAGACAAAGGCACTTTTATTCTGCTCACCTTCTAACCCAACTGGCTCCGTTTATTCGCCAGAGCAAGTGAAGGCGATCGGTGAATGGGCGCTCGCTCATGGAATCTGGATCATCGCCGATGAGATCTACGAACATCTTCTCTATGACGGTGCGACTGCTCCCAGCATGCCTGTCGTGGTGCCTGCCTTGGCGGACACGACCATCATCCTCAACGGTGTCGCTAAGACATACGCGATGACCGGCTGGCGCGTGGGTTGGATGATCGGCCCTAAGGATGTAATTAAGGCAGCAACTAATCTGCAATCTCACCTCTCTTCAAATGTATCCAACGTTTCGCAGCGCGCAGCAATCGCTGCTCTCACCGGTGACCTAACTGCGGTACATGAAATGGGAGTCGCATTTGATCGTCGCCGTAAACTCATTGTGGGTCTGCTTAACGAGATCCCAGGTGTTGTATGCCCAACTCCGACTGGTGCTTTCTATGTTTATCCATCAGTTAAGGGAGTGCTTGGCAAAGAGATTCGCGGCAAGCGACCACAGACTTCCGCGGAGCTTGCAACTTTGATTCTTGAAGAGGCAGAGGTTGCTGCGGTGCCAGGTGAGGCTTTTGGACCTTCTGGCTACCTGCGCTTCTCTTATGCACTCGGAGATGCAGATATTGTTGAAGGAATCGCTCGCGTTAAAAAACTTCTTTCAGAAGCGCGTTAAAGCTCAACCCCTACAAAGCGAACCTCGGGAACGAGGGTTATTCCAAATTTCTCCCGAACGCGATCTTGCGCACTTCTAGCAAGAGAGACGATGTCATCCGCCTTAGCATCACCCGCGTTGGCTAACGCAAGAACATGATGCTCTGAAATCTTGGCGCCATTAAGTCTTTCACCTTTAACAACTCCCGCATGTTCCATCAACCATGCTGCAGAGACCTTCACCGTGCCATCAGGTTGCGGCCAACGTGGCGCCGCCTCTGGCAATGTTGCAGATACCTCCGTAGAGATAATGGGATTTACAAAGAAAGATCCCGCCGATTGGATGTGGTGTTCGGCATCGACCAACATTCCCTTCTTGGCTCGCAACGCGAGGACAGCGTTACGTAGATCTTTCGTGGGAACGCGAGATTCAAGTTCTACACCCAAAGCATCAGCCAACTCTTTGTACTTGATGGGAAGTGAGTGCTCGCCGCGACGCAATTGAAAGATGACATCCAATATTACGTATCTATCTGCTTCTCTCTTAAAAATTGAGTCGCGATAACTAAATTCACATTGATCCGCGGTAAATGTCTTCACCGCTTTTTCACGCCGATCATAGGTACGTACTCGCGCAATAACTTCTGAAACTTCGTGTCCGTATGCCCCAATATTTTGAATAGGCGCAGCTCCAACAGTCCCGGGTATTCCACTTAATGACTCTAGATTTGCTAACCGCTTCTCTAGCGTGAATGCCACAAACTCATCCCAATCCACCCCAGCAGCCACCTGCAACATCCCGCCACTGCAAGCATCGATTTCATATGAATTACCAGACGTTTCAACAACGATCACCGTTCCAGCAAATCCACTATCTGCAACCAGAATATTTGATCCCCCGCCAATTATTAGGAGCGGTATCCCTGCATCATCTGCTGCTTGAACGGCCTGAATAAGTTCGGCTTCGGTCTGAACTCTTACCAACTTCTGTGCCGGACCTCCAACGCCTAGCGTGGTGAACTCTGAGAGGTTGGTCATGGGTAAAGGCTAGCGGCGCGCTACCAAGATCTCATTCTTACCGCGGAATCTCTCCAAGATTCGATCGTATGTCTTCTTGGATTGTTCATCGCGATAGGTCGGATCAGTGTCGTAATAGCCATGGTGGCGGGCTTGCTCAAGCGGGAGTTCAATTTGTAGCAATTTTCCATGAGCCTGACGGAGTCGAAGTGAGAATTCGATATCGGCGTTGCGGTAATAGATGGCTCGATTGTTAAACCCACCGCATTCAATTGCATAATCACGATTGAGCGCAAGGAAGTAACTAAAGAGGACATCGACCTCTCCGACTCCTTTGTCCTCCACGCTACGCCAATCATCTTCAATATTAATCAGACCGCCATGCCAACCAACCGCTGCCCACTCCCCCGAGCTCAGCGCTTCGACTGCCGGAGTAACGGCATCGCCAGTAAATCGGGTAGAAGGATCCACGATGATGACATAGGGAGCCGGCGCAAATTTGAGAAGTGCATTTGCCGCCTCCGCCCATCCCACACCTTCCTGGATCTGGGTGATGAAAGTGCGTGAATCAAGTTGAGAGGCGAGCTCGTGCAACTCTGGTTGGCCAGATATCAGAACCAATATGGCGCATTCTTCGGGTGCCCACTTCTTGGCTGCATTGATAGTTTCTATTAGGTCTTCGATGAAGCCATCTGCAATCAATGCAATGGCGCTGGCAAATGATCTATCGGTAAATTTTCTTACATCGCCGATCCGAGAGACGATCGGAAAAGGGGACTTCAATTTGAACTCAAATCCATCTGCGACATCAAGGACTTCAAAACCATATTCAGCGATCTTTGCTCTTAATTGATCCGCGAGGGCCCAATCCTTAGCAGCACGCGCAGCAAGTCTTGCTCTAGCTAATTCAACAACGACTTCTGGGGCGCTCATAGCAAAATTACGGCTTTAGTCATTCCCAGAACTTTAACGTCGTTGCACATGGCACTTACCTCTAACTTTGCACAACCATCAACAATCTCAACCACCGTTGCACTGACCACTAATTCAACGTCGGTATCCGCGGGGACGACTACTGGTTTGGTAAAACGTGCCGAAAATTCCTTAACCTTCGAGCTACTGCCCGCGATCTCGCTGATGTATTGACCGACAAGGCCCATCGTGTACATCCCGTGCGCGATTACATTTTCTAGGCCAACAGATTTAGCGAATTCTTCATTCTGGTGGATTGGGTTTTGATCGCCGCTGGCATTTGCGTACGTGACAAGAGCGGCACGATTAATGATGTAGGTCTTGGATGGAAGTACCTGCCCTGCAACTAAAGTGCTCATGCGCGAAAGACCAAGGTCGACCAGCTCGAAACAGCGACATCTCCGGATTCGATGAGGTCGCTACGCACCGTAACAATTTCATTGCCGGCAACCATGCGAGCGCTCTCGATGGTGGAGTTGCATGTGATCACCATGCCAGCGGTTAATGGTCGGTTGATTGCGAATTTTTGATCACCATGAACAACGCGGCTCCAATCCAGACCTGAACCCTCCAAAACAGCTTGGGATTGTTCAAGTGAGATTGTGATCGCGTAAGTAGGTGGCGCGATGTGAGTATCTGCTTCGCCTAAAGCCATGGCAAATGCGGCGATAGATTCTGCGGAGATGGTTGTACTAGTGGCACCCACAAAGGTGCTCCCGACGAGGTCGGGGTTAAGCATTAATTAACGAGTTTCGCGGTGAACCGTAGAAAGTTTGCAACGTGGGCAGAACTTCTTGAGCTCAAGGCGATCTGGGTCGTTACGGCGGTTCTTCTTGGTGATGTAGTTACGCTCTTTGCACTCGACACAGGCCATAGTGATCTTAGGGCGGACATCCGCGCTCTTGCTTGCCATGGTCGTGCTCCTTTTAGTGTCTTCTTAGTCTCAGAGTTGGTCTTAAGGCTAATTCAAAGTAAGAGGTGAAGGTTACTTCATCCCTTGGCTTTCGTCTAAATCACGCTTATTTCCACCTTAATTCCATGGAATTAGAGCGTAGTTTTGGTAGCGGAGGCCGGACTTGAACCGGCGACACTGCGATTATGAGCCGCATGCTCTACCAAGCTGAGCTACCCCGCCAAGAGTATTACTAGAGTATTTTTCGAGCCCCCCAACGGAATCGAACCGTTGACCTTTTCCTTACCATGGAAACGCTCTACCGACTGAGCTAGGGGGGCGGACCTTCGCCCGCAAGGTTACAGGCATAGAGCCTTCGGGTGAAATTCGGTTGATGGTCAATCAGGCTTGTACCGAGGCTCCCCTGTTGAAAGGATGCCCTCATGAGCGGTCCCGAGATCCACATTCGCAAGGTTCCCCATTGGCATCGACCGCATCGTGGTGAGCATCGCTGGCCAGTCTCCTTTGTCGTTGCTGTGGTGATCCTGCTGCAATACCTCTTGCCCAAGTCGCTCTCGTTAAAGATCCAACCTGAGATCTGCATCGTTGAGGCACTTTTGATGCTTGCCCTCTTCGCCATAAGCCCTGGTCGAATTAACGCTCACCGTAAAAGTACCTGGTGGACCGGCATTGCCTTAACTGGCGTAATGACCACGAGCAACATCGCCTCTGCTGTGCAATTGGTACAACGTCTCATCGACGGAACCATCAAGAGCCCTACAAGCCTTTTAGCTTTTGGAGGCTCAATCTGGCTCACAAATATGGTGGTCTTCAGTCTTTGGTATTGGGAATTTGATCGTGGCGGTCCCGGAGCTAGAGCTCAAGCAATTGATCCATATCCAGATTTCTTATTTCCACAGATGACCAATTCCGAGTTCTCACCAATGGATTGGACACCGACATACTTTGATTATCTCTTTACGTCTTACACGAATGCGAGCGCCTTTAGCCCAACAGATGTTATGCCACTTACACGATGGGCAAAGATGTTGATGATGGTTCAGAGCGCAACTTCGTTGATTACCGTTGGTTTAGTGATCGCTCGTGCAGTAAATATTCTGCACTAGAAAATCTAATTTACTTAGTCAACGATAACCGTGAAGGGAATTAAAGCCCCTGCATGATTTAAGGTCACTGTCGTCGTGCCTTTCTTCAAAGGCTTTAAACCAGGATTTGTCGTAAACGTACCTTGGTTTCCGCCGGCCATAAAGGAGACTATGGATGGATCTGCAATTGTTGCGCTCCATTTATCTGGATCTGGAACCGTAAAGACAAGAACGTTGGTGAGCGCAACGGTTGCACTATTGACAACAGTTGGATCGACGAGAATTGGTGCAACTAAGGTGCCACCAGTAGCGGAATAACGTGGAACTAAATGCGAAAAAATTTGGTTGAGTTGGGCTCTTTCGATTCCAACGCTAATGATTGCAACTTGGGTGGAGTTCAAAGTCCCCGAGCCAGGCTTAGTAACAACCGAGCGGGTGGCACCCTTGATCAACATCATGTTGAGCGGACAGATATTCTTGGTTGAACTTTCGGTCAAAAGAAAATTGCGCTTTCCAGAACCATAGTTAACGTTAAGCGCCTCATCGCCAGTCCCACAGGGATGCATTCCAAATTTCTTGAGACTCAATCCAGCCGTGAAACTAGGTTGATAGACAACGTAATTCAAGCCAACTTGAGCATCCTCATATGGGTTTCCGCTCCCCATCGCGATAGCAGGAAGCGTCGTAAGCGCGAGCAGTGATGCGCTCGCACATGCAATTAAAGTTGACTTAAATCTCATATAGAGATGTTACAGCGAGCCGCTGAGAATCAAAGACTCGAGCGGAACCCGGCTGCGAGCGCCAATTTCACGTTCGATAAGCGCTTCACTATCGAGAGCATCAGCAGGTGCTTGCTTACCAATGGCAAGAATTGCAATTGGAGTGATCTCTGGGGCAAGGTGGAAATCACGTTTGATCGCCTCGTGATCAAATCCACCGATCTGGTGAACGACCTGCTTGCGATGGTGAGCCTCAACGGTGAGTAGCGAGGCCGCCAATCCAGCATCGTATAAAGCAGCTGGTCGATGAGTTCCATCGGCAGTAGTCGTAACGGCAGTTACGAGAATAAAAGCAGAAGCCTTCGGACTCCAGACCTTATTAAAACCGGCCATGGCATCAATCATCTGAGCAAAGCGATGATCTCCTCGCCTGGCAACAACAAACCTCCAAGGCTGAGAATTATTGGAGGAGGGTGCCCAACGAGCCGCCTCCAAAATTCCAGTGAGATCGGCTATCGATAACTCCACTGATCCATCAAAGGAGCGTGGACTCCATCGCTCCGCCAAAATTGGGTGTAATTCAACTGAACTATCCGCTTTTTTCTTCATATATCCTCAACACATTCTCGTTTAAAAACATTTCATATCTATCTCAATGCATTGAAGCGTACTGGCGTGCTGCTGAGAGTTCTTGACGAATATAGCCTTCTTCAAAGTGTGCTTGGACACTTTGGTGGTCCTGCCTATACTTGCCCTATACCCATCCGACAGGGCCGCCGGTGTTAGAAACTTATAACGCTGGATTGGAGAGCCCAGATGGTTGCGTTTCAAGCGCTAGATGAATTTTTAATCGACGGCGCACCCCGCGAACTTGTAACGGATTTGTGGCGGGAATTGTCCAAAATACATTCAAATGAATGGATTACTAAAGCAAAGCAACGCGATCTTTACCTTGCCATGCAGGGCATCACTTTTACACTCTCTGGCGTTGAACGACCGCTACCCGTAGACCTCGTTCCCAGAATTATCGATGTGGCGGAATGGCACCTGCTTGAGACTGGTATTAAACAACGTATTAAGGCCCTTGAACTATTTCTCGATGATGTTTATGGCAGACAACAATTATTTGCAGATCGGATAGTGCCTAAATCTTTAATAGTTNCCTCTGAGCACTTCCATCGCAGTGCCTACGGAATTAANCCCGCCAATGGGGTGCGAATTCATGTCTCTGGGATTGACATAGTAAGGGATCAACACGGGACGCTTCGGGTGCTTGAAGATAACTTACGTTCCCCTTCTGGAGTCAGCTATGTATTGGAAAACCGCAGAACGATGGCACATGTCGTGCCAGAACTCTTTAATGAGTATTCAATTAGAAGCGTCGACGAGTACCCAGAGAGATTGCTTGCAGCTCTAGTCGCTGCTGCGCCAGAAAGGAAGTCGCATCCAAATGTTGTAGTACTAACTCCAGGTGTACACAATTCCGCGCATTTTGAGCATGCCTTCCTTGCTCGCCGAATGGGTGTGGAGCTCGTTGAGGGCCGCGACCTATATTGCAAGAATAATCAGGTCTACATGCGCACAACTAAGGGGTCTGAGTTAGTTGATGTCATATATCGCAGGATCGACGATGAATTTCTCGATCCAATTCATTTTCGTCCCGACAGTGTTTTAGGAATCCCTGGAGTAATTAACGCTGCTCGCGCCAATAACGTAACGATTGCGAATGGAATCGGTAATGGTGTCGCTGATGATAAAGCGCTCTACCCCTATGTTCCACAACTTATTGAGTATTACCTTAATGAGAAGCCCATCATTCCCAATGTAGATACCTACGATCTACAGAAGCGGGATGCACTTGATTATGTGCTGCAAAACCTCGGCGACTTGGTTGTTAAACCAGTTGCCGCTTCTGGTGGATATGGCATCACCATTGGACCACGTGCTAGTAAAGAAGAATTAAAAGTTGTCGCAAAGGAAATTGCGCAGAACCCCCGTAATTGGATCGCTCAACCATTGATTGCGCTCTCGACATGTCCAACTGTGATGGAGGACGGAAGTCTTGCCTCACGACATATTGATCTACGTCCCTTCGCAGTTAATGATGGAAATGAAATCTGGGTATTACCCGGCGGCTTAACCCGAGTCGCACTAGTTGAAGGTAATGTCGTGGTGAATTCAAGCCAAGGTGGTGGAAGCAAAGACACCTGGGTTTTGACCGACAGCGATCAGGATCCCCGTTCTTATCCAGAAGTTGAACTAGCCATTGATGTTGATCCACTCGACAATGAGGTAGTTCCTGCAACGGTTGGACCCGATGTTTTGCCTATGACCCGTATGCAACAGCAAGAAGAGCAACAACAGCAGAGTGGAGAGAGCCATGCTTAGTCGTCTTGCCGAATCCTCATTCTGGCTCGGGCGCTACCTAGAGCGGGCCGAAGGCATGAGTCGTTTGCTGATTGAATTCCACCAACTCCTCATTCAAGATAGTCGAACCCATGTAAAGCGCGGGTGCACGCTTATCAGTCATGGCCTCGGTCTTGAGGGTGAACCAAAGAACGCCCGAGAGCTCGTTGAATTGGCTTACGGAGAACCTCTCGACCCAGGCACTCTCCTTGGAGCAATACATAGCGCTCGATCAAATGCTCGATTAATACGAGACATTCTTCCCAGTGATTTCTATGAGGCTATCAATCACCTCAATGCAACTTCAGAGGAATTTAGTTTGGCTGCGCCAGGCCGTTCACTCCGAGTGATCTTGGATCGCCTTGCCGTCGTCAATGGAATTTTTGAATGGCTTGCTCCCGAAGATGAATCGGCCCATTTCTTGACTTTGGGCCGCAGTTTGGAGCGTATGGATTTAATGAGTCGCTTGCTCTCACTCAAACTTGAAAATGAGTGGCGCGATCAAGGCCCGGCAACCACACTCCGCTCTGTTGGAGCGTTAAATACCTATCTGCGAGAGCGGGTGCCGCTCACATCCAACGGAGTGCGCAAATTCTTGGTTGAGTCAGATACCTTCCCTCGTTCAATCGCAGAATGTGCGAAGCGAGCGGATACTGAACTGCGCGAAGTTGCAACGATGACTCAACTCAGAGTTGATGACATTTTGCGCCCCATAGGGATGCTAGAAAGTCAGATCAAATATCTCAACGATGATCCCGATGAGTTAGAGCGGATCATCTCGCAGACCACCTCCGCAGTTGCACAAACAACGGATGGAATAGGACTTAGATTTTTTAGACCTGTCGGCTCAATTGTTTGGAGTAATTAATGGCTTGGCGTCTTAGCGTTACTCACTCCACCAGCTTTCAATATGAGTCAGAGGTATCCGCCTCATTTAACGAGGCACGTATGACTCCAATTAATACTCCAGATCAGTTTGTAATTAGCCACGACCTCAAAATAAATCCCTTTGCCTCCATCTTTAGTTATAACGACTATTTCGGCACTGCGGTCAAGGCCTTCGATGTGCAGACTCCACATACCTATCTTGAAATCGTCTCTCAGAGTCTGGTGGAAACTTCGACACCTGTTCTCGGAAATGTGAATGCAAGCTGGGATGATCATTCACGAGATGAGTTAGCAGATGATTTGCGGGAGTATCTCGACTACACCGCGCTAGTCAATCCGATTGAAGTTCCCTTTGAATTGCGACTCCAGAAGACTCCACTCGATGCCATCCACTTCCTCAATAAAGCGATGCGGGAACAAATTACATATGCGCCTGGATCGACCAGCGTCTACTCCCCTGCAAGTGAGGCTTGGGAGAAGCGAGCCGGCGTTTGTCAGGATTTCACTCACGCCTCGCTCTCCATCTTGCGTTCGGTCGGAATTCCAGCCCGCTATGTCTCGGGTTATTTGTATAACGGCTCCGGTCAGATCGGAGAAGAAGTAGTGGGTGAATCCCACTCGTGGGTGGAGGCATGGGTTGGCGATTGGTTACCTTTCGATCCCACAAATGGCAATCCAGTGGCTGAAGATCACGTCCTGGTCGCTCGCGGTCGCGACTACCACGACGTCTCGCCGCTCAAGGGGATATTTAGCGGAGGCCGCAGTCGCAAGATCGAGGTAAAAGTTTCGCTCACCAGAATTGCCTAGTAGCCTCGTCGCCATGATGCACGAGAACCTGCCGGAATTTCCCGCCAAGATTGATGAAGAGCAGTTGCGCCAACAGTTAGATCCGCTTTCATACGATGTATTGCGGAATGCGGCTACCGAGCGACCATTTACCGGCGAATACAACGACACCGATGTTGAGGGAAGTTATCGTTGTAAGGCGTGTGGGAATGAGCTCTTTAGAAGCGAGACGAAATTCCATTCAGGGTGCGGTTGGCCATCTTTCTATGCCCCCACCAAAGATGATGCAGTTCTCTTGATCGAAGATCGCTCACTAGCGCCTCGGATTCGAACCGAGGTTCGTTGTGCAAATTGCGGATCGCATCTGGGACATGTATTTGAAGGTGAAGGTTATGAAGTACCCACCGATCAACGGTGGTGCATAAACTCAGTTGCACTGGTCTTAGAGAAGAAGTGAGTTGTAATCCACTTTAAGGCAGCGATTTTGAACTACGTGCAACCCGTTTTTTACGGCGCGATTGGCAGATACATCATCTTGCAACCCAAGTTGTAACCACAGCGTTTTGGCTTTAACTGCAATAGCTTCATCCAAGACAGTCGGCACATCGCTGACCTTGCGAAAGACATCGACAATATCGACCCACTCCGGAATATCTGCGATTGAAGGATAGACCTCGTGACCGAAGAGCTTTTCTAATCGAGGGTTCACGAAGAAGATCTGAAAATGTGAATGGTCAAGCAGCCATTCACTTACTCCATAAACCGGACGCTCTGGATTGTCGGATGCTCCAACGATTGCAACAGTTTTAGACTCGCGAAGAAGGGTTGCGATCTCTTCGTCTGTTGGTGGAACCCACATTATTGTCACTAGATAGCGGCCATTTCGGTAGCAACAAATTTTTCGAAATTTGTGACCTCGCGATTGATATCGTCCTCGCTCCATCCAAGCGTTGGTGCAATTAACTCTGCCAGTTCACGAGCCACGCTCAATCCATGATCTGCATGCTCCATTACTAGACGCAATCTGCGAGCTAAAACATCGACCAAGGTGCGAGCACCTTCGTGAGTAGCGGCATACAAGACTTCTGCCTTGATATAGCCAGAGCCTGGCTCCACTTCGACAGCCAAGGATGGGTCTTTAGCAATCATTTGGAAAATATCACTGACAAGGGAGCCATAGCGATTGAGCATCCGCTCCACGCACGCTGTTGAGACAGAATAACTCTGAGCCAGACTCGCAATCTGCTTAATCAACATCTTGTAACCGGCGGCACCAATGATGGGAATAGTTTTCGTGGGAGATTTAGGAACTTTGCGATCTAGATCTTTTACGGCTGCATCTACGGCGTCGGCAGCCATGACGCGATAGGTCGTGTATTTGCCGCCAGCGATGCTGACAAAACCCTTGAGCGGATGATCAACCGTATGCTCTCGTGAAATCTTGGTGGTTGAGGAGTCTTTAGCTGGCGAGACCAGCGGACGTAGCCCAGCATATGTGCTGATGATTTGCTCTCGACGGATTTTAGGGAGCAAGACTTTATTTGCCTCATTAAGAATGTAGTCAATATCAACGCTATCGGCTAGTGGATATTCGCGATCACCGGTGTAGTCGGTATCAGTTGTTCCCAGTAACCACTCATTACCCCACGGAATAATGAAGAGAACAGACAAAGCAGTCTTGATGATGATTCCAGTCTTGGCATCGATCGCATCCTTAGGCAAGATGATATGAACACCTTTGCTCATCTTGATTTTGTAACCCGGCTTAATGCCGAATTGTTGGTAAAGCTCCTCATTCCAAATACCAGCAGCTGCAATCACGACCTTTGATTTCACATTAAAGCTATGACCATCAACGCTTACCACCGCTCCAGTAACTCGATCTGGATTGCGAGTAATTTGAGTAACGGTAGCGCCAGTCACAATGTGAGCGCCTTGATCCATTGCAGTCCGAGCGACCATAACTGTATGGCGCGCATCATCTACTTGTGCGTCGTAATAAACCAACCCACCTGTAACAATTTCGGGATTGAGTGATCTGGCCTCATTGCGCATCTCGCCGAAAGAGATGTGCTTGTGCCATGGCACCGCGCGGAGTTTGCCCTGCAAGAGGTCGTACAACATCAACCCTGCGCCAACATAAATACGATCCAGATACTTTTTGTGGAGTGGGTAAACAAAGGAGAGCGGCTTGACCAAATGCGGAGCCTGTTCGGTAATCATCATCTCGCGTTCATGGAGCGCCTCGCGAACTAACTTGAAATCAAATTGCTCTAAATAACGTAAGCCACCATGTATCAATTTGCTCGAGCGCGATGAAGTTCCAGCGGCAAAGTCATCGCTTTCTACAAGTGCGACGCTTAAGCCACGAGCCGCAGCATCGAGGGCAATCCCGCTTCCGACCACACCCCCGCCGATCACGAGAATGTCGAACTCATGCGACTTCAGCTTTTCAATATCGGCATTACGTTGTTCTGGATTAAGCACTGACTTATTAGAGGCCACGCGCTTACAATACTGGCATGTCTTATATTGGGGCGATCGATCAAGGAACCACCAGCACCCGCTTCATGATCTTCAATGAAGCCGGAGCCATCATTGCAGCAGCCCAGAAAGAGCACACTCAGTACCTTCCCCAGGCAGGGTGGGTCGAACACGATCCCCTCGAAATTCTGCGAGCTACCGAGTCGGTTATCAAAGAGGCGCTGGCCAGTGCTGGTTTAACTGGTAACGATTTAGCTGCGGTCGGAATCACCAACCAGCGCGAAACTACAGTTGCCTGGATGGCTTCCAGCGGAGTTCCGCTTCACAATGCCATCGTCTGGCAAGACACTAGAAGCCAGGCGATTCTCGATCGTATTACCCCAGAGTCCGCACAGACCATCACATACAAAACCGGATTGCCCCTCGCCCCTTATTTCTCGGCAAGCAAGATGAGCTGGATGTTGGAGCACTCCCCTCTCGTTAAGAGCGCGATGGACCAGCAGGAGTTGCTCTTTGGAACCATAGATTCATGGCTAGTCTGGAATCTCAGTGAAGAGAATATTCACGTCACAGATGTTTCAAACGCTTCGCGCACTTTGCTGATGAATCTAGAGACCTTGCAGTGGGATGAGGAACTGCTCTCAATTTTTGAAGTTCCCCAAAATTCTCTGGCACAAATCAAGAGCTCTTCGGAGATCTACGGTTATACCTCCCCTCACGGCGTCTTTGGGGCTCGTATCCCAATTGCAGGAATAGTTGGAGATCAGCATGCGGCGCTCTTAGGTCAACTTTGCTTTAACAAGGGTGAGTCAAAGACAACCTATGGGACCGGGAACTTCGCACTCATTAACACCGGAACCGACATCATCCGCTCCAAGAAAGGTCTACTCACCACCCTCGCCTTTCAACTGGGGGATGAGCCAGCGAAGTACGCTCTCGAGGGATCGGTTGCCGTTACTGGATCTGCAGTGCAGTGGTTACGGGACCAACTTGGAGTGATACAAAAGTCATCGGATATCGAGCCACTAGCCGCAAGTGTTCCAGACAACGGAGGCGTCTACTTTGTCCCCGCCTTCTCAGGACTCTTCGCTCCCTATTGGCGTGGGGATGCACGAGGGGTGATAGTTGGTCTTACTCGGGCAGCAACAAAAGCACATATAGCTCGTGCCACTCTCGAAGCCATCTGTTATCAAACCCACGATGTTATTAGAGCTATGGAAGAAGAAACTGGCGTCACCATCAAAGTGCTCAGAGTTGATGGAGGCGTTACGCAAAACAACCTTTGCATGCAGTTACAGGCCGACATACTCCAGACCGAAGTTTCCCGTCCAGTGGTCGCAGAGACCACCGCGCTTGGGGCCGCCTATGCAGCGGGTCTTGCGATCGGAGTTTGGAAGAACACTCACGAACTACTTACCCAGTGGCAGGAAAGTCACCGTTGGAGTCCAGAAGTCAGCAAGGAGATTGCTCAAGAAGGACTACAAAATTGGAACAAAGCGATTGAGCGAACCCTCAACTGGAAATAACGTGGGCTCCAGCACTTGGTAACGAGGTGAAGAATCTCGGTGCTTTAAATCCTGCATCACTAAATGCCTTCGTTATGGCCGCTTCACAACGTTTAACATGATCTGCTTTGATGAGGGCGATCGCGCTTCCGCCGAAACCACCACCTACCATGCGTGAACCAAGAGCTCCCTGGGCAAGAGCAGTATCTACTGCCAGATTGAGCTCAGGACAAGAGACTGTGTAATCATCTCTCAATGAGCGATGAGATTGGTTAAGGAGTTCTCCCAACCGAGTGAAGTTATTTCCCTTGAGCGCCTCAACCGCATCGAGAACTCGCTTCATCTCCGTCACCGCATGGAAACCACGGATGTAAGTAACTGGATCCAGTTCTGATTGTCTTGCTGCATACTGTGCGACGCTGATATCTCGCAGAGATGTAATTCCAAGGTCTGCCACAGCCTTCTCGCACGAGGCTCGCCGTTCAGCATATCCACCATCAACCAACTTATGGTGTGCCTGTGTATCAATAATCAATAGCTCTAAACCTTGAGGAGCGATAAGAAATGGAATGTTCTCCGAGGTGAGGTCGCGACAGTCGAGCAAGAGAGCCGATCCTGATTTCGCCATCAGCGAGACGGATTGATCCATAATTCCGCAGGGAACTCCTACATAGTCGTTCTCAGCTTTTTGAGTAGCTCGCGCTAACTCTGCAAGCGAGAGCCCCTTTTCGAATAATTGATTGACCGCAGTTGCAATCGAACATTCAAGTGCTGCGCTAGATGAGAGACCTGCTCCGAGAGGAACTCTTCCATCAATCAGTAACTCAACTCCGGTATCCACTCCAAGTACCCATAGAACTCCAAGCGCATACCTCGCCCAGCTCTCACCTGAATGTGGAGCCAAGTCATCAACGCTAGTTTCGAAAATCTCAGCGCTTTTCTGTACTGAGGCGATTCGAATAACGCGATCAGACCGACGCGCTAGCGCAACCGTTGTAGTGTCAGAGATAGCAAAGGGCAGTACAAAGCCGTCGCTGTAATCGATGTGCTCACCGATGAGGTTCACACGCCCTGGAGCAGCCGCAACTATCTCTGGGGCGTAACCGAATAACTCATTAAAACGCTGCGATATCTCTTGCACAGTTCCTCTACTTATAGGTCAGGGTGTACGCCAAAGTGTACTTACCTGGCTTGATCCGATACTGCGGCAAGGTATCGGGACCACACGATGCAGTTCCGACTCCCCGATGAATCGTGTCGATTGCCACAACTGTCACATTTGATTTCTCAAGTTCGACATTGTGAGTAGCCGTCGTCAGGTCAAGTGCGCGATAAGGAGTAACCGAAACCTGCCCAGGCGACTCAAGTTCGATGCGTATGGTGTTAAGGTGGTTTTTCGAGACCTCAAACCAACGCACATCTGCGTGGCCGCCATTCTCCTGTGGCTTCACATAGCCAACATATTGGTCCACGACCCTAGAGGAATATCTTCCAATAGGACTGAAATGGCGATCTGGGTAGGTCTCATTTGGACCAGAACCGAAATAGCTGAACCGATTGAATTCGCTATCGAGTTCAAAGGTTGTACCAACTCGAGCCACATCATGAAGAACTCGTGGCAAGGTAGTTTCCTCAACTACCTTAATGCCATCTGCAATCTCACTTATGGTTTGAATCTGCTTGATCTCAATTCCAGCGCTTGTTAGATATGTAGAGGTAACTCTAAAGCTATTACCTGATCTACTTACCTTAACCTTGCTACGAGTCAGGTTATCGATTCCCCACTCGTGCCAACGCTTGGAGATATTTCCGATGCGGTCATTGTCGGTAGGTGCCCGGTAGAGATTGAGTTGTGGCAGATAGGTGCCAAAGCCCAGGTAGGTGCCAAAGCCCAGGTAGATAGAGCCGTCCTCATTTATGTTGTTCTCCAACTGGGTAGGTGTTCTCACCTTAGCCTTTGGAGTTGCCTTTGAAGGCAGTTTAAATTGCGCCCAACCTACCTCTGCATTTTCAGCAGACCATTCAGTGGCACTCTTTCGAGTAGCACTAAAGGTGATAAAACGTTCACCTGGTGTTGAAGTAGCCTTCAAGAACTTGGAATTAACTTTTGCAGCGACGGTTGCCTGTGGCGCAATAATTGGAAGCTTAAGGCGACCAAAATCAACCACTTCGCCCTCAACAGAGATATTCCAGAGTATTTCGAAGTCTTTGGAATCTACAAAAAAGTTCTTGTTCTTAACCTTGAAGGTTCCAGCCGATGCACTTGTAGCGGTGATCAAGAAAGGTGCAGCGATTGATTTGAACTCTGACATTGCCGGCTTGGGAGTTCGATCTGGGAAGACCATGCCATCACAACAGAAGTTGCCATCATGTCGCTCTTCGCCAAAATCTCCGCCATATGCCGAACGCTTGCTTCCAACGCTTCCCGCTAGGCCTTCGGTTCCAACGGTAGCTCCGAAGCCAACTCCACCAGTAAAGCCTTAAAAGCTTTCCTCATCGGATACTTACCTGTCGGGGGTAAGTCCGGATCCACCCTCTCCATATATGTGGGGAGGGTGGATTTTTTTATTCAGCCACCTCTCAGAAAACTCCCACCTTCGACTGACCAGTAGTGCAGGTTCGCCACAGATTGGCCCTGGAGGATCTCCCCAGATCCCACAGAGGGTGGGTTTGATAGGAGTAAATCTAATGATCGCACTACTGGCACTCTTCCCAATTCTGATGTTCGGAACCGTCGTCTTTGCCGCACTTTCAGCACATACTGAACACGAAGCCCGCGAAGAAGCAAATGAGCCTTACGCCTGCTGCGATGATCGTCGCGCGCTCATGAGCCAGCATCAGCTGGTCGCATAACCAGAGCCTTCGTTGGTAAGGCGCACATCTCCAAGGTTGGTTACGCTTAACAACATACCGATTGTTCACTCTTAAGAGCGCACTGAGCGCTCCCTAGAGCAATCAGTGAGAGCAAATAAGTGTCAGGTAAGCGTTAACCAATAGGAGATCTGATGAGTAGCGAGAGCAAGTGCCCATATACCGGTAGCAAGTTAGCTAGCGAAGGAACTTACAACCAAGACTGGTGGCCTAACCAGTTGAACCTCAAAGTTCTGCAACAGAACTCGCCCCAAGCTGATCCAATGGGTGCTGACTTTGATTACGCGGCCGAGTTCGCGAAGTTAGATTTAGAGGCGCTTCAAGCAGATCTACGCGCACTGATGACAGACTCGCAGGATTGGTGGCCAGCGGACTATGGACACTACGGGCCCTTCTTCATCCGTATGGCTTGGCATAGCGCCGGTACCTATCGCACCTTCGATGGTCGCGGTGGTGGTGGAGCTGGAATGCAGCGCTTCGCACCTCTCAATAGCTGGCCCGACAACGTCAACCTTGATAAGGCGCGCAGACTTCTCTGGCCGATCAAGCAGAAATATGGCAAGCGGATCTCTTGGGCAGATCTACTTATTCTGACTGGAAATGTCGCCCTTGAATCTATGGGCTTTAGGACATTTGGATTTGGTGGAGGACGTGTCGACGTCTGGGAGCCTGACGAGACTTACTGGGGTAAAGAGGCGGAGTGGTTAGCCGATAACCGTTACACCGGCGACCGTGAATTAGAAAATCCTTTAGCCGCAGTGCAGATGGGATTGATCTACGTTAACCCAGAAGGACCTAACGGAAATCCTGATCCACTTCTCTCAGCGCGCGATATCCGTGAAACCTTCGCCCGCATGGCGATGAACGATGAAGAGACAGTTGCGCTGATTGCAGGTGGACATACATTTGGTAAGACACATGGAGCGGCAGATCCAAGCAAATATGTTGGAGCAGAGCCAGAAGGCGCTCCAGTTGAGCAGATGGGTCTCGGTTGGAAAAATACATTTGGTACCGGCAATGGTGGAGACACTATTTCGAGCGGCCTAGAGGGAGCTTGGACACCAACTCCTATCACATGGGATAACTCCTACTTCCAAGTTTTGTTCGGCTTCGACTGGGTCCAGACCAAGAGCCCTGCAGGAGCAACGCAGTGGATTCCGGCAGAGAATCTGGCTGCACAAGCAGTTCCAGATGCACATGACTCAAGCAAGAAGCATCCTCCGGTCATGCTCACTAGCGATCTTGCACTTCGATTTGATCCTGCCTACGAAGCGATCTCGCGTCGCTTCTTTGAACATCCTGATCAATTTGCCGATGCATTTGCTCGCGCTTGGTTCAAGTTAACCCATCGCGATATGGGTCCAATCGCGCGCTACTTAGGACCACTCGTCCCAAGCGAGCAACTTATTTGGCAAGATCCGGTCCCTGCAATTGATCATGAACTCATCAACAACGATGAGATTACAATTCTCAAATCTAAGATTTTGGGATCTGGTCTCACCATTTCGCAACTGATAAAGACCGCGTGGGCTTCGGCATCTACATTCCGTGGCACCGATAAGCGTGGTGGAGCAAATGGCGCTCGCATCCGTTTAGAACCACAGCGCAATTGGGCGGTAAATGATCCAGAGGAGCTGTCGCATATTCTTGCTGCACTCGAAACAATTCAATCGGAATTCAATTCAGCTTCCAGCAACAAGAAAGTTAGCCTGGCTGATCTGATTGTTCTCGCTGGATCAGTTGCAGTTGAAGAAGCTGCGAAGGCCGCTGGCGTGAATATCAGTGTTCCATTCACACCTGGTCGCACCGACGCAACGCAAGAGCAGACTGATGTTGAATCATTTGCAGTCTTAGAGCCAGTCGCAGATGGATTCCGCAATTTCATCAAGAGCGGAAGCCACCATCCTGCAGAGTTCTACCTGGTAGACAAGGCCGCTCTGCTAAATCTCACCGCGCCTGAGATGACAGTTCTTGTCGGTGGGCTGCGGGTACTGGGAGCTAATTCTCAAAACTCAAAGCACGGTGTCTTTACCAAGACCCCTGGAGTTTTGACCAATGACTTCTTTGTTAATGTTCTCGATATCGGAACTGGCTGGAATGCACAATCCGATGCCGCAGAAACATTCGACGGTCGCGACACCAAGACCGGCGAGATCAAGTGGAGCGCAACCCGAGCCGATCTAATCTTCGGATCGAACTCGGTATTGCGCGCACTTTCTGAGGTCTATGCCAGCGCCGACGCCAAGGAGAAGTTTGTTAATGACTTCGTCTCAGCGTGGAGCAAGGTTATGGAGTTAGATCGCTTCTAACTCTTACTTAGGTAGCTCTTACTTCTCTAGTTTGTCGAGGAAGTAGCGGATCTGGATTGCAGCCGCTGCTCCCTCGCCTACTGCAGATGCCAGCTGTTTTGTAGAACCACTACGAACATCTCCAGCTGCGAAAACTCCACGAGCAGATGTAGCAAAAATCTGATCGGTCGCTACGAACTTGCGTTCATCGAGTGCCACCGATCCACCTAGCCACTCTGTGTTGGGATCCAAACCAATGAATACGAAGGCTCCCTTTGCCATGCGCTTGGAACGCTCTTGCGTGATTGTGTTCTCAAGTTCAACTGCCTCAAGTTGACCCGCCTCATTGGCAATAAATGATTGAACTGCTTCATTGAGCTTAACCGTCATCTTGGGATGGCTAAAGACCTTGTCTTGAAGCAACTTCGATCCGCGCAGCTCTCCCCCACGTTCAATGACAGTTACGTGGTTGGCAAATTGAGTAAGGAAGAGTCCCTCTTCCAAACCAGAGTTGCCGCCACCTAGTACAACGACCTCATCGACACCCTTATAGAAAGGTCCATCACAGGTTGCGCAGAAGTGAATGCCTGCACCAATGAGATCCGCTTCACCCTCTGCTCCAGTACGACGATACGTCGAACCAGTCGCAACCAAGAGTGCACGAGTCTGCACCACAGCACCGGTTGAAAGAGTGATGTCTAATCCCGCATACCCTTCAGAGGTATCAACCTCTTTAAATGAGTCGACACCGACCGCCTGAAGAATCTCAACTCCATACTTGCGAGCCTGCTGCTCAAAGCGACCAGCAAGTTCAGCTCCACCGATGCCTTCTGGGAAACCTGGATAGTTATCAAAACGCTCAGTCACTCCCGCTTGTCCACCGACGGCAGATTTCTCAACGATCAATACCTTGAGGTTTTCGCAGGCTGCATAGATAGCTGTTGTGAGGGAGGTTGGACCTCCACCAGCAATGACCACATCGTATGAATCCATCGAGGCTTCGCGGACGATCCCCAACTTCTCGGCCAACTCATCGTTTGATGGCTCGGTGAGAATTGAGCCTTCAGGGAAAATAATTGTTGGAATGATCCGCTTGCCATCATTAATTCTTTCGACTTCTGCCTGAGCAGATGGATCTGATTCCATATCGACCCAGTCAAACTCAATTCGATGTTGACCTAGGAAAGTTTTTGCGCGTTTGCAATCCGGACACCAAGAAGCACCGATCACTTTGAGTTTTGTAGTCATTACCTTTTCTTCTCCATTCAGTGGTCTGTGCGATATCTCGGATTACTTCCTTGGTTCTAATTTAAGTGAGACAGAGTTGATGCACCATCTCTCATCGGTTGGCACCTTGTATCCCTCACCCTTAAAGACGTGACCAAGGTGGGAACCGCAATTGGCACAGCGGGCCTCGACTCGCTTCATTCCAAAAGAACGATCTTCAATCAAGACAACTGCATCGGCCTCTGTCGGAGCATAGAAAGATGGCCAACCGCATCCAGAGTGGAACTTGGTCTCACTGCGAAAAAGCTCCTGGGAGCAGACCTTGCAGGAGTCGACACCCTCAGTCTCGGTATCGGTGTACTCACCACTGAAGGCAGCCTCGGTCCCCGCCTCGCGGAGCACCTTGTACGAAAGTGGGTCTAACTCCTGACGGAGCTCGGCCTCATTAACCTGGTACGGATATAACGTGCCATCTGGCTTAATTGCAGAAACGGACTCATGCTTCATAACTTCACCCTCCACCGCGATAAGCAGCAAATCTAGTCAGAAACTAGGCGCTGGTATCCCCCACAACAAAGATATTGTGTGAAATGTTCCCGATAGTTTTGGGCAATAAATCTAAGGTTTAAGCACTTGCTTCGACTTCAGCTGGCTCCACTGAGAGATGAGGCAGACTCTTATCCAACCACTTTGGAATCCACCAATTGGATTTACCAAATAGGTGCATGAGTGCCGGAACTAAAATGGTCCGTAACACAAAAGCGTCGATGAATACCGCCGAGGCTAGACCAATTCCAAATTCTTTAATGACTTTTTCGCCGCCAAAGACGAATGATGAGAAGACGGTAATCATGATGAGCGCTGCCGAGGTGATGATTCGACCTGTTTCAGTCTGACCAACAATTACAGCTTTGCCATTCTCTTTCGTGTGTACCCATTCTTCATGCATACGGCTAACTAAGAAGACTTGGTAATCCATGGATAGTCCGAAGAGGATAGCCAGCATGATTACAGGTAAGAATGCTTCAATTGGACCAGATCCAATGTTAAGAAGCTTCTGACCCCAACCCCATTGGAACATCGCAACGACGATTCCAAATGAGGCACCTGCAGCGAAGAGATTCATGATTCCTGCGGTCAGTGGGATAACCAGACTGCGGAAGGCGAGCAACAAGAGAAGACAGCCGAGCAGGATGATCACGCCGATAAAGAGCGGAAGCTTGCCGCCAATTACGGTTGCAAAGTCATCAAAGATCGCGGTTAATCCTCCGACATAAATTTTCGTCGTGCTACCCGCTAACGCTTGCGGAATAACGGAGTTGCGGAGTCTTTTAATGAGCTGACTCGTCTTTACATTTTGCGGCCCTGTAGTCGGAATAACTTGGAGCAATCCCACACTTCCATCAGCAGAAGTAATCACTGGGCTAACTTCAACGATTCCAGGAGTAGAGGCGAGCGCAGTTGCAACTTGTTGGAGCGCAACCTTATCTGCAGGCGTCTTGAGTGCAGCAATTACTTGAAGTGGTCCATTTGTTCCGGGACCAAATCCCTGCGCAAGCAAGTCATATGCCGAACGGGTTGTAGTCCCCTTGGGATTATTGCCCTGATCTGATGAACCCAGTTGAAGTGAGAAGAATGGAATCGCGAGAATCACAATTACAGCGATAGCCCCAAGAGCCAAAGAGCGAGGTGCCTTGGCAACGGTGCGAGACCACTTTGCCCAGATGCTCTGCTCATGATCCTTTGCAGTACCTGAATCAATGCTCTTGCGTGAGCGACGAGAGTGAACTCTGCGCTTCATAACTCCGAAGAGCGCAGGAAGTAGGGTGAGAGATGCAGCCATAGTGACCAAGACGGTCGTTGATGCTGCGACAGCAACTCCATTGAGGAATGAAAGACGCAACACAAAGAGTCCAAGCAACGCGATGCATACTGTTGCTCCAGCAAAGAGAACTGCGCGGCCTGAGGTATCGATTGATTTAGCAGCCGCATCTTCGGGATCAACGCCCTGCGCAATTTCACGGCGATAGCGCGAGACGATGAAGAGTGCGTAATCCACGCCTACTCCCAAACCAATCAACGAACCAAGGATTGGAGCAAAGCTGGCAATACCCATGGCATGCGTTAACAAAGTGACAATGCCTGTTGCGGTTCCTAGCGCTAAGAGAGCTACTCCCAGTGGAAGCAACATCGCAAATAAGGAGCCGAAGGAGATGAAGAGAATTACTCCAGCGGCGATGATTCCAATGAACTCGCCAGGGCTTCCCTTTGGCGCATTCAATTGACCGACCGCCTGGCCACCAAATTCAACCTCTAGGTTGGAAGTAGTAGCCGCTTTACCAATGTTGACGAGTGATTGAACCTCAGAATTTTTGATGAGTCGAGCATTGATCCGAAAAACAATCGGTGCGTAAGCGGTCTGCTGATCTTTGCTCACTTGGAGTGCATTCTGTGGATCGTACGGAGATTTAACGATTCCCACGGAAGGAAGTTGTGCCTCTTTCGCAAATACTGCCTGCATCGCACTCTTAACAGACGGATCATTAACGCTTCCACTCTTGACGTGGAAGACGATGGTTTCGGTATCGCCAGCTTGTGCCGGGAAGGCCTTGCCGAGGAGTGCGAGCGCCTTGGTCGAATCAGTCCCCGGGAGCGAGAAAGAGTCGCTGAAATTTGAACCGACTGATTGGGAGATCGCGGTAATCCCAAATAGGGCGATCAACCAAAATCCGATGACGTAATACTTCTTGCGGAACGCGAAACGGCCTAATGCCTTCATGAGTACCTTTTTATTAGTAAGAATTCAACGCTGAATAGAGATGAATGAGGATTGAATAGGTCGGAAGTCTATCGGGTGTACCTGAGAGCGCATTTTGATGGTGGCGGGTGAAGGATTTGAACCTTCGAAGGCAGAGCCGGGGGATTTACAGTCCTCTTCTCTCCCACCTTTAGGCAGCATCCTACCCCGATTTCAAGCGTGAAACTGAGGTCAATGACCGTCCAAATTCTTGGATGGTATGAGAATGGTATGAGTTCGTATTTGGTGAATGTTCCCAGGTGGGACCGATAAGAAAAACGGTAACTCCTGATTCAGGTCAAACTGAATATTAGAGGGGCAATTTCGCTCCTCACTAGAAAAGGAGCACTAAATGTCTACAAAGACTCGTAAATCAAACGGACAGGGTCACACCTACAAGGTCGGCAACTCTTGGAAGACAGTAATTACTTCGAAGGGCCGCACTGTCACTGCTACCGCAAAGACTCAACAAGAATCTAAGCGTCGTGCGAAGGAGAAGGTTCACCAATTACCTGTCTCTAATAACGGAAAGGTGGTGGGTGCCAATAAGGTAACTCTTGGTGAGTACCTACTTCCATGACTTGACTTCCACCACAAGAATGCAATCGCATCAACTACTTACCGTCGCTATCGTGGCTTAGCAGTCCGCAATATCATCCCCGCATTAGGCGCCATGCAATTGAACAAAATCACTAAGCGTGAGATTTCAAACCTCATGACATCAATGGGTGCATTGAATATCGGACCACGTTCTCAGAATCAGGCCTTGGCTCTTCTATCCAAGTCAATGCAGGGAGCCGTAGATGCTGGATTACTTCTCACCAACCCTGTCGCTGGAATTGCAAAGGCACCAGAACCTAAGTCACAAATCACTCCACTAACTGAGGAGCAAGTATTACAACTTCTTGATAAGTACCAGTCAACGTTCATGAGCGCTCGCCTACACATCGCCTTCTGTGGTTTGCGCCAAGGTGAAGCACTGGGACTGCAATGGAAAGACATTGATTTTGTGAATGGCACCATTCAGGTTCATCAACAAGTGCAGTTAGTGGATGGTGTCCGCAAGTTTGTGAAACTCAAGACTGATTCTTCTGTCCGCAAAGTAGTCCTGAGCGAGACCGCCCTAGTAGCACTACAAACACACAAAACTATCGTTTCACGTATGCGCCTGGCAGCAGGTGCTAAGTGGAAGGACATGGGTTTAGTCTTTCCAAACCGTGAAGGTTCCTTCCAACAATCAAAACTTGATTATCAACGTTGGCAGGATGCATTGGCTTCATGTGGAATCGCAGCACGTAGTCTTCACAATGCTCGCCACACAGCGGGAACCCTCATGTATGCAAATGACGTAGGAATTGAAACTATTCGTCGAGTACTTGGACACTCATCTGTCGGTTTGACTTCACGTACGTATGTTCATAATGCCGAAGCACCGCTTCGTCGTGCTGCAGAAAGCATGGACTATATATACAAGAAGAAGGATGGTGCGGCTGCATAAAAAATATGGGTGGCAGGTTTATCTTGCCACCCATTTTCTCTAATTTACTTCAAATACTTTTAGGACTTCATCTCCGTAGTGATTGATTACTTTAACTGCAATCTTTTTAGTCGATGGGACTGAAAACGGCCTACTTGTCGTTCCGTAAAGTGAAAGCCAAGCATCCTCATTCACTTCCGCTTTCATGGCCTTTCTGAGTCTTTCCATCGGTTTATCTGCACCAGTGAAATATGCATGGCGAACAAAGAAACTTTCTTCGTTGTAATCAGTGTCAATGAACCAGCACGCAATTTCACTCGACCCATCGCTCCAAGAAATTCGCACAGGTGAGGTAGTGATTGATGAGAGTTCTTACACCGCAAAGATTCGCGGGCGCACCCTAGATCTCACCTTCAAAGAATTTGAACTCTTTAAGTTTTTAGCCCAACACCCAGGACGAGTCTTTACTCGCGCGCAGTTGCTACAAGAGATCTGGGGATATGACTATTTTGGCGGCACACGTACCGTAGACGTTCATATCCGACGGTTGCGCTCCAAGCTCGGCCCAGAATTTGAGGCAATTATCGGAACTGTAAGAAACGTGGGCTATCGATTTACGCTCGGTGCGAACGGAACCCGCACGAGGAGCGACTCCCAGTCTTTTGATGCCTCGCATATATAAAATCTAAAGAGAATAAAGCGCAGGGTCTAGGTTCTTTCCTTAGAGATCGCCAATCGGAGTGCAATCTGCTCCTAAAGCATCAAGCCCCGCACCAGTCCGGCCATAAACGCCAGTCAGCCAGCTTCCTGGAGCGCAATATGAAGGGTCACTCATTGTGTGATTATCGATGAGGCTATTACTCACGACGTTATTCCCACTTGGGTAATCGGCACATCTAATTCCAACATCGCCTACATAGCCACCGGGAGTTATGTCCAAGCCAACCCCTGCTCTATTTGCTCCGCACGACGACAATAAATCTGGAATCGATGAATTGGTATCTGAATCAAAGGAGTTTCGTGAATCAACTACATCGATCTGGTCATACACAGAAGTTAGATCGGTCACGAGTGAACAATTGATGTAGAAGCTGGGTAAAAATCCATATTGGTCCGTTTGAGCAGCAAGTTCGATAGAAGTAACAACTTCGGAAAGTGGGCAATCAGCTTGCATGGCACCGCCGCCACCACCACCGTAAGAGTTAGTTGAAATTTCAGTGCCAACTGTGCTCTCTTGGCTTTGGAGAACTAATCGTGCGATATTTGAAGTTGAAGCGCTGGGCGTGGAGATGGAAATTGTGAACGATCCATACGAACTTGAATCTCCTGAAGCCGAGGTAATGCTGCCGTTAAAAGCTTGAGTTCCAGAAATTCCTCCAGCAATTAGATTTGTGTCTGCTCCTGTATAGATCACTGTTGCGATGGAATTATTGCCATCTAATTTGAGGGCACCAGAATTACTTAACGCTTCAATGGTGAAATCCTTTGAAAGGCATGAAGCAGGTATGTGTGTGATCGAAATTCCAGTGAGCTTGAATACTCCTGAACTATTCACAAAGTTATCCTGCGGTGTGATGACTACGTAGTCTCCGCTCGTGCAATTGAGGATTGTAGTTTTTCCTTGACCGAACTCACTGCTACTTGAAACAATATTTCTAGTCACTGAAGTTGCCAAGGCCGTACCAAGAGTAAGGATTGTGATTACAGCAAAAATACTCAAAGTTATCTTGCTTGATTTCGGGTATTTTCGCTTTGGTTTTTTAGGGAGGTCACCTAGATTAATTGCTGGCATCGCTCACCTCTTTACCAATATTCCAGGTTATAAGACTACACGGCTATGTGTGCCGTGACTACGGAGCATTTACTCCGAAATGCATAATCTCTTCGGTGGGCTCGTAATAGACATGCAGTCCCGGATCGGTGTAGTAAACAAAATAGACAGGACTGCCTAACGGAAAACTAGAACCATATTCCGGGTCTGTATTTGATTCTGGCCCTGAAATTGATGTGATCGTGTCGCCCATTCCTAGCGAGCAACTTGCTATTGGTTCACCAACATAGAGACCCTCCACATTCGAGACCATGAACTCGCCAGAATCTTGTGCACCTACTTCTTTAGTTATTCCACCCAGAGGTACTTGACTGCAATCGCTACTTGTCTGAACAACAATTTTTGAAAGGCTTGCCGGATCTACAGGTGCTGAGCCACCGCATTCTACTGAATCGTCCCAATCAATGGTAAAACTTGTTGGTGAGGCACTCGAAACTTGCGTGTACATGTCATAGTTAGTGAAATAAGTGGGTGTAACTCCGTCCCAGCCATCGTAATTAAGACTCCCATTAAAGTACATAACCGGAGTAGTTCCCGTATAACTGCAATTTGTAAGTCTCAAAGCATCGCCAGTAGGACCATAAGCGTTAAATTGAAAAAATGAGTTATCGCAGCTGCTTGGAATATTAGACAGCGTCAAGCCCGTTAAATAATAGGAGCCAGCTCCACTTCCTGTGTTTCTAAATGTGGCACGTGGGATAAGCGTGAGCGGAGTGCTACCAGCGCACCCTGTAGTCACAGTCATACCTTGACCAAACTCTGACGAACTAGAAACTATATTTCTAGTAACCGGAGTTGCTAACGTAAAACCGACTACCGCAACAGAAACTATTGAAATGATGCCGATAGACCAAACAACAGGACGCGATTTCAACCGCTTGCGCTTGAGATCAGGTGGTTGAAAGTTGAGTGACGCCATTTTTGAAAATCCATTCTCGAAAACTGTTAAGACCTTGTTGAAGTATCTATAATAAAGAGTAATTTTGATAGTAATCGCCGAACGGCATAGTTTGCATAGACTCTACGGTAATGGCGGATATTTCCGATGCCAACATAGTTCCAGATTCGTTATCACTGTAGTTCGTCTCGATATTAAATGATGAATTTTCTGGATGATCGGATGGAATTACAAAATTTCTCAGTATGATTGCGAGAGCAATATTGTAGGAACTGCTATCAGACTTAATGTTGTTTGCACCGACATTATAATTACTGTCTGTCGTACTAATTTGAACTACTGCGTCGCTATTACCTGCTAATTCAAAAGTCCCGTCATTATTGAACCACTGACTCCAGAGCAAAGGCGTGTTCAGTGGGTCGCTGCTACTTGTTAAATATCCCGAGGTGTAAATGGGGTTACCAGAGGAGTTTGTGTATAACTTAAAGTCAAGCGCAACACCATCGCAGGTCGGTTGCCAAGTACCGCTCTTGAAATACTCGCCAGGATGGGCCGCTATCGCATCGGCTTGCGTTGAGTACCCACCGTCACTAAAGCCCGTGCCAACCGGCGTTAGGTCCAAACCAGTAATAGCAAAGTGTTCAATTCGAAAAACTTTATTGGTGTTATCGAAATATGTAACGGGAGTGATGTTAAAACCATCATGATCGCACGCGACAGTCTTCGCTACTCCTTGGCCAAACTCCACGCCGCCTGAATTTAATGTGATGGTCGAAGCTAGAGTTGATCCAATACCGAAAAGACTAACAACGCTGCTTGCGCCTATGAGAACCTTATTACGGTTTCTAGGACTCTTAGGGCGATTCGACTTAACCGAATCGTCGCCTGAATCTAGCTCTAGCACCATGTGACCAGTCTATGCCCATCTATCCTTTCTCGCACAGAGGTCCGAGCATCAAATCACGTATTGGCTGGCTAGATCTCACGCTCTTCGGCCCTTTTTTCAGCCAACCGACGCTCGAACCCCTCACGCAGGGCATAGCGGAGCACCTTGCCATTCTCATTTCGAGGAATCGATCCCATCACCTCGATGGCAGCGACTGGGTATGGAGTTTTTTGAGCCAAGGTCTTTTGCAATACCACTAGGTCAAAATCTTCATCTATGACCACCGCTAGAGCTAAACTCTCATTTCCATCAAGATTTATAAAGTTGAATGTGGCACAGTTAACAACCCCTAATTGAGATATCGCCACAGAATCAATAAAACTTGGGTCAATTTTAACTCCGCCTAGATTTATTACTTCGTTAACTCTGCCGTGAAGTACTAGCTGGCCCGATTGGTTAATAAGACCAAGGTCTCCGGGATAAAAATACCCATCTTTGAAGTTTTCTGCCGTAGCGGTAGGGTTTTTGTAATACTCAGAAGTCATTCCTGCGCGCTTATATCTAATTTTTCCGATTGTTCCCGGCGGGAGAATTGCATCATTGTCATCAACAATTTCAACTGTGGCAAGCGGATTGATAGATAGGCCTTCAACTCGACCATTAGTTAAATCCTGATGCCCAACATTGCCAACTTCAGTAGAACCATAAGCATTGATTATGGTGCACTCTATTTGTTTCTTAATCCGCTCAATCAACTTTTCAGTAGGAGCGCTTCCACCCATAACAACACTCTGGACGGTTGGCAATGCGAGATTTAACTCATGTTGAATATCGAGAAATTTTGAGAACTGGGCTGGTGAACCTATCAATTTATTTATTTTATATTTCTCGACAGATCTCAAAATTCCATTATCATTTTGGGTATAACTGTAGAAAGTGGAGCCAGAAACCAAAGATTGCAGCATTAAGCGATACGTTTGAGCAGCTCCTAACGGAAACAAACTCATGGTCCTCTCTCCTTCGGCCAGTGCCGAGGATCCAACTAGCTGAGTCATCTGGAGAAGTTCGCCCGCCGATCGAGCGATATATTTAACACTTCCGGTAGTTCCACTTGTAGAAACTAATCGCATGACGTCGGTTGGCTTGGAATAGCCAGTCAGGAACTCCTCAGGGATTGCCTTTTCAACTTCGCCAGCGAAGATCGGATTAAAAATGAGGGTCCGGTCTTCTGGAATCATTCTGTGTGAAATTCCACTGATGATCCAGTCCGGTACAGCCTCGCGACTAAAGTCACTTGAATTGTTTTTAGACATAGTAATTGCACCCATCCGGTGCAAGGTAATGGTTGTCAACCAGCTCAGATGAGTAGGCAAAGTTACTGCCACTAATTCACCGTATTTGATCCCTCGACCCCTCAGAACGGCTGCAAGTTTCCTGGAGACCATATCCAGATCTCTGTACGTAACTTTTTGAGCGTTATCCGCAAAGGCAACTTGTGCAGGATTTTCTTTGGCAATCTTCTCTATAAATTCAAATCTGTGCATCATAGATTTCCTTCAGCTTCCCTCGTAATACTTTTCCGTTCGCATTTCTTGGAATGGAATTCACTTGAAAAACACCTTTTATCGGGACAAGGGATTTCTTTACAACAGTTTTTTCGAATTGCTCTCTTTGAAATTCTGTATTTGCCACAATTGCCACAAAAACTTGATCGATGCCGAATGCATCAGTAACGGTAAAGGATGCGCAATCCAAGACCCCTAACTGCGATGAAATCAAAGAATCGATGACGTTTGGGTCAATTTTATAACCGCCAAGATTCATGACCTCATCTACTCTCCCCTTGAGAACTAGTTTTCCTGCTTCATTGATCAAGCCAAGGTCTCCCGGATAGAAAAATCCGTCTTTAAAGGACTTTTTAGTTGCATTTGGATTTTGGTGATATTGATGAAACATTGCCTTACTGCGTGTACGAATAATACCTTCCTCACCATTTTCAAGGATAGAGTTATGTTCATCTACTATTTGTACTTCTACGCCCCTATTAATGACAAATCCTTTAGATTCGGAAGTCATAAGTTCTTCATTTCCAATATTTCCACACTCTGAAGAGCCATAAATATTGAAAATGCGACAATTAATTTGTTTTCTGATCTGGCTCAGGAGTTTGTCAGAAATGTAACCTCCACCAATAATTACTGTCTTGAGCGCGGGAAATTCAGTGCCGGTCTGCCGTTGAATCTCTAATAAGGATGAAACCTGTTGAGGTGACCCAAAAATTGTTTTTACCGAATGCTTACTTATAATTTTCGGCAAGTTGAAATCTGGAAAAGTGCAACTAAAGAAACATTTGCCGGAAACCAGTAACTTTAGGGCATGGGCCGTAGCCCACCAGCTTCCAAATTGAAATAGGCTCATTACAGGTTCATCGCCAAGAAAATAATAAGGCCTTGGTGCAATAGCCATCTCTTCTAGAGCAACAGCGCTAACGGCGATATGCTTGACTGTTCCGGTAGTTCCGCTTGTTCCGAAAATCCACGCTAAGTCGTCTTTACTTGTAAATCCAGGATCGCTGATAATCCCTGGGGACGCATTAATGGTTTCCAGCAACAACTCTGTTACGACAAGAGTCTTACTCGCATCAATATGTTTTATCGGGGCGAGTGAGACGAGCCAATCGGGATGTGTTAACTCTGCATTTCCATCATTTTCCGACAGGTAGAGCGTTGCGTTGCCAAGCCGATAGAGAGATAGAGTGAAAAACCAACTCAAATAGGGAGGAAGTGAAATCGCAACTAACTCGCCTGAAACTAGTCCTCTCGCTTCAAGAAAGTAGGCAATTCTTCTCGTGTACATATCAAGCTCGCGGAAAGTAACTTCATGGCTTTCATCTACAAAGGCTAATTCGTCCGGTTTTATCTCTGCCCAAAAGCGGATTTGGTCACCAGTTTGATACATGTCGCAACCTTATCAAATTCATGTTTTGACTATTTGTGCTTTGATGTTGTCATTATTTAATCTACGAAACGGTGCAACCTGGATATGGACCATCGTATTCGACGTCGTATGAGTGGTTATTACACATGTCGTCTGTGAGATAATCCTTTGGAAAATATTGCATAGTTTCTACCGTAATTTTAGAAATAGCGGCGGATGGTGCATTCCAATTGTAATTACTTGTTAATTCGTTCACAGCGATGTCGAAAGAGGCGGTGCTGGTCTTCATTCCACTTGTGTTGATTATGTTAAAAACAGTTCCATTGGCATTTGCCGTAGGGG
>JGI26470J50227_1000159_pt1 | contig 31707 bp, 31 predicted proteins | sample FreactTroBogLake_FD_50227 | JGI IMG/M metagenome (IMG submission 50227)
CTATCCGTCTTGCAGCATATGGAGCAACACCAGCTCTCGATCAATCAAGCGGCATCCCACTTTAATATCCCAGCACCCAGTACGATCGGTCAATGGCAACGCCTCTACAATGAAGGTGGTATTACAGCCCTAGAACCCAAACCCAAGGGACGGCCACCCATGTCAAAACCTAGCGATATTAAGGCCTTGCTTGCCAAGCCCTTAACCTCACTGACGCATGAAGAGTTACTGCGCAAAGCGCAGTATTTGGAAGTCGAGAACGCTTATCTAAAAAAGCTCGAAGCCTTAGCCCAGCAAAAGCACTTGGCAAGCAAGAACAAGTCCAAGTAATTACTGAGTTAAGGCGGCACCATCCATTGCAAGTCATTTTGCTGGCAGCCCAAATGCCTAAGAGCGTGTATTACTACTGGCGAGAAGCTAGTAGTAAAGCCGATCCTTATCAGGATGCTAAAGAGCATATTACCCAGATTTTTAATGCCCATCGGGGTCGTTATGGGTATCGGCGGGTGCNCTTAGAGCTGCGCAATCAACATCAATATTTAAACCACAAGACCGTGCAAAGACTCATGGGACAACTTGGCCTAAAGTCCACCGTTCGCCCTAAGCGATACCAGTCTTATAGGGGGTCTGTGGGTAAAGCCGCCCCCAACTTGTTAGGGCGCAACTTTATGGCCAAAGTACCCAATCAGAAGTGGGTGACCGATGTCACCGAGTTCAATATCAAGGGCGAGCGAGTTTATTTATCACCGATCTTAGATCTGTATAACCAAGAGATCATCTCCTACGAGATTGCGGACCGTCCGCAGATNAGCATGGTGAGCGCCATGCTCACTAAAGCCTTTAAGCAGCTCAAACAGACGGATAAACCCATGCTGCACTCAGATCAGGGTTGGCAATACCGGATGGGGTTTTATCAACAAGCCCTGCACAAGCAGGGTGTTGCTCAAAGCATGTCTAGAAAAGGTAACTGCTTAGATAACGCCGTCATGGAAAACTGGTTTGGGATCATGAAAACAGAGTTCTTCTACCAAAAGAAGTTTGATGATGTTCAATCATTTAAAACAGAGCTAAAGGAATACATCCACTACTACAACCATGATCGCATCAAACAAAAACTAAAGGGATTGAGCCCGGTAAATTACCGAACTCAATCCCTCATGCTAACCTAGTTAAACTATCCAACTTTTAGGGGTCAGTTCAAACTAGGCCTTTAACATTTTGCACAGAGAGCTTATTTCTTAACGACTAAATTTCCCGGCAAAGAAGAAACATAAGCAGCGATATCACGTAAGTCAGCATCAGAGAAAGCCTGAACCTGTGATGACATCACTGCATTGCTGCGGCCATACTGAGCATTGCCATTACCTACTTGATAGGCATGCAAAGCATAGTANAGATAGTCAGCATGTTGGCCAGCTAACTTAGGATAGACCGGCAAAATTGGCGCATTTAAGCCGGCACCATGACAAGAAGCACAATTGGCCTTCTCAACCAGGGCTTGGCCTTTATCCAGGTTAGCGGCATTCGCCAAACCAATGCTAGACAATAAAACAGCTGTAAATAGNGTGACTTTCATAAACAGGTCTCTAAATATCACTTCAATGGGTTATTAGGTGAGGTGGCAGTCTGCGCAGCATAGTATTCGCCNATATCAGCCATATCTTGATCAGATAAGCTTGTGGCAATCGCGCGCATCGTTGGATGCTTTCTTTCGCCTTTTTTATACTCAGACAATGCGGTAGCNATATAGGCGCCGTTTTGGCCGCCAATCATTGGAACCTTATAAACCAGAGGATAGTCAGCGCGGTAGTCGGGAATGGAATGGCAACCAATACAAAGCCAAACCTTACCTTTGCCCGCATCGGCTGAACCTTGAACATCGGCAGCCTGGGCTGAAAATCCAGCAAATGCCAAAGTAGCGCAAGCGGCTAATTGGGAGAGAGTGAAGAGTTTTTTCATAAAAATCACTATTTAATCGGTTTGATCCAGAACAAGTTGTGGAAGTATAGCGGAGAGAAGGCAAAACCGTCTTATAAGCACTAAAAATTGGCAAAAACGCTGAAAATTACNTCCCTTTTACCTATACTTAGGCGCTCAATAAAGGACTTTTAACACGATATGGCCCAGACTAAATCTCGCTTTGATGGCTCCCAAACCTATGTGGCCACCGATGATCTAAAACTAGCTGTTAATGCGGCTATTACTTTACAGCGCCCCCTATTAATCAAAGGCGAACCGGGAACCGGCAAAACGATGCTGGCAGAAGAAGTTGCGGCTGCCCTGAAGATGCCCTTGTTGCAATGGCATATCAAATCTACCACCAAGGCCCAACAAGGTCTCTATGAATATGATGCCGTTAGTCGTCTGCGCGATTCTCAGTTGGGCGATGAAAAAGTAAATGACATTCGTAACTACATTGTTAAGGGTGTCTTATGGCAAGCATTTGAAGCGAACGAGCCTACCGTACTACTCATTGATGAAATTGACAAAGCTGATATTGAGTTTCCAAATGATTTACTGCGCGAAATTGACCGCATGGAGTTTTATGTTTATGAAACTCGTGAACTGATCAAAGCAAAGCACCGCCCTCTTGTCATCATCACCTCGAACAATGAAAAAGAATTGCCGGATGCATTTTTGCGTCGCTGCTTCTTTCATTACATTTCTTTTCCGGATGCGGGCACGATGCAAAGTATTGTGGACGTACATCACCCTAACATTAAGCAAGACCTACTCGATGCAGCCCTCAAATCGTTTTATCAAATCAGAGCCCTGCCGGGCCTTAAGAAAAAGCCTTCTACTTCTGAATTGATTGACTGGTTAAAGCTTCTCTTGGCCGAAGATATTCCAGCCCAAGCCCTCTATAGCTCTGATGAAAAGGTTGTGGTGCCGCCTTTACATGGAGCTCTGCTCAAGAACGAACAAGATGTTCACCTCTTTGAACGATTAGTAATGATGAATCGCAATCATCGCTAATCGCTAGATCATCCAGTCATTTAGATGTTGATTCAATTTTTCCTCAATTTGAAGGATGCCAAAGTGCCGGTGTCAGTAAGAGAATTTTTGACACTACTTGAGGCACTCAAGTCTGGNGTGATTGAGCCTTCCATTNATGATTTTTACCAATTGGCCAGAATGACTCTGGTCAAGGATGAGCAGTACTTTGATCGCTTTGATCAAGTCTTTGGCGCCTACTTCAATGGTATCGAGCAAATTATTGCGCTCCAGCCAGATATACCACTCGACTGGTTGGAGAAAAAACTCCAACGCGTATTGACCGATGAAGAAAAAGCGGCTCTAAAGAAGCTGGGCGGACCAGAGGCGCTGCAGAAACGTCTTGAAGTGCTCATGAAAGAGCAAAAGGAATGGCATGGTGGTGGCAAAAAGTGGATTGGCGCAGGCGGCTCGTCCCCCTTTGGTCATAGTGGCTATCACCCTGAAGGCATTCGGATTGGCGGAGAAAGTGCTGGCAATCGCACNGCAATCAAGGTCTGGGAAACGCGAGAATTTAAAGACTATGATAGCGATCTCGCCTTAGGCACACGCAACATCAAATTGGCATTACGCAGACTCAGACGCTTTGCTAGAGAAGGCTCTCATCTAGAGTTGGANTTAGATAAAACGATACATTCAACCGCTGCCAATGCTGGCATGCTTGATATCCAAATGCGGCCTGAGCGTCACAACCAAGTAAAAGTCTTATTGCTAATGGATGTGGGTGGCTCGATGGATGATCACATTCAAAGGATTGCAGAGCTCTTCTCTGCTGCCAAAACAGAATTTAAACACCTTGAGCATTATTACTTTCATAATTGTGTGTACGAGAATTTGTGGCAAAGCAATCGTCGACGTCGTGATCAAGTTACAAAAACACAAGACATCATCAATAAATATGGCCCTGAATACAAACTTATTTTTGTGGGAGACGCCACGATGTCGCCCTATGAAATTTTGAGCCCAAACGGTTCCGTTGAATACAACAACCCAGANGCTGGGGCAACCTGGGTCAATCGCCTGATTGATCACTTCCCTCATTTTGCTTGGCTTAACCCCGAACCTGAATCGGTCTGGCAATATCGTCAATCGATCGANATTATGCAAAAACTCATGAAAGATAGGATGTATCCAGTTACATTGAATGGCTTAGAAAGTGCCATGCGCCAACTTTCAAAGTAAGATCAAGTCATTCATTTCAAACGTATATTTATCCCTAGAGAAACCATATGACTACCAATATTAGCGATCGCTTGAAATCCCTTGGAATTGACCTGCCTCCACCAGGACCCCCTGCTGCTGCCTATGTTATGGCTGCTACCACAGGCAACACAGTATTTTTATCCGGTCATATTGCTAAGCGGGACGGCAAGCCATGGGTTGGAAAATTGGGCGTGGACATGAACACTGAAACTGGTAAAGCTGCAGCCAGATCCATCGCAATTGATTTGATCTCCACATTGCAGAGTCATCTTGGTTCACTAGACAAAGTAAAGCGCATTGTCAAAGTCATGGGGCTCGTGAACTCGACATCTGAATACACAGAGCAACACTTAGTTATTAATGGCTGCTCAGAGTTACTTTTTGAAGTCTTTGGTGATGCTGGTAAGCATGCACGCAGTGCCTTTGGTGTAGCGCAAATTCCTTTGGGGGCTTGCGTTGAAATTGAGTTGATTGCTGAGATTTAAAATCAGCTCAATGTGAGCTTTTCTCGTTGGATGTCTTCAAAGGTGTCGACATCCAGCACAAATCCCTGAAGCTCTGTTTGCATTAGCCTGAGTAGTTCTGGGTGCTTGTCCATATATGGGCGACACACCATGCCTGGAATAGCCAAAATATCTTTGATAGCGGCACGGGAAAATAAAACAGGATTACCTCTCTTGTTATCAACGATTGGCAAAATCACTTCCTGATCTTTCTCTTTATGAGAATACTCATTAAGCAAGGCTTGCACTTCTAGCGATCCAATCCCAGGTTGATCAGATAGCGCCACNAGCAACGCATCATATTGACCTTGCAAGGATTCAAGGCCCAAACGCACGGATGTTGCCTGACCATCTTTTGAGGATAAATTTCGTACGACGGTAATGGGAAATGGTGAGACTTGTTGGATGGAATCAATCTCATGCTCAATAAGGTCCGCATGAAAGCCTGTCACCACAACAAATTGAACCGGCTCAAATGTCGCCAAGGCAGTGCAAAACCGCCTTAAAAGCGACTGGCCATCTCTTTTAAGAAGCGCTTTAGGATGAGATCCCAAGCGGCTACCCTCGCCAGCCGCAAGCAATAAGACTGCTAAACGAATCGATGCGTTGGGGGATATTCCTAGTGTGTTCATTAGGGTGATAATAAATAGATATTTCAAAAACAAAAGATAAAGCATGAACAGCACCGATTTAAGCGCTCTCAAGTCCGCTGTTGACTGGCTTAAGGCCGGTCAGCCAGTAGCGATTGCCACGGTTGTACAAACCTGGGGCTCCGCACCAAGGCCGGTGGGTTCTTGGCTTGCCATTCGTCAGGACGGGCAAGTTGCAGGATCAGTATCCGGCGGTTGCGTTGAGGATGATCTTATTCGCCGCGTACAGACAGAGATTCTGACGCGCAACATACCTGAAATGGTTGTTTATGGTGTCAGTCAACAAGAGGCAGCTCGTTTTGGCATCCCTTGTGGCGGCACCCTTAGATTACTCATAGAACCAAAACCTGAGCTGGCGGTTTTAGAGGAGCTCCTTAAAGCCATCTCATCGCAGCAAATTACCCTGCGTAGCGTTGATCTTTTAACTGGCAAGTCCACATTGGAAGATGGTGATCGAAGCGATCTTTTCTTATGTGATGAGAAGGTCATGCGCACTACTTATGGACCACGCTGGCGCATGGTGCTGATTGGTGCTGGTCAACTATCGCTATACACAGCAGACTTTGCATTAGCCTCAGACTTTGAGGTGATAGTGATTGATCCACGTGAGGAGTACGCCGAAGGTATTGCACTAAATGATGTTACCTTTATCAAAGGGATGCCTGATGATGTCTTGCTTGATCTGGGTATCGACGCCCATACCGCTGTCATAGCCCTCACACATGACCCTAAACTCGATGACATGGCGCTCATGGAAGCTCTCAAGTCCTCTGCTTTTTATGTTGGTGCCTTGGGTAGCAAGATCAACACCCAGAAACGTAAAGAACGTCTCTTGGAATTTGATGTTACTAAAGCGCAAGTAGAAAAATTATATGGTCCTGTTGGACTCCACATTGGCGCACTAACCCCACCAGAAATTGCTGTGTCGATCATGGCTGAGGTGATTGCTGTGAAGTACGGTATCGCCAGCCCAAAATAAGTAAGGTAACAATGAAAAAACCCGGCAGTGTGAACTGACCGGGTTTCTTTGTTAATACAGGGGATGAGAAGAATTAGTTTGCTTTAAGCTTGCCATCCTTCAGGCGAGGCTCAACAAAATGGCCCTTGCGAGCACGATTGCCAGCGAATGACTTCAAGGTTTTAGCATCCAAAGAGAGTTCTGTTGGCTTACCGGCGCGACCCGCACCAGAATATGTGGCGCCATCAGGACCAACAGCGATCGCTGAAGCTAACTTCTCTACTCCATCTAAGCCCATCAAGATCAGACCCTTGCCGCCTGTTGGCAAGCGTTTTAACTCATCTAATGGGAAGACCAATAATTTAGAGGCTTCAGATAGGCAGGCAACCTGTTTCATACCAGCCTTCACTTTAGCTGCGCCTAAAGGTGCATCGCCACCAGGGAACTTGGAATCGATACCAACGAAGGATTTGCCGGCCTTATTGCGTGTTGTCATATCCGCTACATTGGCCAGGAAGCCATTACCCGATCTGGTTGAGATCAAAACCAGATCATCGGGCTGCCCAGCGTAATAAGCCACCATCTGCGAACCAGAGGCTAGATTGACATAGCTGGTTAATGGCGAGCCATCACCACGAGCACCTGGCAACTCACTCACGGGCACGGTGTAGACGCGACCATCACTACCAAATCCTTGCATGACATCTACCGTCCGGCATTCAAAGGTGGAATACATCGCATCACCGGCCTTGAAGCCAAACTGGCTAGCATCGTGTTCATGACCTTGCCGAACGCGTACCCAACCTTTTTGGGAAACAATCACCGTAACAGGCTCATCAATCACTTTAGTCTCTGCAACCGCGCGCTTATCTTCCTGAATCAAGGTACGACGATCATCGCCGTAATCCTTCATATCAGATTCGATTTCTTTGATGATGCGCTTACGCAAAACAGTATCGCTTTGGAGTAAGCCTTCTAATTCATCGCGTTCAGCCTTCAACTCTTTGAGCTCTTGCTCGATCTTGATACCCTCAAGGCGAGCTAACTGACGCAAACGAATATCAAGAATATCTTCAGCTTGACGATCGCTGAGCTTAAATTCTTTAATCAGATCAGCTTTAGGCTCATCGCTATTGCGAATGATCTTAATCACCTTATCAATATTCAGAAGGACGGTTAAACGCCCTTCCAAAATATGCATACGGTCTTTGACTTTACCGAGGCGATATTGGGTGCGCCGCGTAACAGTAGCAACCCGGAATGCATCCACTCGGAAATAATTTCTTTTAGACCTTTTTGACGTGGTCGACCATCATTGCCAATCATCACCAAGTTCATTGGCGCATTGGACTCTAAAGAGGTATGCGCTAGCAATAGATTGACGAACTCATTCACGTCAATGTTTTTGCTCTTCGGTTCAAAAACTAAACGTACAGCAGCGTCCTTACTAGATTCATCGCGAACACCGTCCAACACATTCAGAATGGTGGATTTGAGATTATTTTGCTCGGGCGTTAAGGATTTCTTGCCGACCCTTACTTTTGGATTGGTAATCTCTTCAATCTCCTGCAGGACCCGCTGTGATGAGGTTGCTGGAGGAAGTTCATTCACCACAATCTGCCACTGACCGCGAGCAAGCTCTTCAACTGACCAACGCGCACGAACTTTCAGGCTACCGCGGCCAGCTTCATAAATCTGAGCGATGTCTGCTGGCGTTGAAATAATTTGGCCACCACCTGGGAAGTCGGGTCCAGGAATAATCTCCAGCAATTCAGCTGTAGAAAGTTTAGGGGTCTTCATCAAAGCAATTGCTGCTGCGGCTACTTCACGCAAGTTATGTGATGGAATCTCGGTTGCCATACCAACAGCAATCCCTGAGGCGCCATTGAGCAAAACAAACGGTAAACGCGCTGGCAACAACTTAGGCTCTTGGAATGAACCATCATAATTCGCCGTGAAATCAACCGTACCCTCGTCAATCTCGCTTAGCAGTAAGTTCGCAATCTTGGTTAAGCGTGCCTCCGTGTAACGCATTGCAGCAGCGCCATCACCATCGCGTGAGCCAAAGTTACCTTGACCATCAATTAAGGGATATCGCAGAGAAAAACTTTGTGCCAAACGTACTAATGCATCATATGCAGATTGGTCGCCATGCGGATGAAACTTACCGAGAACATCACCCACAACGCGGGCGCTCTTGACGGGTTTCGCATCGGCACGCAGCCCCATCTCACTCATCGAGAACAAAATACGGCGCTGGACAGGTTTTTGACCATCCGCCACATCAGGCAATGCCCGACCCTTCACAACGCTAATAGCGTAATCCAAGTAGGCGCGCTCGGCATAAACAGCCAGTGTCAAACTATCTTTGTCGTCTTCGTTTAATTCCACAACCTTTGGATCATGTGGATCTTTAGGTCCACCAGCAGATGCTACTTTTGCAGTGGACTTCGGAATCTCAACAATATCCATCTCGTCAACGACAGAAAATAAATCAGCCTGATCAAGATCGGATGTGCCGGGTGTTTTTTTAGTAACCATTAAATATCTGCCTCAACTTCATTACCACGCTCTTCCAACCAATCGCGACGCGCACCGGATTCTGATTTACCCATNAACATGTCCATGGTCTTAATTGTTTCATCTTGTGTCCATGCACCTAAAGTCACCGGTAATAAACGGCGGGTATCTGGATTTAGGGTGGTGTCCCATAATTGTTCGGCACTCATCTCACCCAAACCTTTGAAACGAGAAATTTGCCAAGCAGATTCTTTAACACCGTCTTTACGCAGCTTATCTTCAATCGCGGTTAGCTCGCTTGCATCCAGTGCATAGATTTTCTGCGCAGGTTTCTTGCCGCGTGCTGGTGCATCAACCCTAAACAAAGGCGGACGAGAAATATAGATATGCCCTAAATCAATCAATTTAGGAAAATGCTTATAGAACAGGGTTAATAACAGGACTTGAATATGCGCACCATCAACGTCCGCATCAGACAAAATACAAACCTTGCCGTAACGAAGGTTTGATAAATCAGGAGTGTCATTTGCGCCGTGGGGATCAACGCCAATCGCTACGGCGATATCGTGAACTTCATTATTGGCAAATAGGCGGTCGCGCTCGGCTTCCCAAGTATTGAGAACCTTGCCGCGTAGAGGCAGAATGGCTTGGTATTCTTTATTGCGACCCATCTTCGCTGAACCACCGGCGGAATCTCCCTCAACTAAGAAGATTTCATTCATGCCGATGTCTTGACTCTCGCAATCCGTGAGCTTGCCAGGCAGAACAGCTACACCAGAAGATTTTTTCTTCTCTACCTTTTGGCCGGCTCGTGTTCTTGCTTGGGCTTGCTTAATCACCAAATCAGCTAACTTGCGACCGTAATCTACATGCTCATTTAGCCAAAGCTCTAAAGCGGATTTTGTATAGCCAGAAACCAGGCGAACGGCATCACGTGAATTTAAGCGCTCTTTAATCTGACCTTGAAATTGCGGATCTAAGACCTTGGCTGACAAAATAAAAGATGCTCGTGCAAATACATCCTCGGGCATGAGCTTCACACCCTTGGGTTGCAGCGCATGCATCTCAATAAAACCTTTTACCGCGTTAAATAAACCTTCACGCAAGCCGCTTTCATGCGTGCCACCTGCAGGCGTTGGAATTAAATTGACATAACTTTCACGCACCGGCGGACCATCTTCAGTCCAAGCGACAACCCAAGCAGCGCCCTCGCCCTCAGCGAATGAATCATCATCGCCATTGCCAGTTGCGTATTGCTCAGCTTCAAATGGTGGAATCACTTCAGCACCATGACCAGCCTGCGCAATAGCTTCATTTAAGTAACCACGTAAACCTTGGGCGTACTGCCAAGTTTGGCTGTCACCAGATTTTTCTTGAATCAAAGTCACTTTGACACCTGGNAGTAATACGGCCTTTGATCTGAGTAGACGAATTAACTCAGGCATCGGAATTGCTGAGTTATCAAAATATTTACCATCAGGCCAGGCGCGAACTCGCGTACCGTGCGACTTGTCGTCCTTACCTGAAGCACGTGTTTTCAGCTTCTCGATGACTCTGCCGTCTGCAAAAGTCAGTGTTGATACTTGGCCTTCACGCCATACGGTAACTTCTAAGCGCTTGGATAAGGCATTCGTAACAGACACACCAACACCATGCAAACCGCCAGAAAAGGCATAAGCACCGCCGCTACCCTTTTCAAACTTACCACCTGCATGTAACTGGGTGAAGACAATCTCCACGACCGGCAATTTCTCAGTCGGATGCATTCCCACCGGAATACCTCGGCCATCATCCTCAACACTCACACTGCTATCAGTGTGCAAAGTCACGGTAATGTGCTTACCAAAACCACCAAGGGCTTCGTCAGAAGCGTTATCCAGGACTTCCTGGATCACATGCAGGGGATTGTCGGTGCGCGTGTACATTCCAGGCCGCTGACGGACTGGTTCCAGTCCTTTTAGGACTTGGATTGATGATTCGCTGTATTCAGAGGTTTTACGGGTAGCCATGCGCGCAAATTGTAGTCATGTCTGAGGCAAAGTCGGAACTTTTCCCGAATTACCCCATCATCCATGCCAAAATTAGAGCATGGGAGCCTTAAGTCATATACGTGTTTTAGATCTAAGCCGGGTGCTAGCTGGGCCTTGGTGTGCGCAAAACCTCGCCGACCTTGGTGCCGACGTGATCAAGGTCGAGCGGCCAGGAGCTGGGGACGACACTCGCCACTGGGGGCCTCCCTTTGCGAAAGACGCCCAAGGCAAAGATACCGAAGAAACCGCCTATTTCATCGCGATAAACCGCAATAAACAGTCGATTACGGTCGATATTAGCCAGCCTGACGGCCAAGAAATCATCCGCAAGTTGGCCGCTGAATCGGATATCGTCATTGAAAACTACAAAGTCGATCAGCTCAAAAAGTATGGTTTGGACTACGAGAGCCTTAAAAAGGTCAAATCTGACCTAATCTACTGTTCCATAACGGGATTTGGTCAAACAGGCCCTTATGCCCATCGCCCAGGGTATGACTTCATTGTCCAAGGTATGGGTGGCTTTATGAGCGTGACCGGCGAGGAACATGAATTTGCTGGGGCAAGCCCCCAAAAAGCCGGTGTTGCCATAGCCGATATCTTTACTGGCATGTATGCCAGCACAGCCATTTTGGCCGCCGTGGTGCATCGTGATCGCACTGGAGAAGGTCAATATATCGACATGGCACTCCTAGATACTCAGATTGCGGTCATGGCCAATGTGGCAAGTGCTTATTTGTGCTCTGATGAAGTCCCATTACGGTGGGGCAATGCTTCTCCAACCATTGTTCCTTACCAAACCCTCCCGACAGCGGACGGCTGGATCATTGTTGCCGCTGGGAATAACGGTCAATTTAAACATTTCGTCACTGCGGGGGGTGAAGCCCATCTCGCAGACAATCCGCTCTATTGTGAAAACCCCTTGCGTGTTCAACATCGCAAGCAATTGGTTCCTTTGCTAGAAGAAATGACTCGCAAGAAAACCAAAGCAGAATGGATCTCCTTACTTGAGGCAGCCGGCGTGCCTTGTGGACCTATTAACAATTTCAAGGAAGTTTTTGAGAACGAGCAAGTTAAAGCGCGCGAGATTGAGCTCCATGTACCTCACCCCACCACTGGCCAAATGAAGCTAGTCGCCAGTCCAATGCGTCTCTCCAAAACGCCAGTAGTAGTGAGGATGCCACCGCCAACCTTAGGTCAGCATACCGATGCGATATTGCATGAGCGTCTCAAGCTTGATACTCAAGCGATAGAGCAGCTGCGCAAAAAAGGAGTTATCTAAACCCAATGTCTGATAACAAGCCAGCAAACTCACTATCTCTCAAACAAGTATTGCTATTTGGTGGCCTCATGGTGACGCTATCCATGGGTATCCGCCATGGCTTTGGCTTATTCAACCTGCCTATCACCTCTGCTAATGGCTGGGGTAGAGAAACCTTTGCACTGACTATTGCGTTACAAAACCTGATTTGGGGCGCCTTTCAACCGATCACTGGTGCCCTAGCAGATCGCTATGGTGCGTTCAAAATCATGATTGCCGGTGGTATTTTGTATACGCTTGGATTGGCTGGCATGGCCCTTTCAAGTGATGTGTTGAATTTTACCTTTGCCGGTGGTCTTCTCATTGGTCTTGCACAGACTGCAACAACTTATAGCGTGATCTACGGCATCTTAGGACGTAACGTCTCTGCAGATAAGCGTGTTTGGGCAATGGGGATTGCAGCAGCAGCAGGATCATTCGGNCAATTCCTAATGATCCCAACCGAGCAAGGCTTGTTAAGTAATTTTGGCTCACAAGATGCGCTCCTGTTACTCGCCTTGATGGCCAGTCTGATGATCCCAATTGCCTTTATGTTGCGTGAAAAGAATTTTGTTCACACACATAATCTTGGCGATCAAACGATCAAAGAGGCCTTGAGAGAGGCNATTAAAAATCCAAGCTTTAGATTCCTCACTTTGGGCTATTTTGTTTGCGGCTTTCAGGTGGTCTTTATTGCAGTACACCTTGCGCCCTATCTGAAGGATCTATCGAAGATTTATCCTGATGTTGGCGCACCTGTTGTTGCAACAACTGCTTTAGCATTAATTGGACTGTTCAATATCTTTGGTACCTATGCCGCAGGCACGTTAGGCCAATACTTCCCTAAGCGTTACTTACTGTCTGGCATCTATTTAGGTAGATCTATAGCCATCATTGGCTTCTTATGGCTGCCACTAAGCCCCCTGACTACCTACATTTTTGCTTCGATTATGGGTTTCCTCTGGCTATCCACGATCCCCCTCACCAATGGGATTGTTGCGCAGATCTTCGGCGTCAAATACCTCACTATGCTTTCTGGTTTAATTTTCTTTTCACACCAACTAGGCAGTTTTTGCGGCGCATACTTGGGCGGCTATTTGTTTGATAAGACCGGCTCCTACTTAATTGTTTGGGAAATTGCCATTACCTTGGGCGTTTTTGCTTTCATGATTAACCTGCCCGTCAAAGAACGTGCAATCCACAGACCCGCTACAGTCTAAAAGAAAGAAGAGTCTCATGCGATGGACTCTTTACATTGCCGCCTTGTTCATTTTGGCGGCAGTTTTTTCAAGTTACTTTGCACCCACTATGATGGTTACCTTAACAAACCAGGTTTGGGCTCTTTGTGGTTGGCAATAGAGTCCAGTACCATATTTTTAGCTCGCCGTAGCACAATGGATAGTGCACATGCCTCCTAAGCGTGGGATACAGGTTCGATTCCTGTCGGCGGGACCAAAACTTATCCACAGCTTTTGTGGATAAATCGACAAAAGTTTTCGTAAGTTACCGATTTGTATAGACAGACCTGTCTTGCCTAAATATTAGGCACTACTTACCAGTAAAGAAATAATCGTTTACATTGTGGATAAGCCAATACTTGATATAGCTAAAAAATATAAAGACGGAGACGGAAATGAATAAGATTCATCATGGATGTGCAAGCGTAGCAAGTTTCATTGCTACCACTATTTTGTGTTGCGCATCAATCACACTGAGTGCATACGCACAAAGCACATTTCCGAATAAGCCAATTCGCTTAGTAGTCCCATTTCCGGCCGGTGGCGCAACAGATAACGTTGCGCGTCCTTTACAAAATGAATTACTCGTTACTGCAAAATGGAACGTGATCATNGATAACAAACCTGGTGCTGGCGGAAACATTGGCGCTGAGATAGTTGCAAAATCTTTGCCNGATGGATATACCTGGCTCATGGCATCCGTTGGAACGCATGGTATCAATCAACCCCTTTACACTCAAGGTGGCGGCAAGATGCCTTTTGATCCTATAAAGGATTTCACACCCATCACCTTGGTAGCAGAATTACCTAATGTCCTGGTTCTGAACCCCGAGTGGGCGGCAAAAAATAACATTAATAACGTAAATGATCTAATTCGTTACGCTAAGGCCAATCCAGGCAAGGTCAATATGGCGTCCAGTGGCAACGGAACCTCTATTCATATGGCGGGCGAGCTCTTCAAGTCCATGACAAAGACATACATGGTGCACTTGCCATACAAGGGTAGCCCTCCGGCAGTAACTGATCTGATGGCTGGTAATGTAGACATCATGTTTGATAACCTGCCCTCATCCATTAATTACATCCGCGCTGGCAGACTTAAAGCCTTAGCAGTCACAAGTGCAAAACGTTCACCAGCATTTCCAGATCTTCCAACCATTGCAGAGGCAGCCAATTTGCCTGGCTATGAAGCAACCTCTTGGTTTGGCATTGTGGGCCCTGCAAATATGCCGCCAGATATTTTGAATAGGACTAGCGCAGAGCTCATGAAGGCAATTAATAGCCCTTCTGTGAAAGAAAAATATTTAGCGATGGGAGCAGAACCAGTTGGTAATACACCATCGCAATTTTCTACTTACATTAAAAATGAAATCGCTAAGTGGACTAAGGTTGTGAAAGACTCAGGCGCAAAAGTCGATTAATGTCTTGTGTGCAGCTATTTAATTGAAGGTATTAAAAAGGGCGCTAAGCGCCCTTTTCTTTTTCATACTTCAGTTGGTCATTTCCCAAGTTGTGAAAGCAGCTTAGATGGAGAAATTACCTCTTGATCAAGCACCAACTCAATGAGTGCGCCACGATTGCTTGCTAGAGCTTTAGCAAAAGCTGGAGCAAACTCATCAGTCTTGCTCACGCGATATGCTGGCATACCAAAGCTATCTGCAAACTTAATGAAATCCGGATTGGTTAATCCTGTTCCNATCACACGTTGATTGAACTCACGCTCTTGATGCATGCGTATAGTCCCGAGCATACTGTTATTTACCAAGAGAATGATTGGAAATGCTTCATAACGCGCTGCTGTTGCTAGCTCTTGGCAATTCATCATGAAATCACCGTCACCACACACTGCAATCACCACTCGGCTGGGATCCACAATTTTTGCAGCGATGGCCGCTGGCAAGCCATAACCCATAGAGCCGTTTGCAGGCGCTAATTGACTTTTAAATCCACCATAAGGGTAAAAGCGGTGTACCCACGTTGCGAAATTACCAGCGCCATTGGTCAAAATGGTGTTACGGGGAATGCTGGCGGGCAATGACGCCATAATGTGGGCGAGTTGCAGATCACCTTTGACAGTAACTGGCGCTGAAAAGGCCAGATACTCAGCATGAGCACCAGCCATCGCTTGCAGATTGCGTTGCTTACCCATTTGAACTTCACTCAAGGCGGCGCAAAACTTCTCAGGACTGCAGTTAATCGCAAATTCTGGGCGATACACCCGACCAAGTTCATCCGGACTGGATAAAACATGAATGACCTTAGTATTTGGTGTTGGCACAGAGAGGATGCTATAGCCTGCCGTGGTCATTTCTCCCAAGCGCTCACCAATGACTAGTAAAGCATCCGATTCTTGAATGCGTTTTACAAGTGCGGGATTGGCGCCAATACCTAAATCACCGGCATAACAAGCATCTTGATTATCAATTAGGTCCTGAGACCGAAAGCTTGTAGCAAGTGGAACACCTTCGCGATTCGCCCAAGCACTCAATAATTCACAAGCAGATGCATTCCAATTACCGCCGCCAGCCAGAATCATCGGCGTCTTGGCATGAGTGAAAATCTCCATAGCTTCATTGAAGCTATGGAGATCTAAGCCAGGTTGAACAATATGCGCTGGCGCTGTTGGATTCTCTTGGGCATATTCGTAAAGAACGTCTTCAGGCAAAGCCAGAACTACAGGACCCTTACGTCCAGACTGTGCAATATGAAATGCATGGGAGACAAATTCATTNATCCGATCAACCCGATCAATACTGCCAACCCACTTTGTGCATTCTGAATAGAGACGACGGTAATCCATCTCTTGAAAGGCTTCGCGCTCCACCATGTCAGTACCGACCTGCCCAATCAACAGCACCAGGGGCGTAGAGTCTTGATACGCAGTATGTATCCCAACCATGGCGTTAGATGCGCCNGGCCCACGGGTCACCATCACTACGCCAGGCTTGCCGGTGAGTTTGGCATAAGCGTCTGCCATGTAAGCTGCGCCGCCTTCTTGGCGACAGGTGATGAAGCGGAAATTCTTGGAGTGATCTACTAGGCCATCCAATAAGGGGAGGAAGCTTTCCCCCGGGACCCCAAACGCTAAATCAACACCCTGCCTTACCAAGGCATTTGCCAGAATTTGGCCGCCATGTGGCAATTTATTCTTTGTCTCCATCGTTTTCTCTTACACTTTCTATATGAATACGCTCAATACCAGCACTCTAGCTGCATTAGAGGAGATGCTACAAAACACTGCCAGATCNGCCCCGCCCGACTACATGCCGATTTACTTTGAAGGTGGGAGCAACGGCAATCAAGTTATTGGTCATCTTAATCCTGAATTTATTCCTTACCTTCAAGAATCATTACTCAAGGATCTGATTCCCAATATTGCACTCGGGCACGAGGCTTTGCATATTGCATCCGTGCGGCCAGTTGAGCTGTCAGCGAACCTCGCTAACTTAGCAGAAAGAATGCGCTCGGGTGGTTTTATCCCTGGATGGCGCAATGAAGAATTCTCTTGGCTTGATCAAAATGGTCACGAATATTTTCGCTTAGAACGAGCGGCATTTAGAACCTTTGGCTTTCGGAGTATGGCTAGCCACATCAACGGTTACACCAAAGCAGACAATATTTGGCTTGGGCGTCGTAGCGAAAGCAAAGCAACCGATCCTGGACGACTGGATAACTTGGCATCTGGTGGCATTGCTGCAGATGAAACCCCTTTGGTTAATGCCCGCAGAGAACTCTGGGAAGAAGCCGGTGTGCCCCCGCAAATTGCAACCCAGCTTACGCCTGTTGGCAGAATTCATATGCGTAGACCAATCACAGGCCGAGGCTTTCATGATGAGCAACTTTATGTTTATGACCTTGAGCTTGCCGATAACTTCATCCCCACCAATCATGACGGCGAAGTNAGTGGTTTCATAGAAATTTCTCTTGCCGAGGCTGCGGCCCGTATTTTGGCCGATGAATTCACCAGCGACGCCGCCTTTGTAACGGCGGATTTCATACTGCGGAACCATAAATAGGCCTAAATCAACCCCTTGATGCGGATCATCCCTAGGGTGGCATTTTCGTGGTTAAATCTGAACTAAGGATGAAACAGGGGTGCCCTCCAAAGAATCGATTGGTGGAGGTGCTGAGAAAGACCCTAAAACCCGATCCAGGTAATGCTGGCGTGGGGAGTTACATCAGACCGACACCCGGTTTCGTCCATCTAAAAACGCTAGGAGATGGACATGAGTACAGGCAAGCCTGAAGGCAAAAACGCTAAACACGAGATTCCAAGCTTAAAAAGCTTAGAACGCGACTTCGGTCAAAAATTTGCCTATCCGGCATCCACTAAGACATATTTAGAAGGTTCGCGTCCAGATATCAAAGCGCCCTTCCGCATGATTGAACAATTGTCTACCCGCGTTGGAGAGCAAATGGTGCCTAACCCGCCTGTTCCTGTGTATGACACATCTGGTCCATATAGCGACCCAGAAATTGTGATTAATCTCGAAAAAGGTTTGCCAAGACTGCGTGATAACTGGATTAAAGAGCGCAATGACACCGAACAACTTGCTGGGCCTAGCTCTGAGTACGGTGCTGCACGCTCTCAAGATGAAGCCACAAAAACTTTACGCTTTGCTCACATTAGCGCACCACGCGTTGCTAAAGTTGGCAGCAATGTCAGTCAAATGTACTACGCCCGTAAAGGCATCATCACACCAGAAATGGAATATGTGGCCTTACGTGAATCCATGGGCATCGATCAGTTACGCAAGAATCCAGAATACAAGCAACTCCTCAAGCAACATCCTGGCAAGAGCTATGGCGCCAACTTACCTGAGACAGTTACCGGTGAATTTGTCCGCTCTGAAATTGCTGCTGGTCGCGCCATCATTCCCGCCAACATTAATCACCCTGAATTAGAGCCAATGATTATTGGCCGCAATTTCCGCGTGAAAATTAACGGCAACCTTGGTAACTCTGCTGTAACTTCTTCCATTAATGAAGAAGTTGAAAAAATGGTTTGGTCAATTCGTTGGGGTGCCGACACCATCATGGATCTTTCTACTGGTAAGCATATTCATGAAACCCGTGAATGGATTATTCGTAATTCACCAGTACCTATTGGCACCGTTCCCATCTATCAAGCACTGGATAAAACGGGTGGTGTTGCTGAAGATCTCACCTGGGAAATGTTCCGCGATACCCTAGTAGAGCAAGCTGAGCAAGGCGTGGATTACTTCACGATTCATGCCGGTGTATTGCTACGCTATGTGCCCTTAACGGCTGATCGTATTACTGGCATCGTTTCACGTGGTGGATCGATTATGGCCAAGTGGTGCTTAGCTCACCATAAGGAGAACTTCCTCTACACAAGATTTGATGAAATCTGCGAGATCATGAAAGCGTATGACGTCTCATTTAGCCTNGGTGATGGTTTGCGTCCAGGTTGCATTGCGGACTCCAATGATGCCGCGCAATTTGGCGAACTCCATACACTCGGCGAACTCACTGCCAAAGCATGGGAGCATGATGTTCAGGTGATGATTGAAGGTCCTGGTCACGTGCCAATGCAGCGTATTGAAGAAAATATGACTGAAGAGCTTAAGCATTGCTTAGAAGCTCCCTTCTATACCCTTGGACCATTGATTACCGATATTGCTCCAGGCTATGATCACATTACGAGCGGTATTGGTGCCGCACAAATTGGTTGGTATGGAACTGCCATGCTTTGCTATGTCACGCCAAAAGAGCATTTAGGCTTGCCAGATAAAGAAGATGTCCGTGAAGGCATCATTACTTACAAGATTGCTGCTCATGGCGCTGATCTTGCAAAGGGATTGCCGGGTGCCCAAGTTCGTGACAATGCCTTATCTAAAGCCCGCTTTGAATTCCGCTGGGAAGATCAATTCAATCTAGGTCTGGACCCAGAACGTGCACGCGAATACCACGATGCTACTCTGCCGGCTGAAGGTGCGAAGATTGCTCACTTCTGCTCGATGTGCGGTCCTAAGTTCTGCTCTATGAAAATCACGCAAGAAGTACGTGAATATGCAGCTACTTTAGATGTTGATGGCAATCCAAAGGTAGCGAAGGTCATTCCGATTACAGAAGTTACGGATGCGGNCCATGAAGCTGCGAAGGGCATGGAAGAAATGTCAGCAGAGTTCCGTAAACGCGGTAGCGAGATTTATCAGTAANCAATATTGATGAGTCAGTTCGCTAATAGCAAATATGCAATAGTAGGCGCCGGTCTGATGGGTCGGATGCTTGCCGTTGTGCTTGCTCAGCGTGGAGCTCAGGTGAATCTCTTTGAGAAAGGCAGCACAAGCGCTGATCTCTCGGCAGCCCGAATCGCCGCAGCGATGCTTGCCCCATTGGCTGAATCTGCCATCACGGAAGATAACGTGGTCCGTATGGGAATCCATAGCCTACCTCGCTGGAAACAAGTCATTGAAGACTTATCAACGCCGGTATTTTTTCAGCAAAAAGGTACGCTCATTTTGTGGCACCGCCAAGATGCAAGTGAGGCGNATCGCTTTACGTCCAACCTTGAAAGAAATAGCCGCAATAACAAGCAGCTAGCTGCCCCACAAAAATTGGATGGCCAATCTCTGCGAGATATTGAAGCTAGTGTTGCAGATCGCTTTACACAGGGATTGTATTTGCCTAATGAAGGACAGCTTGATAACCGACAGTTGCTAGATGCCTTGCTAATNGAACTGGAGTTGTTGAAGGTCAAATGCCACTGGAATACCTCTGCCAAACCAGAGCAATTGTGCGCAGATGGTCGCTACAACTGGGTAATTGACTGTCGCGGACTTGGTGCTAAAGCTGCGTGGCTGGCTGATGATGCGAGTCACAACCCCTTACGTGGCGTTCGTGGCGAAGTAGTACGGCTTTATGCACCCGAGGTCAATCTACAACGTCCTACTCGTTTGATTCATCCTCGCTACCCGATTTACATCGCCCCCAAAGAAAATCATATTTACGTTGTGGGTGCTACTGAAATTGAATCTGAAGATCTCTCAGAGGTAAGCGTGCGTTCCGCCATGGAGCTTCTGAGTGCGGTCTATACGGTGCATAGTGGTTTTGCAGAAGCCCGTATTTTAGAAATGGCAACACAATGTCGCCCNACCCTAAAGGACAATCTTCCAGAAATTAAATTTAGCAAAGAAAAAGGTCAAACTGGATTGATGTTGATTAATGGTTTATATCGCCATGGCTTTATGATTTCACCCGCAGTCATGGACTGTGCATTAGAACTTCTCGACGAGGGCAATAGCAAGACAGCCACGGATCTGGGCTTACGCATCAATAAANTACTCGGTAGTCAAGAGGTNAGTCTATGCGCGTAATCGTCAATCAAANAGAGCATCAACTTCCCTTGGGGAGCAAGGTCAGTGATGTGCTTGGACTGATTGATGCCAAACCACCCTATGCGGTTGCTGTAAATCTGAGCTTCGTTCCAAAAATAAAACATGCCGAGCACATTCTGCATGAAAACGATCGTATTGAAATCATCGCACCTGTGACTGGCGGCTAAAAGATCAAGATGACTGCACCATTACCCAAACACTTCACAAATACAGACCCCTTAGTGCTTTACGGGGAAAGCTTTGCTAGTCGCTTATTGCTAGGCACTTCACGTTACCCTTCCCCGCAAATTCTGGAGAATGCCGTTACAGCATCCAATCCCGCCATGATTACGGTCAGCTTACGTCGTCAAGGTAGNGCAACTACAGAAGCGCATAGTGGTTTTTGGGATCTCCTTAAGAAAATGGCGGTACCTGTACTACCCAATACTGCTGGATGCCACAGCCCCCAAGAAGTTATCACTACCGCCCAAATGGCTCGTGAGGTATTTGAGACCGATTGGATTAAGTTGGAGCTGATTGGTGATGACTACACCTTGCAACCAGACACGCTGAGACTGGTGCAAACAGCCCAGACCCTTATCCAGGATGGCTTCAAAGTTTTACCTTACTGCACTGAAGATCTAATTTTGTGTCAACGCTTGGTGGATGTTGGGTGCCAGGCTGTGATGCCATGGGCCGCCCCCATTGGTACTGGCCAAGGACCACTAAATCCCTATGCCATGAAGTTATTACGCGAGAGACTAAAGGTTCCCTTACTAGTAGATGCCGGGCTTGGTTTGCCATCTCATGCCTGCACCGTAATGGAATGGGGATTTGATGGTGTATTGCTCAATACCGCTGTTGCCTTAGCGGAAGATCCAGCGGTTATGTCTAAAGCATTTGCTATGGCGGTCGATGCTGGTCGCTGGGCATTTTTGTCAGGTGCTATGCAGGCACAAGACTCTGCCCAAGCTAGCACTCCATTGGTTGGCACACCCTTTTGGCATCAAAGCTAACTAAGACAGTTACTATCAAGATATGAGCTTTGTTCGCGACCTAGCAGATCAAATTGTTGCAGCACATCGTGCAGCAGACTTAGCCATTGCGATTCCAGTCTACACATTTGCTACGCCNCCTCCAAAAATTGATAACGAGCACGCAAGTGATCATTATGAATTAGCTGGCGCCTTAGCGGCAATTGAAATGGGCTTTATTGAATCTGATGCCAATGTTCTTGGCAAAGCATGGTCACGCATGGTGTATCAAGATGGTGGCTTCGATCCTTTTAAATGGCCCAAAAGAGCAGAACATTTTGATTTGATCCCTTGGACGCGCAATATGAATCCTAAGGCGTTTGCGGAATGTCCAAAACGTTTAGGGCTATATGGCGTGATGCCAGACTCTGATTGGATTAAGCGTATGGTTGACGCAGAACTACCAACTGTCCAACTGCGCTTTAAGTCGGATGAAAAATCAAAGATCAGAAAACAGATTGCACAATCCGTTGCAGCGGTTGAGGGTAGNAAAACTTTATTATTTATCAATGACTATTGGCAAGAGGCCATGGATGCCGGAGCTTATGGGGTTCATCTCGGACAAGAAGACTTGGAGACTGCTGATTTAGAAGCTATCCGCTCTTCAGGCCTACGACTCGGTCTCAGCACTCATGGTTATGCAGAGATGGTTTACGCAGATCGTTTTTGCCCTAGCTATATTGCGATGGGTGCGGTCTTTCCAACACCGATCAAGCAAATGCCCACAGCTCCACAAGGTCTAGGTCGNATCTATCAATACGCCAAACTGATGAATCACTATCCACTCGTTGCCATTGGTGGCATAGATGAAACCAGTATTCATGCGGTGGCACAAAGTGGTGTGGGCTCAGTAGCAGTAATTAGAGCTATTATCAAAGCCAAAAATCCAAAGGCTGCAGTCAAAAAACTTCAAGAATTAATGAAAACCTAAGGGGGAAGTAAAACTACCCCTCTTCTTTAGGAAGCGCTGTTGGATAGAATTCGAACATAGGCCACAGCGGTCCTGGACCTTTGCCAATACTCAAGAAACGCCCTGCCTCTAAACCTGCTTCAACATAAGAAATTGCTTTAGCAACCGAATGACTTAAGTCATGACCATCTGCTAANTACGTAGCGATGGCTGAAGCCAATGAGCAACCAGTNCCATGAGTATTTTCAGTAGGTACTCGGTCGTGTCTAAATTCTTTGGATTGAATCACCTCAAGACTATCNTCCAAAGTCTTCCACATTAGGAAGTCAATCAATTGCGTATGCTTTGTATCTAAGTGACCACTTTTAATCAGTACTGCCTGTGGACCCATATCGAGCAATTCTTGCGCAGCCAGTTTAAAATCTTCTGGAGCAGAAACTTCGCGACCCAATAATAAGGATGTCTCATCTAGATTTGGGGTAATTAATGTTGCCATTGGAAATAATTCTTTAATCATGGCCTGGGCTGTATCGTCACCACCTAAGCTAGCCCCGGATGTTGCCCTCAATACTGGGTCTAAGACAATATTTTTAATACCGTGCCGACGCAAACTATTTGCCACAGTTAAAACGATTTCTGGGCTCGCTAACATGCCAATTTTGACGATATCGGCCCCTATATCAAGAAGTACAGCATCGATCTGAGCCTCCACCACATCAAGGTCTACATCTTGGATGCGAGTGACCCCTAAAGTGTTCTGAGCAGTGANGGCCGTGATAACGGACATCCCATATCCACCAAGAGCCGCAATGACTTTGAGATCGGCCTGCAGACCCGCCCCACCTCCGCTATCGGACCCAGCGATGGTCAGTACTTTAGGGATCTTGATGGAAGTCGGAAGAGTTGCTTTCATCTTGCTATAATATCGGCTTATTCCTCGATAGCTCAGTTGGTAGAGCGCCGGACTGTTAATCCGTAGGTCCCTGGTTCGAGCCCAGGTCGAGGAGCCAAATACCTAGTAGTAACGGGACTTTCTAGACTTCCACTTCAGTCCGCCGGTGAAAAGGCAGACGACATAAGTAAGGGTCAAAAATGAATCGTTCTACACAGTCCGCTAGTGGGCTTGCAACCGTGATTTCCGGCACGTTGCAATCTGGTATAAATACTCGCCCCGCGCTTTATGAGCGCTCTGGGCTCATAACTATCTCCGAAGTAATTGATGCCTATATGGCAGCCTATGAAGGCCGCGACGAGAGCCGCTCACAGCGTATGGCCTGGTGGCAAGCCAAAATTGGCCATTTAACGCTTTTAGAGGTTGATGAAGACAATATCTTTTATGCGATTGAAGAGTTATCTAGCAAAAAGCCTCGTTACTACGCAGGCAAAGATGCTGATGGCAATTCAATTTATAAAGCCAAAAACAAACCTTATACAGCCGCAACACTCAACAGATATGTTGCTACCATGGCAGCGCTGTTTACTTGGAGCATTAAAAAACGCATAGCACCCAAAGGGTGGTCTAGCCCATGTAAGGGAATAGAAAAATCACCCGAAAACAATGAAGTTGTCCGCTTTTTAGACAAAGATGAGCGCATTGCATTACTAAATGCATGCAAGCAATCTAAGTGGCCCAAACTATATCTTCTAACCCTCTTAGCCCTAACCACTGGGGCGCGTAGCGGGGAATTAAAGCGCCTCAAATGGGGCGATATTGATTGCGAAAGAGCTGAAGCGGCTATTCACAGAACTAAAAATGGTGACAGAAAGACTCTTCCACTAGTGCCAGCAGTATTACAAGAGCTTGAGAAATTTAAAGGTGCTGAATCTAAGCTTGTATTTGCGTCAACGCGTATACCTGACACGGCATATCACTTTGACTCTGTCTGGCGGGAGGCGTTAAAACAAGCCAAGATCAAAAATTTTCGATTCCACGACCTCAGACATACCTGCGCCTCATATCTCGCTCAAAACGGTGCTACGCTTCTCGAAATAGGCGATGTACTTGGGCATCGCAATTTGAGTGTCACTAAAAGATATAGCCATTTAGCAACAGGTCACAAAAGTGCACTTATTAATCGCGTACTAGGGGAGATTCATTAATGGCTAAACGTAATTACAAAAAATTAATTGATACAGCTATAAGCAAGGCGAATAAAGGCCAGCAATTACTTGTTCCCGGGAAGATAGTCGACTATACATCTGAGGAGGTTGCTAAAAATTTTGGGAAGCAGCCTTACACCGCAATTGAAACAGGCCCTAGCGCCAGCGAAGTTGATGCATACGCAGATGCAATCACATATGCTCTAGAACTCGGCAATATGGAACGTCTTGAATGGCTCATGAATAATGAAGTCGATATCCCAAAAGCATTTCTCCCTTTGCTATTTAAAGCGTTAACAACCAAGGCACCTGCGGGTGAGCAATCACCCCTTACTGCTGAGGCGAAAATTCGCCTATGTATTGAGATGCATCTAAGGGTGCATAAAGAAGAAATTTCTCACGCCAAGGTATTCTCAGAAACTGCTGAAAAGTATAATGTTGACCCCAAAACTATTACACGCTGGTGGGATGAAGTTAATGAAATACTTGCACCAGCACCGGGATTTATCACATTACATAGAAGATCTAAAAGCCCTCCAAAGCAATAGGGCACGAATACTTAGTTCGTGTCCTATTAATTACTCCTCACAATTTCTATATTCACTCTATGACTTGGTAATTCACCAAGCATCGGAGTCGGAAAGCTCCGTTACTACAAGGTATTTATTTTTAGTAAAGGAAATAGAGAAATGCAGCAATTTACAGATGTACATAAACTCAAGACCCCAAAGGATTACATATCCCAAGGTCGCACACATATATTCCCCAGCGAAGCAAGCCTTCAATGGTTTATTAGGAAAAATAAGAATCTTCTTATTCAAGCTTCGGCTCTCCTCTGCCCAACCGGCCGCACACTAATTGATGAAAATCATTTTGATGAGGTGGTTTATACGGTTGGAACAAATGCGTTAAAGCAGGACTCCAGCATCAAACAAGTCGGCGCCCTCCTTTCTAGCAAGGAGGCTGTATGACTCAAAAAGTTAATGGGCCGTCATGGCTAGACGACTTACGCCTTCCTGATAACTACACAAACACCATTGGCGGTGTAAAGCTCCCAACAAAACCATCATTCGGGAAATTAAATAAACACCGCTTCTCAAGAGTCCATCCAGACCCTAGCTATCAAGTGCCAGTATTAATTGTGGATGACAGGGACAGCGGCGAAACATACATTGCAACGCATGCCGTGGCAGGGTATTTGGGTAAAGCGGCTATACCAAAACTACTTAGATTAGCGGTTGATAACGCCGGAGTTCCTAAAATTATTGCCCAGCCCATACCCGATCTAAGCGGGCGCCCGAACTTGTGGAATGTCACTTGCATTCAAGCAATCCAGATCGCTGAAATCGAATGGGTGCGTATTGAGTCCGATATGAATGCCCAGCAATACACAATTATTAAAGCTGCAAACAATCTTGGAGAGCCTCAATGGCCTGACCAGACAATGCCAGAACTTATTCAAGCAGTCTTTTTAAATAATGTTATCTCCAGCCCGGATCATCCTTACATCAAACAATTAGAAGGTAGGGTTTGATATGGGTCTTGAATATTTAACTGGATACGAATTCATCCTGATCGACTTTGAATTTAGGCAAATTGACGGGAAAGAAGGCAACCCGATTGAAGTGATTTGTATGGTTTCCTTTAACACCAAAACAGGCCAATACAAACATATTTGGTCTGACGAGTTGTACGCAATGGAGGATCACCCTTTCAAGGAAAATCCAAAGGCAATTTTGGTCGCCTTTTATGCCAGCGCTGAAATGGGCTGTTACGACGCATTGGGGTGGTCATGGCCAGACTACATTCTGGATCTTTACGCCGAGTTTAGAAACATCACTAATGGCACCACCCTACCATTTGGCCGCTCTTTATTAGGTGCGATGCAGTTCTTTGGACTTCCAGCCATTGAAAGCGCCCATAAAACAGAAATGCGAGATCTAGCATTGCGAGGCGGCCCATTCACTGAACTTGAAAAGCAACAGCTTATTGAATACTGCCAAAGCGATGTAGATTCTCTTAAACATCTTTTAGCTGCCATGGCGCCGCTGTTAGATCTACCCAGGGCATTATTGCGTGGACGGTACAACATTGCATTAGCAATTATGGAATCAACTGGTGTTCCGATTGATTTTGAGCTTTATCAAGACCTTTGCGTTCACTGGGATGCAATTAAAGCCAAGTTAATTGAAGATATTGATCAAGATTATGGTGTTTATATTAATGGCAGCTTTAAAGAATCATTATTTGAAGAATATTTGAAGTTACAAGGCATACGCTGGCCCAGATTAGCAAGCGGCAGACTGGCCTTAGATGATGAAACATTCAAAACTATGGCTAAGACCTTTCCCATATTAGCTCCGCTTCGCAACTTAAGAGATAGCCTTGGGAAGATGCGACTTAATGCTTTACAAGTTGGTCTTGATGGGCGTAATCGCTGCCTTCTATCGCCCTTTAGCTCCATTACCGGCCGAAACCAACCATCAACTACGAAATTTGTATTTGGATTAAGCAAATGGGCGCGAGGCTTAATTCAGCCAAAGCCAGGGTTACCCATCGCATATATAGATTGGTCACAACAAGAATTTGGAATCGCTGCAGCGCTATCAAATGATGAGAATATGAAAGTGGCCTATATGAGTGGTGATCCGTATCTCGCTTTTGCAAAGCAAGCAGGCGCCGTTCCCCAGAATGCCACCAAGAAATCTCATGCTGCCGAGCGGGAACAATATAAGCAATGCGTCCTAGCGACCCAATATGGCATGGGTGCAGACGCCTTGGCACTACGCATTAAACAACCTAAAGTACGAGCCAAGCAATTATTAGATATTCACCGCCGTGTTTACACCAAGTTTTGGGATTGGTCAGATAACTTTTATAACCACACGGTAAGCGCTAATAAAGTGACCACCCTGTACGGATGGGATTTGAATGTTCAATCTGATCTAAACCCACGCAGTCTTCGCAATTTCCCCATGCAAGCTAATGCTTCTGAGTTATTACGCATTGCTTGTATTTTGATGGTGGAAAACAATATTACTTTGTGTGCACCTGTGCATGATGCAGTTCTTATACAAGCTCCAGATGAACTGATTGAAGAGCATGTAGCTATTGCACAAACCTGTATGAGTTTAGCTAGCCAAAAAATGCTGTCAGGATTTACGCTATCAAGTGACGCCGCAATCTTGCGTTATCCCCAGCGATTTCTAGAGGATGGTGCTGGAGAGTTTTGGGAGAAGGTAATGCAAATCCTTCAAATCGTCGGGCGCGAGGAGTTATCAAGTTAACACCCTCCTGTTAACAAACTTAACACCCGTCCAATCTATTTATCTTTTATTTAATACTTTATATGCAAACAAAATTACACTTATTCACAAAAGGTCCAATACCTTATTGTTGGAGTTATAGAGCCAACCAGCTTGGCGCAGCTACTGGGGTCGTTGCCCAATGTCTTTGGTTTTATGTTGGAATCAATAGCTCATATACCTTTAAGTTGGATGGCAACATTGATCTACTTTCAGGAATTTCTAGGCAATCAAGGCAGCGATGCTTAAAACGCTTACATGATGCAGGATTAATTAAATTAGCCCTATTAAGGGGCGCCTATCCCATCGTAACTATTCTTGAAGCTGGGCAGGCAGGCAGACGCAATCAAATACCGACACCCACAGCATTATAAACTAAAACATTTGACGCTTTAGCCAAAGCAGGCGCAAGGCCAAATTTACGCGAGACCAACTTTCAAAAACAAGGGTATTCCCATGAAAAACAAACAGCATTTAACTTCAGTTAACCAAGAGCCGGACCCAGAGGATGTATTGCAAAGAATTCCGCTAGCGCGTTGGATAAAGGACCCTCAAACTTGGGACAAATATACTTTTATCGACGAAGCATCTCAGTATCTATGGGACGCATATGGAAGTAGCACAGAACAGGACAAGCACGCCCTAGCAATGCTCGCGGAAGTTTTAGAGACCTTTGTAACCTGCTGCAAGGAGATCGCCGCTAACGGGCTCGTAGTGATTCACCACAATGGCGTAACTGGCAAGAATCATCATGTCGATATTCGGGATAAGGCTATTACAAAGGCTGTCTTGTTGATGAATGAGCTAGGGCTGACGCCAAAGAGCAGATTTCCGCTCAAACCAAAGCCAAACCCTGAATTTGAGAGGTTCATGCGTGGACCCTATGGCTGGAGCAAGGAACCTAAAGAACCATTTGACCTAGATAGTGTGCTTGGTAAGAAGTAGCCTCATTGATCTACCTTAACCAACGGACCAACGATCCGTTGGTTATTAGAAAAAATTGCAGTCACAATTAATATGACGCTATTTTTGAGAGTAGTATTTTATTTAAATTCTCCATCAATGAACTTGGGAACTTTAGGGCCATCTTCTTGTAATGCTTTTGGCAAAAAATAAGTTGGGAAATTTTGATAAGAAACCGGTCTTAAGAATCGCCAGATTGCGTCCGCACCTACGGATGTAGTTCTACTATCGGATGTTGCTGGAAATGGGCCACCATGAACTATCGCATGGCACACCTCAACACCTGTTGGATAACCATTAAGGATGATTCGACCTACTTTTCGCTCCAAAATAAGTAGGAGCTTCTTAATGAATATTTTATCATCAGCAGAATCAATCAGAACAGTAGCAGTAAGTTGACCCTCTAAGCTGTTGGTAATCGCCAGGACCTCTTCGTCTGTTTTACATCGTATTAATAAAGAACTAGATCCAAATACCTCATCTCGTAGAGAGTAATCTTTTAGAAAGGCTTTAGCTGTAGTTGTGAAAAGGCAAGCATGGCATTTATTTGGGCCACCCCTTCCTTGAACTTGAGCCAACAACTGTACATTACTATTATTTTTAAGTTGTGCTATACCAGACTCAAATGCCTGATGTATGCCCGCAGTCAACATTGTTGATGGCTGAGCCAATCTAACTAGATCCGTAACTTTACCAATGAAAGTGTCGAGCCCAGAATCCTCTTTAATTATCACCAGCCCAGGGCTGGTACAAAACTGGCCAGATCCCATCAGCATCGAATTGACGAAACCTGTTGCAATGCTGTCAGTGCGTTTTTTTAGCGCCTCTGGAAATAAATAGACAGGATTAATACTGCTCATTTCTGCATAGACTGGAATTGGCTCAGGACGCGCAGCAGCGATCTTCATTAATGCGACTCCAACCAAGCGAGAGCCTGTAAAACCAACCGCTTTTATGCGAGGATTAGCCACTAAAATAGACCCTATATCAGAGCCTGAGCCAAACAATAGTGAAAAAGTACCCTCAGGCATCCCTGATGATTTAACAGCGGCTTGAATTGCATTACCAACCAACTCTGAAGTGCCAGGATGGGCAGAGTGTCCTTTTACTATTACAGGACAGCCAGCAGCCAATGCAGAGGCAGTATCTCCACCGGCAACTGAAAATGCCAGAGGAAAATTGCTTGCCCCAAATACGGCAACAGGACCTAGGGGTATATAACGCAAACGAATATCCGAACGCGGCAAAGGCGCGCGTTCTGGCATTGCAGTATTGATTTTAATGCCTAGCCAACGCCCCGCTCTAACTTCTTCGGCAAAGAGGTTCAACTGATTAATGGTGCGGGCTAGCTCACCTTCAAGACGAGTTTTTGGTAATCCAGTTTCTAAGTTAGCACGCTTAATGATTACAGAACCTTGGCCAGCTAAATTAGCGGAGATTTGTTCCAAGAACTTGGCGCGATCCTCTAGATCAGATTCACGATAAACATCAAATGCTTGCTCAGCCAACAGACATGAGCGCTCTACTTCATCAGCTCCACCACCAAAATAAGCGGGCTCTATATTTTGACCAGTCGAGGGATTGACTGCATAAAATGATTTTTTATTGCCCTGAACGTGATCTTGCCCAATAATCATCTTTCCCGCAATATTCATAATCTAGATCTCTCAGTCCAATCGAGAAAATTATTTTGCACGAGCATTAATCGAAAGAGCCTCAGTCACAGCACTGGCCGGCTTGGCTTGCATTAATTCAAGAATCAGACCGTTTGGTAACTGCAACCAGTTGATTGAATGCTTAGCGGACTCAATACCTCTTTTCTTCGCTTCAGCTAAGGCGCCATCCAAATCTTCAACCATGATTCCAATATGATCTAAGCCACCATTGTTCTGATTATCTGTAAGACTAGGATCTGAAATTAATTGTATCCCCCCAAAAGTGGAATACTGATCTGGATTTTCTATCGACCCACTTAATTTTCTCATTTTCATACCCAAAACCTCAGAAAAAAAATTAATGTGCCATTTGATATCCTTAACTTTAATTGCTGCATGATCCACGTAAGATTTTTGTTGGTATGTCATTGTTACCCTCCATTAATAATAAATTTCAATCAAAACCTATGTTTGCCGACGCAATAACGCTTTTCCACATTTGATAATCTTGCAAAATGACAGACTGAAATTTTGTAGGCGACATAGAAATTGGGTCAGCGCCAACTCTAAGCACTTTAGCTTTAAATTCAGGATCCAATACTACTTTGCTGATTTCCGTAAAAAGAATTTGAATAATTTCAGGCGGGGTATTCACAGGCGCCAATACCCCATTCCACGCCACAATCGTAAAGTCCATAAAACCAAGTTCCTGAAAAGTGGGTATCTCAGCTAATGCACTAGATCTAAGCGGCCCTGTAACAGCTAATGCTTTTAATTGTCCAGACTTTATATATGGAATGGCTGAAGGCAGTGTCGCAAACAATGCATCAACATGTCCCCCCAATAAATCAACAACCGCTTGGCCACCCCCTTTATATTGGATGCGGTTTACGTCTACCTTAGCCCTTGACCTCCTCCCACAAACCGGTCAGCTCTCAACTAGAAAAATCGACGGTGTGGTTGAACTGCAAAATGACTTGGCAAACATCGCTGGTGGGAGATCCCCC
>JGI26470J50227_1000161_pt1 | contig 31481 bp, 34 predicted proteins | sample FreactTroBogLake_FD_50227 | JGI IMG/M metagenome (IMG submission 50227)
AACAATTCACCTTCATTGTCAAACAAGTAAGTATTAGGAAAATCTTTAACCATTTCTTTGGCATCTTCCATGCTAACACCTTTAGGCGGAATAGCCATACACACCATAGTTTCCATCCATTGTAGGTAGACAGCAATCGCAGTAATTGGCATAAATGCATCGTCTGGACTTGCATAACCACGCTCTGGATCAAAGTCTACCTCAATATCGAAAAATGCTACATTTAGTTTAGGAGCATCTTGATTTAAGTAGTGTTCACTTAGTGTTACAAAAATTGGATTAATATCTGACTCGTAAAGAGTTTTACCACTATTAATGGCCTGTTCCTTACGCAGTTCTTTAGTGTTTTTACAAACAATACGGGTAAGAGGATCCCCGTAAATTGATTGGAATTTGCCCTTAGGGTCTTTTACATAGAATGTGTGTTTTACAGGAATATCGCGAAACTCACGCTCACCTTTCTTGTTGCGTTCAACTACTCGAACAATATCGTTCTCTCTATCAAACCAGGCGTCTACATAGCTCATAATTATTCTCCGATGTCACTTGAGGCTGACAAATACCTTCATGCGGTTTATTGGCCCGCTAGCCTTCTTTTTAGAATCCCGGAACCTTTTTAAACCAAATATCATCTGGCCAAAATTTGTGCGGATATCCTTTTGTATTTATATTTGTATAAAATGTAAATACATCATGATCGGCTTTCTCTTTAACTTCTGCTATAGCGTCTAACCATAACTGTTGTTCTTTAGGTGGATCACCTAATCCTAGTAAAGGTCTTAAATAAGTATTAAGCCATGAGACATGTTGAACGGCACTAGGATGCCTTTCACTGATACACCACTCACCTTTTTTATTTTTAAACAACCAATTCTTGTCTGGATTTTCTATTGCGTGACATGCAATTGGTTTAATCCAATGGTCTTTATTCTCAGACCAAATGCGATCGATATAAAAATTATATTGTGGAAAGTCTTTTTGAATAGAAATTTCGTTAGAATTTATTTTTTCATCTGCTTTATAGTTATCTAAATCACTTCCTAATTTAGTAAAATCTCCAATACTTGTCATATACCAGGTACATCCAGTTGATTTTAATAAAGATATAACTGATATTATGGCATTTAGACTATGCATCACATATGCAGATTCATCAAAAAACGTATCAATCCACCATGGGGTAAATATCTTTGAATTTACTTCTTGGAAAATACTTCCTTTTGCCCTCCAATGATATTGATTATCTTTTACAAATTTACAATAATCGTGTCGTAAATAGTATGTCCACTGAACAATTACTATATCATCTGCATTAATATTGTTTCTTGCATGGCACTCTGCAACTCGTTCAGAGATGCTTCGACATCCGGATCCTGGTATCCCCCAATTTTCATAATTATCAAATTCTAAACCTAAGAAAGGTGACCATGTAGGGCACCCTAAATAGTAAGTGTATGAACACCCAAATGTAAATAATCGAGCCATTTTTAAATTCTTTTAGTGATATCTAAAATTGCTTCGATTTCTTCCCAATCTTCATTATAAGCCTGCCAATCACCTTTGTGAGCAATCTTAATAGCTCGGTTAATAACACTGGGTTTAATTTGTAATTCTTCTGCAACTGCCTTAACTGTTTCTTTCAAGCCTTCTTGCAAATCTTCAACTTCTCGTAATACTGTTGAACCTTCGCTAATCAATCTTTCTAATTTTGCCTTTTCTTCGGGACCATAACTACGACCTGGCATACTATCTCCTTAATTATATAGCCTATTATATATTACTTATTGTGTAAATGCAACATTTAGAGGTGGAAATGGCAGAAATTAATCTGCCATTTATTTAATTAACCGCGAGCTATTTTAAGCCAGCGAGCTAGTTCATCTTCTACGCTTTCTTTAACTCCTGGCATTGTTGTACCGGATTTGTTAATATCAGTACCTGCTGGAACCTTTGGTAAATCAGTAGTGTTTGTTGGACTTGCACCAGCACCAGATTTATCAGCATTTTTCTTTTCGCCAGCTACAGCTACAGCTGCAGCTTCTGCAGCTGCCCGCTTGTCTTGATCAGATTGTGCAGAACTTGCATGTTCTACTTTATCTAACACAGCTTGAGCGTGTTCGGTAGATTTCATCCAAACGGGTGTTGGATTCGGATCATCGCCATGGCTCATCATTAAAGCATGTATTTGTTTAACTAATTCTTGTTGTGCTGGAGTTAATGAACCTGCAGAAGTAGTCGGTACTTTTGTGTCTTCTGGTGCTGGCGGAAAATTTGGATCTGAATCAGCCCCGCCACCACCACCGCCACCTGTTGTTGTATCTGTTGGGCTTGTTGCTGAACCACCGCCTAATGCATTAGCCGCCGCAACTCCGCCTGCACCAGCTAATCCAACCCCTAATGCTGTCTTGCCTGGATTTTTACCAACCCAGTTAGCTGCCTTATTAGCGGCATTTGCTGTACCTCGAGCATTTATATCTCGATTAGCTATTTGTTTATCGCTTAGGGCTTTGCCAGTACGTTTGTCCACGGCTGTAGCCATCTTGTCTTTAAATTCTTTTTCTGTACCTTTGATTAAGTTACCTTTAGCTTCCTTACCAGCCAATCCGCCTGCAATATTTCTTCCAACGTTGGCAACTTTATCCCAACCGCGGCCTAATGTATTTCCAATTCCGCCTAAACTTAATTCGTCTAGTCGTTGTTGATCCCATTCAATAGCATCTAAGACACTTTCGTCTGTGATTTGTTTTCCGTCTTCTCCGTAAGCATATCCATCTTCATATAACCAAACATGGTAAACAGCATCTTCTTCTAACTGCCAATGACCACTTTCAATCATAGCTAATTTTTCTTGTAATGATTTAATGTTTTCAGCAACGGTGGGAGGAGTTAGACCCATTTTAGTCAATACTGCTGTAGTCTTTGGTCCAATTTTTCCGTCTGCTGTTAGACCATTAGCTTTTTGAAACGCCATGATTTCTTGTGGAGTTGTTGGATACTTACTAGGATCATATCCTAGTGTTTTAGTATCAGATGCTTGCTTGAGTTTATCAACACCTGCTTGTGTGGCCAGGTTAGCACCTAATGCAGTAGCACCACGGGCTACTTTAGCCATACCGCTTGCACCTTTAATTAAACCGCCAGCAATTGCACCGCCTGGAACTGGTACAGCAATAGAACCTGCCACATTACCGGCACCGTATAACCATGGGCTACGAGTTTCCGCTTCTTTACTTGCGGCAGTTTGTTTTGCCAATTCGTCTTTGTATGTGCCTGAACCGAATGCACTCTTAACACCAGCGGCAATATTGTCGCCTGTGCCAAGTGTTACACCATTCCATGCACCGCGACCGAAGTCTCCAGCATCTTTACCAAACTGATCCATGCTATATTCGTTTAGTTGCGCACCTTCAAATTCGTAACCAAAACTTTCAGTTAATGCTTTTGCCATAGATAAGTCCGTACCTTCTTGGAAAGCATTTACACCCATACCGCCTAAAGCACCACCTGTTAATGCACCTAGACCCATTCCCAGTTTGCCGCCATATTTCTTACCTAACGCACCGCCAGCTAATGCGCCAGCACCGATGCCAGCACCGATACCAGCTTTTTGTCCTAGAGTTTTTTCATGTGGAGCAGGAGCCGGACCAGGAGTTGGAGCAGGAGCCGGACCAGGAGTTGGGTCTGGTGTAGGCATAGGAGCAATATCATTGCCTAATGTTGCTTCTAATTCTGCTACCAAGGCATCTAATTTTGCAGCATCATTGTCTCCAGTATCACCAGTATTTGGTCCAGGAGTTGGCATAGGAGCTGGAGCTGGTCCAGGAGTAAGTTTAGTCAAATCAACTTTAGTACCCTGATCTAGTTTAAGTCCAAATGGGCCACCTTTTACCTGCTGACCAGCACCTGTAGCGGCTAATGCTTTTGCTAGATCTGGTGCTTGATTCGCTATCCAATCGCTTGGCATGACTTTAGCTTCTGGCGGAATATTGGTATCTCTCGCACCCATTATATCCATGTATTTTACCATGCCATCTTTACTGTCTATAAATGCCTGTGCTTTTCTATTGTCTATATAACTTTTAATAGTAGCAATAGGATCTTTACCGGCAGCAGGATTAGTGCCCATGTCAGTAGTGGTAACTGGAATACCTGCTTCTGCAATGGTATCTAATTTTATCATTAAATCTCTTAAGTTCATATTTTTCCTCGACTATATTATCTTATCGAACACTTAGGCACTAACTTACCGTTTTTAGATTGCATTCCTGTCTGCACTTGGCCTGCGCGACAAACACTGGTTTTCTTTTTAGGTTTTATTGTTTTAACAGGTTCACCTAAATTTTCTTTCATTTTACGAATTAAACGATTTGCTTCTTTAATTGGATTAGATTCTTGAGATTTTTTTTCTTGTTTTTCTTTCCAATCTTTTTCAAAATCTGATTTAGCTTTTTTTGCCCGTTCTATACTGGCTGTTGATTTGGCTTTTTCTCGATCCCATGCACGACTTAATTTTACCTGTGCTGACTGACCTTCATCTAAATCGTCTGCAATAGCTTTTTTAATTATGTTAACAACATTGGGATTTGCTTTTAGTTGATGTAATGTATGTTCGGCGTGAGCTTTATCTTTAAATCCGCCTTGAACTACCGCCCAAGAATTTGTACCAAAAAAGCCACCAGATGGATACCATATCTCTGATTTTCCAGTATCTGTGCGATCTACTACTTTCAATTTATTTGGGTCTATCGGTGGAGGATTATCCTTTTCAGCTTGTGCCTTGGCCATCATTTGTTTGTGTGCCTGTACATTGGCTTTCTCGTGTGCCATAGGTTCTTGACCGATCATATCTCTTAGTAGATCTGCCCAACTCCACCCCTCCATTTCGGGATCGTGAAATATTTCTTCAAACTCACCTACCACTTCACTTAGATCTTCTTCAACAAAATATTTTGGAATCAAACCTTTTTTCTCAGCTATATCTATCATGTAAGATTCTAAAGCATCGTCATCTTCATTAGCAAAATGTTCTTTAGTATCTGGATCCATCTTTTTAATAATATCCATACCAAACTTAAACGCATGTTTGTAGCCTGGCATGTTATTCATACTCATAACAGTTTTTGGGTCAACTCGAAGTGGTTTTTTATCTTGGCGTGTGCCTAATGCTTTATTCATGAATCCTGTAAAATTAGGATCATGTGCTTCGTTGGGCATAATACCTGGACCGCCAGGACCTGGTTTAAATCCCATGCTATGGCCTGGAATTTCATTTTCTTTTACTTTTCGCTTGCCTTTCATAGCATTGCTAAGTAGCGCAGTGCCTTTGTCTTTTTGATTGAATTCTTTAGCTACACTCTGTTTAATACCAACTTTCTTGGCAAACTCTGGATTGTGTGCAGCTGCTGCCATGGTGCGAGCTTGTTTTTCAGTAGTGCTTTTTTCAGATACAATGCTTTCTTTCATCATTACTCTTTGAGCAATGATACCAGCATATTGATTAATTAACTGTTGTTTATGCGATTGTTCTTCTAATTTTTCTTGTTCAACTTCATTAAAAAACTTATCTATCAAAGTAGATTTACGCTCAATTATTTTTGTTTCAGGTTTTTGATAATGTTGCATTGCCATTTGTACTGGCAATGCAACTTTATGTGGATTAGCACCTTCGTTAAGTATTTTAACATCATTCTTTTTAACAATAGACAAAAACTTACTTAAAGTATTTTCTTTCATAAATCCCAATGCTTGCGCTGTTTCTTCATCACTTGCAGGTTGCCATGTAGTTTCATCTGGCTTTAATCGATTCTTAGGATCTTGCAATGCTAGTAATTGTTGAATAACCATACCCTGTTCTTGTTTACGAGAAGCTATGTATGCTGGGCTTTTGATCATAGTGCCCATGACGGCACCAATTTCTTTAGGATCAGTTGCTGGCAAATCGTAATATTTTGAACCATCAGATGGATCTGTTTCAAGATAAGGAGCAAGTTGTTTGACTTGTTCTGGGGATAGTTGTGATGCCGATTGCGGAGCTGTTTTTACTCCAGTATTACCTGCACCGTACATAGCGGCTTCGTCGACCACTCGAAGAAATCGAGCCATGTCATTAGCACCTGCTACAGGCTTTGTAGCAACTCCATCCATCGCCTGTAGTATGCGCTTCATGTCCATTGGATTACCCTAATAGACGCTGTGTCAATGCACGGATTTGATCAACTTCGCGATTTTCGACTAAAACTGGTTTTTCATTACGGGTTAAACGGGCTAATTGTTCCTGCATACGAGTAAATTCTGTAGATTCTTTTACGGTTTCTTTTGCTTTTTTGCCAGCACGTAATGCAGCTAAGTCTGATTTCTCAATCTTGCCATCATGATCAGCATCGATCTTTTTTTGATTGCCTGGCAAATTTTTAACAGCTTTTTTCTCTGCCATATAAGCAGTAGTTTCTTTGATGTTCTTCCACATAGCGGCTGCAGCAATTTTCTTACCTTTCTCACCGCCACCGGCAGACTTGGCTACTTTGTCAAAACTTTTTCCTGGTTTACCAATGTCGCCACCTGCTTTAGCTTTCTTAACTGTAGCAGACTTCTTAGCGGCACTTAGTCCAGCACTTGGCTTGGCACCTTCTTTAACTGGCTTGCAACCGCACTCTGCCATAGGCATGTCGCACTCTTTGCACATCTTAACAGCTTCTTTTAACTTGCCAGCTTTCTTAGCGGCACGGATACGACTACCTAAGTATTCATCTTTACCTGACTCGATCTTACCGTCCTGGTCGTAATCTTTCTTAGCCATTTTAGATTTAGATTCCATCATTGTACCGCTGCACTCGTACACACCACCGCCGTTTAGGCCTAAGTGTTGATGATAGCATTCGCCCATAGCGCCATGTGTAATTGTTCCACCACACTCTTCGCAGGCTTGTTTATGATGCATTGCTAATTCTAAATTACCAGCTTTATGATGTTTAGCATATTCGCAAGCATGATGATGAGCCATATGTGCTGGACTCATTTTTGCTTCATTGGTAGTAGTTACGCCACCTTTACGGATTGTCTGCTTGCCAGGATTAGCTTTTCCCCACGCTTTAGAATCTTTTTCATATTCTTTATCAGCAGCACGATCTCCTGCTTTGTCTGCGCTTGAACGAGCTTTAGCATGCGATTTAGTACGATCATTTTTTTCATCGTATGGTTCATTGCTAAAACGATCTTGATTATGTTTATGTGTAATTGTACTACCTTTTTTAGTTGTAGTTCCACCAGTGCTACTTTTCTTTTCATAATCACCAGTTTCGTTTTCTTTTTTGTTTTTCCAATCAAATGCATTTTCTGACATTTTGTCTGCATCAGCTTGTTTCAAGGCACGGAGTTTTTCTTTAGCTTCATTTAAGCGGAATTTTAAAGTTCTTCTTAGACTTTCACTCATCGGAGCATTGTCAACTTGCTCACCATATTCTCCGATTTTCTTTTCATAAGCTAGATAATGGTAAACACTAGCAATGTTAGTAGCAGCAATAGTAATCTTTGCTTGTACCCATGCTTCTAATTGTTCGTTATCATCAATATGTTCTTGTAAATTGGTAGCATAGTTAGCTAATTTAATTAGCTCTTGCTTGGCCATTGCGCCTTCTTGGTCGCCATGTGCTTCTTCTGGGTCTTGCAAACTAGGGTCTGACCCCATATCTGACATTCCTTGATCCATATCTGGTACTTCTTGGTCTAATTCTGGTGGCATGAGTATACTCCGTTTATCTTTATATATTTAGCCTCGTTTAACGGCAGGCCCACCAAATAAGCTGGTACCTTTAATATCTAAACCGTTTTTGGCTGTTCCGTTCTTGTTTTTAGGCTGTACAATCTTAGGTAGTTTAGGTGCTTTTGTACCTGACTTACCCGGGGAGCCTGTGTAGCTCTTCTTTCCTATATTCTTTTTACCAATAGCAATGTGCGGGCTTACAACAGTTCCAATGTTTGCGGCACTAGTAGCACCGGCTGTAGCTGTTTCTCTAATACCAGCACCATTGGCTTTTTGAACAGCTTGATAAAATGCCTTGGCTTGTTCTTCGGTAGGATTCTTATACATCTGGCTTAGCAAACTATGTGCATCATTCAAATGGGCTACAGCAGGATTTCCTGCACCTGCACTTGCTATGCGCTGAGTGATTTGATCTTGTATTTTAGCAATTGATTGTGAATCTTTTCCTATGGTATTTAGAAAACCAGGCAATTTTGCCATAGCCGCACTAGCTATACCTTCGTTCTCAACTTCTGACATACCTTGTTCGCCGTGTTTTCTAGCTCTAACAATTCGTGCATGTAAACGATTCAAATCATCTTCCATACTACGTGCTTTACGTTCGCTAGCAGTGAGATTTTGTTCACGATCTGCATATTGCCAGCTAGAACCGCCTAACGATTTGTATTCGTTTTTCATTTTTTCATATTCGGCTTCAAGCTGATGTAGATTAGCATGATCCTGCCCTGCAGCCTCACGATTGCGATGCTCTTGTTCTGCACGACGCTTGGCTAACATATCCATGGTGCGTTGTTTTTCTTGTTCAGGAGTTCCTGCAACACGCAAATTCATGCCTTTTTCTCTAGCCATTTTCATAAAATCATCGGCTAAACTTTCGACTAATTCATTCATTTTCATATTATTTTCCTACAGGTTTTTCACCAGTTAAGTAAGGTTTGCTAAACCATAATTGAAACCACTCGGGTGTTCCTGGTTGTATATTGTGTTCACGCATCAACTTAGCTTTTTCTGTACCAGTAACACTGATATTAATTCCGTCTAGCTCGTATGGTTGTAGGCCTTTAAATTCATTAACGCCTGCTAACTTTTTAAGACGAGCTAGATCATCCATTATTTTAAACTCGCTCTTAACATCCAGCTGTGCTTTTTATGTGCATCCTGGCGATCTGCTAGAAAATTACTTAGTCCATGATCACCGTGTTGTTCGGCCATGTCAAATGTAATACGGAATATATTGGCCATTCGTTCACTGTCTGCTAGTAATTCTTGAAGCATGCTGCTCCAATCTGGAACGGCATTTTCATCCTCGACTGTAGTTAACATGCTAAATTTTTGTAAACTAGCTGGTGTATAAATTTGCAATGCACGAAGATGTTCAGCAAATGTATCAATGCTACCATAGACTTCTGTGTAAATTCTTTCAAATAGTTCATGCAATTGACCAAACAGTGGACCTTCGACATTCCAATGAAAATTATGTGCCTTTAGATAAAAACTAAATTCGCTAGCAAAAGCTGTTTTGAGTGATAAATGGTATTTTTCGTCCATTTTATATTCCGTGTTTATTCTTAGGATGTTTGGCTACAGGACTTATTTTATGTGTGTCGTCGGGTTCTTGACTTTTTTTCCAAGGTAACACTTCGTGATCTTCTGTAGGAATTACTTTTCTGGCATCTTTAAACATATTATGTTCTACTTCGGTATATGGGTGTTGTGTCCAGTAAGGACCCATCCAACTTTCATGATCTATATTAGCGGGTGTTTTACCAGATCCGTCCATCATACCGACTACGATACCAGTACGCATCTGATGATAGCTAGGATAATAGCCACCAGGATCCCTAGAACGTCGAATACCCTGATGCACAGCCGCATGATGGTCGTGATGCTTGCCAGTATGTTCAGTAATAAATTCTTTTGCTCTCATTATATGCCGTATTTGTTTTTCTTTATTGTTGCTACAGGACTAATAGTATTTGCACCATCTGCTTCATTACTAGTACCGTCTGAAATATGTGTGATAGCACCTGCGCCAACAGATTTAGCAGCATCTTCTATTTTTTTCAATTCTGCATCGGTGTATGCTGTAATTAATGGATCACCACTCATAGCACCTGCTCGGGGCATATCAGGGTTAGCCATAGCCATGCCAAAACGATATTGCATATATGGACTACCGTTAGCTTTGTTCATACTAATGTTAGGAATACTCATGGCATTTTTTAATGCTTGAATATGCACATGATGCAATTCTTCTGCGCCTTTTCCAGCATAAGGAACATCGCCTTCTGCTAGTTGTTTGCGTATAAATTCTTGTGCTCTCATCTCTCTTATTACCTTATTAGCATATTTAACCGAATTTTCATCAGATCTGGTATATACTTGTTGCGCCTTTTTATCTCCTGTTCCTCTTTCTATTTGGTCTGGTTCTTTAGCTTTTTCTTTTTCAAACCATTTACGCATTTCTTCGGAGCTTGGAGTTGTTTTCTTTTTTACAGGTTTTTCAACTTTTCCTAATAATCCCATGAGACTTTCATCGGCTACTTTTTCTTTCTTAGCTTTCTTCGGCTTATCATATGACTTCATACGCTGTTCAGCCTTATGCATTAGATCCATCACTTCATCATCACTGAGTTCAGGACTCATAGCATCGCGCCATGCTGCGAACTTTTCTTCGTCTGTTGCATTGGGATCCATTAGTATGGCTCGCATAGGAGTAGCACGGGGACCTTCTTCACTTCTACTAGGATCGTTAGTTGCTTGACGAGCAATAACGTTTAAACTGTTAAAATTAAACGGAATTTCACCAGACTTATTAGGTTTACCGTTGTAATTTTTAACATAACTTAGTGCGTTTACCTGATCTGCACCTACGACAACTGTAACATCAGTATAGCCATGCGCACTTAACTTCTGCAACACTCGAGTTAAATCGGGCATGTCATCTGTAGCTGTATGAAAAATATGCCCATGCCTAGGAAATACTCGTTTATAAATCGCTAACTTTTCATCAGGTGTGATTGGATCATCTTTGCCTACGGTACGACTAACAACAAAATATGGATCAGCACCGTGATCTTTAGCCTGCGTAATAACACTACTGGCCAGCATCATATGACCTTTATGACCCATACCGCGGCCCCATCCTACAACTGCTGCTTTACTTTCTCCAGTACGATTTAAAAATTCCCGTAATAACATTAGTCTTTCCTTGGAGCCCAGTTAGCCTGGTCAATAGTTTTGACAAACTGTCCAGGCAAATCATTCTTAAATTTACCTCCAGGATGTGCTTGTACATAACCTTCCGGTTTAGTTTGACGGATCCCACCGTGTGTGCCACTACTTAATGCACTGATTACTTTCATTTTTTCATGTGTTAACAATTCAACAGCACTTAAAACAGCATCTAAACCGGGGTGACTTAGTACTTTTTGTGCTTGGCTATTGCTTAATTTAGCCATGGACCATTGCGCGAATTTTTCCTTCACTCCTTCAACACGCAAATTCTGGTTAAAGAAACTGTATAATACATCACCAGGTTTGCTTAGTCCAGGTTGTCCTGCTATAAAGCTGTCTATTAGCGATTTATTCTTTTTGATAAAGTCTTCAGTATGTTTTAAACCAGTATCATCTATTTTAGGTGCATGTTCAACATAAGTTGTACCTTGTACAATAACATCTGGAGTTGATAACTTTTCAGCATTTGGATATCGTGTTTCATCAGATCCGATATGTGTGTAATAACCTGTTGCAGCCACCATCATTTTAGCATTGCTTATTCGTTTGCCTAACTCGCTTCCTACTGGAATATGAAAACTGGTTATGTTTGGAGTGAAATCAAATTCATTAGTTGATTGGTTTAATTTGGCAGGTTTTAACGGACTGAATAATATGCCGCCCTCTATATAACCTTTTGCAGGACTAATTTTTTCAAAGTATGGCCACAAGTCTGCAAGACCTTGTGCAAATGCTCTACGCTGATCTTCTTGCCCTGGCTGTGTTGTACCTGTACCAAGCACAAACATAGCAATATCGTCGGCATCGTTCATCATTGTAGTTACACCACTCTTGGTATGTGTAGTACCGCGTTTTAAATAATCCCATGCATTTTTAGGAAACATATGGAATTTGCCATCGTCATCTCTACCCCAATAGATTACTGGACTACCATCCCACTTTAATTCTATAGTCCCGCCTTTGTTAGTCATATGACGCAATCTTTCTACTGCATGCAACCCACCTTTACTTCCATTAGTAAAAACTAAATCTTCTATATGTTGATATTTACGACCAACAATTGGCGCAACAGCTTCATTAATAGTTTTTGGAGTAACAGCCTGCCAACTTGCACCTTCGCTAGCTTTTTGTAGCAATTGATTGCGCAATGCTTCGTCTGGAATATTATTCAATATACTTTCAACACTACCCATAGCATCGGCAGTAGCGGTAGGCCCAAATAATTTTTTGGCTATAACATCTAAGTTATGACTAATAAATTGACTCTTTTTTCCAGCAGCATCTCTAGCGTATAACCCTTCGTCTGGTGAGTATAACATACCTTTATGAGAAGCTAGCGTACTTAATAAAACTTGTTTATGTACTCCTTTGTAAGGACTACCTGGAGGAATATTATGAATGTGAAGTTTGTGTACATGTTCGGCATTGGCAACAACTTTGATATCTACTTGATGAAACTTGCCTTTATATGGCAACTTAATATGCACTTGTGTTCCAGTCTTTTTGGTTTCAAGTCCTTGTAATTGTAGACTTTTTTCTAATGCGATTCTTGCTGTTTTGCCTTCTTTAGTACCAAATATATTATTTAAATGCCCCAAATCTACCATAACATCGAGATCCCCACTTAATTTCCCCGGAGTAGGTGTAGCACCGCTTCCGTATCTGTACACCGTGACATCTGGACTTATTGTATGTAGATAACGATTAGTAGCATCTGCTAATTGATCAGCAATCGCTTGATCAAAAGGCTGGGTATCTGGCCATATATTATTACTTTCTTTGAGAATAGGCTTTCTTACACTAGTAAAAAGTTCGCGTAGTAACATAATTAGTCCTTGTATTTTCCGGACTGAATATGTTCTCTTGTTTCATCGTGCAATTTTTCACAGGCATCTTTGCACACTTTTTCTTCTAACATATCAGGTAATTCGCGTATAGGAAATTTTTTCTTATATAGTTTGTAACACTCTTTCATGGTTTCTGCAAACATGTTAGGGTTAGTAGTTTTTTTATCTTTAATATTATCTATGCATTTCATTAATACAGGGAACACATGGCGACGGTATACACTATCGTCATTGTGCATGAAATGTAAAAGATCTTCTACTAAATCATAGTCTAGCTCGCGCTTATCGCCTTGTTTTTTAACAAAATCTAACTCTTTAAAATGAGCGTTTTCTAATAACTCTTGTATACGCATATCTGCCTCGGTTTTACATACCCAATAGAACGCTATGGATTTAGAGTATTTATCGCTTTTAGAATCAATAGTCAGGCTTTAATTATACGCTCAACTTTGCTGATACTTGCGCCTAAGTGCATTTTAGCAAGTAATAAGTTGTTTTCACCTGTTATATAAAAATGGGTACCACCCCATGTACGCTGTTTAGTTAAATCTCTACGACAACTTTTAGTCAATTTACATTTAGAACTTTTTTCAGCCCATTCAAGAAAACTCAAATTAGGTTGGGTAGTTTTGCCTAATGTTACACGATAATCGTAATTCATTTTAGGCATAAGCACAGTCCCTGCTGTTAAATTTTCACCACTGAGTGGTTCGCAGATATATTTTACATTATCTATATTTAGATTTGCCAGTTTGGATATAAGCTGATGATTGTTAGTGTATACACTTAACCAAGCAGATTCGACTCGTATTTCTAAATCAGTTTGATTTGATAATAGATTAGCTATTTTTTTCGCATAATCTAATTCGTGTATTTTTCCTTTTATTTTAGCTAATCTTTTCAATGACTCTTCGACATTTTCTGAACGAAATGCACTGGCGGTAGAACATACCAGTACTATTTTGTACTGATATTTTCCTTTAAATAAACTGGTGGTAATTTTTTTATGCAGCATTTATGTCAACTAAAGAAGGAGCTGAATCTACAGTTAATAGTTGTACTTTAGATTCTTTAGGAGTAGCAACTAATAATAATTTATCCTCGTTAACTGTAATGGACAATAAGCCTCCATGTTTTAATTCTCCAAATAGCATTATTTTTGCCATGGGTCGTTTGATTTCTTTGTCAATTACACGTTGTAATGGCCTAGCACCCATTTTTTGATCAAAGCCGTTGGTAATTAACCAATTAATACTTTCCTTATCAATTTTAATCTTAATACCTTTATCTTTTACTTGACTGCGTAGATCATCGATAAACTTGTGCACAATCTTAACCATAGTTTCTTTAGCAAGTTTCTTAAATGTAATAATGCCATCTAAACGATTACGGAATTCTGGAGTTAAGAATTTCTTCAAATCTGTATCGCTATATTCTTTTTCTTGTGCTCCGAATCCAATGGCATTTTTGTCCGCTGATTGCGCACCCGCATTAGTAGTAAGGATCAGTATTAAATTACGGCAATCGGCACTCTTACCATTGCTTCCGGTAATAAATCCATTGTCCATAACTTGTAGCAATACTGTCATGACATCCGGATGTGCTTTTTCAATTTCATCTAATAATAATACAGCATTAGGTGACTCTTGAATGCTAGTGATTAACTGACCAGCGTTTTCTTCAAACCCAACATATCCAGGCGGAGATCCGATTAACTTGCTAATGCTGTGTTTTTCTTGATACTCACTCATATCAAACCGCAACAACTTTACACCTAAATGTTTAGCTAATGATTTGGCCGTTTCTGTTTTACCTGTACCAGTTGGACCCATAAACACAAATGATCCTACAGGTTTATTTTCAGACTTCAGCCCTGCTTGAGCTACCATAATTTTATCAACAATTTCAGTAAGAGCAAAATCTTGGCCGTATACTTCTGTTAATAAATTATTTTGTAATGTAGCAAGATTATTAGATTCAGTTTCCATAATTTTCTCTTCTGGCATTTGAATCATCTTAGCAAGTTCGTATTGAATCTCTCTTTCTCCGATTATTCGATCATCAGCAATTTTTAAATTAAAACGACTACAAGCTACATCAATTAAGTCAATAGCCTTATCTGGCAATTTTTTATCTGTTTGATATTTTACAGACAATTTAATTGCTGTATCTATAGCATCATCTTTTATCTTTACTTTATGAAATTGTTCGTAGTATTTCTTAATACCTTTTAAGATTTGTTTTGTTACTTCGATGGTTGGTTCATCTACGGTAATGCGTTGGAAGCGGCGCATTAGCGCACGATCCTTTTCAAAGTGTTTACGATACTCTTCCCAAGTAGTGCTGGCAATAACTTTTATATTGCCTTTACTCAATGCAGGTTTCATCATATTAGCAAGATCATTTGCACTATTACCAGCAGATCCTGCACCGCTTATCATGTGGGCCTCATCGATAAACAATACAGTTTTACCTTTCTTTTGTAGAGCTTTTATAACATGCTTAAAGCGTTCTTCGAAATCACCGCGATATTTACTTCCAGCTAGCATAGCTGAAATATCCAAACTATAAACTTTATAATCTTTTAAGAATTCAGGAACATGTCCTTTAACAATATTATAAGCAAGACCTTCTGCAATTGCTGTCTTACCGACACCTGGATCTCCTACTAGGATTACATTGTTTTTGCTACGACGACCTAAAGCTAGAGCAATATTCTCTAATTCATCTATGCGACCTATTACAGGATCGACTTTTTGTTTTTCGACTAAATCATTTAAGTTGCTGGTGAATGTTTTTAATGCCTTGTCGCTTTGATGATCACCTGGACCTTCTTCGTCTACATCATTAGCATCACTTGCTGTGTTTAAATACTCTGCAAATTTGTCTTTATCTATCTTAGCCGTACTAATATAGTAATGCGACCAACTGCGTTTTTCACCTATCATTGCCAAAAATACATCTGTAGGTTCTATTTTTTGGCGACCATTAAACAAGACTTGTGTGAATGCGCGATTAAGCACACGCTCCACACTTTGTGTTTTTTTAGGTTTTACTACAACATCTGGAACAGTTATTTCTTGACATTTATTATTTAAATAGTCTTGCAAGTCATTTTTTAACTCATCCAAATTACTTCCGTAACCTTTTATAATGTCACCAAATGCTTCATCGGCTAACATGGCAAACAACAAATGCTCTATTGTTAAATATTCGTGATGTAATTTTTTCGCGGTATCTATGGCTTTTTCGAAAACTGCCTGTAGATTATCACTTGGTTCAACCATTATTTTTCCTTTGTTGTTTTTTAAATTTTTTCATTGCTAACGATAATTTTAATGGGCTTATTTTATTAGTAAAACAAACACCATTTAGATGATCCAACTCATGTTGAAAACATCTAGCATCCCAATTATTTAATTCTATTATACATTCTTTGCCCTTTCTGTCAAAGTATTTGGCCGTTATCTGCCGAGGTCTTTTTACTTTTAACCATAGGTTAGGAAAACTTAAACAGCCTTCTTCACCATCAACTAATTCATTATCGGAGATTAATATACTAGGATTGAACATGCAGAATGGCACTTGATTATCTAGTGCAATTGCAAAGACTCGTTTAGCAATGCCAACTTGATTAGCTGCTAGCCCCCTGCCATTATTCTCTATCATGGTATAGACCATTTCTAGTTCTAAACTAAATGGATCGCCGTCTTTATCAAAATCCCATTCTTCTGCAACTTGTTTTAAAATCGGATCATTATCTTTTACTAATTTGAGCATCGAGGTCTTTTAATTTTGTTATTAATGTTGGGTCTGTTACAGTTGGGGTTTTTATTTTAATTATGCTTACAAAGCGTCCTCTGTGTCCATTATTTACATTTGTAAATCCATTACCATTGCTGGCAAATTCTACTCCGGATTCTATTCCAGGTCTTATATCTAATTCCATTTTATCACCGGTGATACTATACACAGTTTTTTTGCAACCTATCATAGCTTCAATAGGCGTAATATTTACTATAGCATACAAATCATCTCCTCGTCTTTCAAAATTAGGATCAGGAGTTACTATTATAGTTACATTTAGGTTTCCACGAGGAGCATTTTGAACACTATCATCTCCTAGGCCATTATATCTAATAGTGTCGTTATTAGCAATGCCTGCTGGCACATTAATTTTTACTGTTTGATGACGACCGCTAGGCAATTGAAAATTAGCTTCTAATTCTTTTCCTAGATACGAATCTACTAAACTTACAGTACATTGTATATTAAGATCTCTATTACGGCGTATCTGTCCCCTATGCCCTCCGAAAATATCTGCAAAAGGATGTCCTTGAGGAAATGGATTGCCTCCGAATATATCTCCAAAAGGATTTCCTGTATGAAAATGGAACTGCGTTCCCATAGGATTCATTCGTTGTTGATCGTACTCGGCTTTCTTTTGCGGGTCGCTGAGATTTTCATAAGCAACACTAATATCTTTAAATCTGGCTTGATCACCACCCTTATCTGGATGATGTTTATTAGCCAAAGTTCGGTATGCTTTCTTAATTTCATCGGGGCTGGCATTTTCGTTTACCCCTAGAGTTTGGTAATAATCAGTCATAGTCGTAAAAAAGCTCCAATAAAATAGTAATTATACTATCTTAAGTGGAGCCTGTCAAGAATTTGATTACTTTTTCTTAGCGGGTGTATCTGGTTTTGTTCCTGCTATTTCAGTACCTTCAGCTTTTTTATGATGCTTGACTTCTTTTTTCTCTGCTGTTGGTTTTTTAGCTGGTTCTTTTTTCTCTGCAGCAATTGCAGTTGAAGCAAAGACAGCTACTAATAATAACGCTAATAGTTTTTTCATTTTGATTTCCTTATAGTGGGGGTTGTGGATCTTGAGGAATAACCTTTTGTCCTTTTGCATTTAACGCGGGCGTTGTTGGAGATGAGCTTCCAAAGCTGCTTCCGCTAAAACTGTTCGGCGATGATCCAAAACTCGCTGCTGGAGTTTGGGCTCCAAAGCCTCCTGCTTGGGATGATCCGAATCCTGCTGCCGGAGCGCCATATGCTGGAGCCCCGCTGAATGATGTGTTGTTTCCAAAGCCACTTGGTTGTCCTCCAAATCCTGGTTGTTGTGTTCCGACACTACCGAACCCGCCAGCAACATTACCAGTCATATTTACATTTGATGTAGTTGTTGTTGCAGTTGGATTTGCAGCAGTTCCTGCTAATTTTTCTTGTGTACGACCAAATGCGCTGATGCCTAATACAGCACCCATGGCAATATGGAATAGTCCGGCACCTTGCAGTGTTAGCGGGTTCCATTGTGTAATAGGTACATGATTATACCCTTGCCATAATGCCCATAGAACTGGGAATACAGCCATATCTAATAAGCAAATAAGCATGTACATCCAGCCCATCATTGGACGCCATAGTTGTTGTAACCATGTGCTGTCTTTTTCTTTCTCTTTTGACATTGTTCGCCCCTTTGTCGATAATATATGTGTATTTATTTCACGCTATTATAAATTTTTTGTTGCGTAGCATACCATTCTAACCAGTTATCTACTTTATCTTTACAAGCATAATATTGGCTATAATTTGCTGTTACTACTTTTAATACTTCACTAAGTTGTGCTGTATTTTCATCTACTAATGCCAAATCATCGCATGCTATTTTAAGATCTGGAGGAGTATCTGGCCATGACTGTTTTGGGCCTGGCGCCACCATAGTAGAACTACAACCTGTTAATCCAATAACAAATAATAAAGCCATTATCTTTTTCATTTTGCCACCTTTAAAGGATTACGAGCCGCATCATTTAATATTTTTGGAACAGCAGGATCTAGTTTACATTCAGCATCGATTTGTTTTTGAACTTCTTTAATTTTTTCTTGAACTACAACTTGACGATCATGTATAACTTTAGTCTTGGTTACAATTTTCGTTTGTAAATTGCTGTTTGCAGATTTGCTTTCGTCCTCAGCTTTAGCAATTTTTGCTTTCATTTCGTCTACTTGTGCTTGATAGATTGCTGTTACTCCTGCTCCGCCAAACATGAAAACTCCAAGCACAAAAATTAAAAAACCAAGTGGTTTTATAAAAAATGCATAAGGTTTAAATGCTGGAAAATTTCCTACTATACCAGCAAAACAATATATGATAATACCTACACCGGCTACAGCAGGCCACAACCATTCGGGTAAACCGCTTAATATTAATTCTATTATCCAGCTGAACATACTATCCTTGTAAAATTGAATGTGCGTTTGAAGTGTGTTGTTGTCTCTCTGCTAAACCTAATGTTCCGCCGTTAATTTTTTTAGTAAGCGCTACAATATCTCCGATATCTGCTAATGCGTTAAGATTATTTGCTTCCCAGAACCAGCAAGCTGATTGGATACACCCTTCAAATGTTGTTAAGAATTCTGCTACCTCATCTAGCGGTGTATCAATACTTTCGGCAAAACGACTATAATTGTCTTTACCAGTAATTTGAATTAGACCGCGACCACAAAACTTCCAGCCATCACCACTTTCTTCTGGACCGTTACCCATACGATTTGCATAAGCTCTGTTAGCAATCTTTTCAGGTTGATGTGCATAGTTATTAACATTGGTTGCATTGAAATAATGAGGCCATACTTTAACTAGTGTTTCTGGACGGTAATTTAAATTTTCAACTATAGCTTTATATCCGGCACTCTCTACCATAGTTTGCCCTATGAAACAAGCAACACGTTCTAATGTGTTAATTTCATAGTCGGGCAAAATTTTACATAACGCTTCGTGCCAATGTTCGGAATAGGCATTATTTTGTAATATTGCTGTACATTTTGCTAATGAAAAATCAAATGTAAAATCTGACATTATTGTTTCCTTTTGAGGGCAACGGCCCAACCATCGTTTTCAAATATAAAAACATCGCCGATCTTGTTTATGTTATAGTTTCCTATAACTTTAGTTAAAAACATTACTTCTGCCATATTCTTAGTTTCTAAGATAATAGGACCTTTAAAATTATCATAGATTTCTTTTTTATTACCACTATTTATAATATCAAATATTACAGTTCCACTAAAAGGTCTTCTAAATGAAATACTTTCATTAACTACACTTAACGAATCTGCGTAGCTGTTTTTAAAAAAATTACTAAAATTATCTAAGTCGTTTGCTGTTGTTGCTGTTTTATAGCTGTTTTTATCTTTAGGAACAATAGATTCTAAATTTTCTAATGTAGCTGTATGACTTTTAAAGTTTTTAAAGTATCTGAAACGCATTTCTTCAAGGCCAGTTGCCTTCATTACACCTTCTACAATTTCAAAAATTTGTTCAGCTACTTTTTTTGTTCGTTCTAATTCTACAAAAACTCTATATTTGCCATCATCCATCTCGCCAGGAGTACAGTCAGCATCCAAAATAAAACTATAGCCTATCTCTAAGAAATTTTCTAAATCTTTGGCAGGATCTTGATGGTCTACTGTAAAACTTAATACTACAACATTTTCATCATTGCCGATTTTGCTTTGGTAACTATCTATGTCAAATACTTTTTTTACTAAATCTTTTAGATCGTTTTTTCTCAATGCTTCGTTTAAACTCATGCTGGAGCTCCTCCAGTGGGTGCAGCCGCTGGTGCAGGTGTTGCCCCAGGTGCAGCAGGCGTTTGAGGCTGAGACGGACCTCCAGGAGGACTAGCTGAATCAGTTAGTGTTGCTGATTGATCGTTATAGTCATGTTTCATTTTTTCCATATAACCTTTATAGATATCAAAAGCAACTTTCTTTGGCATAGTTATTTCGACAATCCATATGGGTTTACGATCTAGCTTTCCTTTTTTACTGTTAGGACGGATATCTTCTGGAGTTCGAATTTTGCGGGGTTCTATAAGATGACTTTTTTGATATGTGACCTTGCAACCTAGTTCTGTTAATCTTTTACCTGCAACCGGGTTAGGCATTTTGTTTTGTTCCCACATAAAACCTGCTGTGATCCAATGACGGTCGACTTTGGGACCGTACGCTAGTTCACCATCTTCCCAGTTTTCATAAACATAAACATCTGTTTCTTCTAGAACTCGTTCGAAATCCTTTAAAACAGCAAGACTACTGTTATTTTCATATAATTCTTCTATGTTTTTAATAACATCTAAAATATCGTGATACATAATTGTGGTTTCCAGAAGCTTCTGTACTTATTTAGCTGGTTTGAAATGATAACATAACACTTTATATTTTTAAGTATAGAGTAAATAATACTGTAGGACCTCTGTAGTAATCAAAGGCGGTCACTACAAGTTCTACTTTTTCATAAAAGTAGGAGCAACTTTAATGAGTAAACAACGAGTGAAAAAGCGTTTTACATCAGAAGTTAATATAATCGATTTTCAGCCATATCTACCGGCAAAAAAGCAACGTGTGAGCATACAAGCTCGCAACGCTAATCAGAAACTTTATCTCCAAAAATTGTACTCAGAAACTACTAGCATAGTACTTGCTATTGGTCCTGCTGGCACGGGTAAAACTATGTTGGCTGTACAGTATGGAATAAAACAGTTTCAGGAAGGAACAGTTGATAGGATCGTTATAACAAGACCCGCCGTCTCTGTGGACGAAGATTTGGGATTTTTACCAGGTACATTAAATGAAAAAATGGCACCATGGACTCGTCCTATATTTGATGTGTTTTCAGAGTATTATCAGAAAAAGGACATCGAAAAGATGTTAGAGGATGGAAATATTGAAATAAGCCCGTTGGCCTACATGCGCGGCCGAACTTTTAAAAATGCATACATTGTAGCAGATGAAATGCAAAATGCCACAGTAAATCAAATGAAGATGCTACTGACCCGTTTAGGAGAAGGGTCTAAGATGGTAGTGACAGGCGATTTAGCACAAGCAGACCGATTGAGCGATAATGGTCTGATTGATTTTTGCAATCTGCTAGAACAAAAAGAATATTTAGAGCATATCGATATAGTTCGATTTGATGCTCATGACATCGAACGCCATAATGCTGTAAAAGAAATACTGGCAATATACGGAGATGAATAAACTAATTCCTCTAAAGGCAAAGGAGGTGATATACCTTTAGAGGGCAGTCGATAAATAATAGTGCGGGTCGCGTGTTACAAGCACCACCCGCTCTAATGTTATGGAGAACACCAGCGTGAATATTTATTATGTCTACGCATATCTGCGTAGTAAAGATTCTTTAACCGCAAAAGCGGGAACTCCTTATTATATAGGAAAAGGCGTAAATGGCCGAGCATATCAAAAGCATTCAGTAAGCGTACCTAAGGATAAAGACAAAATTGTATTTTTAGAAACTAAACTAACTAATGTAGGTGCGCTTGCTCTCGAGAGAAGAATGATCCGGTGGTACGGAAGAAAGGATTTAGATACTGGTATATTGCATAATAGAACAGACGGCGGCGATGGGACTTGTAGCACGGTGCGTGATAGAGAACTAGTTGATCGTATTGCTAAATCTAATACAGGAAAATTACGTTCGAAATCTGCAAAAAAGAACATTAGCATCTCAAAGCAAAAAGCAAATTTATCAAAAGAAACTATTTTGAAATTACAAATTGCGGCATCTTCTCGATCTAAAGAACATCAATTAAAAATTAATAATAAACTCAAAAAAAGATGTATTTCCCCAACAGGGACAATTTTTAATAGTCCCAAAGATGCTAGTGAGATTCTAAATATTTCTAAAGGTTCAATATATGCACTTATACATAGAGGTATAAGTGGTTGGAAATATATTGATTAACCTTTTTTATTGTAAGTGTGATAATCGTATTAATGTAGCCGCAAGATTAATTTCTGGATCAATAATAATACCGTGATCTAATATACCCTGTTTAATTATTAGAATAGCTTTATCTTGTGTTTCCCCATCTCCGAAAATTTCTATATTATCATATAACCAACGATATATTTCATCTATATCTTCAGGGCGAGCTTGACTACACACTAGTTTACGACCTTCAGCAATTTTACCTGCCTTAAACAGTTCTACCATTTTAAATTTATAGTCTGATTCTCCTGTGTCGTTTTTTTCAGGAATGTGTAAAACACCCTCTCTACTATTCATTTGTATAGTATTAATACATTTACGGAGATCTGGATATGTGGCTTTAACAAATGTATCTAGTGTATCGATGTCAAATTCAACATTTTCACTGATAAGAATTTCTGCAGCACGGGCTGTAAATTCTGTTTGATCAGTTTTTTCAATATCAAATCCTTGACAACGACTTTGTATAGCAGGAATAATTTTGTAACGATAATTACAAGTTAATATAAATCTTGAAGTATGATGATATTCTTCCATCACTCCGCGCAGTGCAGCCTGTGCATTAGGAGTTAAATAATCTGCCTCATCTAGTAATACAACTTTAAAATCGCCAAACGGAATCATCTGTACAAAGTTAACAATTTTATCTCTCACATCATCGACACTATTTGTACGACTAGCATTTATTTCTAAAATATCTAATTCATTAATCTCTAATTCATTGAATAATACTTTAGCCAAGGTAGTTTTACCAATCCCGGCTGTACCACTAAACAATAAATGCGGAATTGATTTTTCTTTAATCCAACCTTTTATTTGCTCTTTTTGACTTTGATCTCTAAATACATATCCATTGATTGTATTCGGCCGATATTTTTCTACCCACAGTTCTTTCATAAGATTCCTTAATTTTCTTTATTATACAGGTGAAAACAGGCCTGGTCAATAGGCCTGTTACTCTTTTTAGTTAGTAAAATCAAATGTAGGATGTGTTACTGTATTAAATTTGCCCATATCATCTTCGTTAGGCTCATGATCACTAACAGCTAATATCGCTTTGGGATCTCCTCGGCGAATGGTAATCACTTCTCCAGTAGTAGGATCTTCGTATTTAAATCCTCGACTCCACCTACCGTGTTCTAATAAAATCCATTCCCCGACTTTGACATCTTCTTGTTCAGGACCAACCGCCCAAACTCTACCCCATCGATGTCTAACACCTTCTGCTTTTCCGTCATCGCTTAACAACACTAGACCGCTTTTGGTTTTGCGTTCATCAAAATTCATGTCTACTACAACAATATTGTCGTGTAGAGGTTTTAATTTACCTCTCGCTACTACCATTATTCTTTTCCTTCTGGATCCATTTTTGAAATATCTTTTTTAACAGAAACTGTTACAGGAGCAGGCTTAGCCTCAATCGGAGCAGGCTTAGTTGCAACTGGAGCAGGGGAAGGTTGCATATTTGCCATATTATTTTGATTGGGAATAGGGTTGGTATTTGGTGAAACGAATTCTTCTCTGCGCTTTATGATTTTACCGTTAGCTCCTATTTTGTCTCCCCGAGCATTAACTTTAGCATTGCCAACTGCGGGAGTAAGTTCATTTTTACTAATCAGTTTGCCCATGTCTATTACTTTACCTCGGGCTGTTTTATATATTGTCATACTAATTCTCCTTGAATTATACTACTACTTATCTTAAAAATTCTTGCCAGTCTAAATTATATTTGACTGAATCTATCTGATGCACACCCAACAAATATAATACAAAGCTAGCTACACTTGAACCTCTACCGACGCCCCAAACAATATTATTTGCATGACAATTGTCTACAAAATATTTGCACCATTGCAATAATGGAATCATGTTTCTTTCTTTGTAAGCATCCATTTCTGATTCTACACGCGATATTTGTTCTTTTGAAGTACATCTATCTATACACCAAGCTTCGACATCAAAACTTTTGTATTCATCTGGGATAAACCAGTTACTTTGCATTATTCTATCAAAATCTTCAACGGTTATCTGATTCAATTGTTCGTTGAATTTCTGGAATGATAACCCTGAAGTTTTTTCTAGTTGGTCGATATCATCATCATAATCGACAGTGATATCTTTGAGATTGGTTAATTTTCCTTGATAAAGAATTTTAAATATATCTAAGGAATTAAAAATAGGATTACCGAATTGATCTAGGCGCATAGCCTTTATTTTAGTTGACTTTAATTAATTTGTCAAGGTTTTTTTCACTCGATTTCATTAATTTTTCTAATGATGCTCGTCTTCTATTACTTAATTCTTCTTTGTAAGATTCTAATAACATCGTAATTTGTGTTTTTATATCAGTGTTACTAGTCATGAAATATTTCTTAGTGAGATCTGCTACTTTATCTTCGATCTCACTGTCTTTAAGTTCTGAAAAATTACCAGATAGAGGATGCATTATATTGCACTAGAATAAGTTCCGCTTACTTTTAGGTAAACGTGTGTTCCACCGTCATAACTGAACCCATCGATTACATACATAGTGTTGGTTCCAGGGTTTGGATAAACAATCTGAACATTAGTGCCAACTCCGCCAGTTTGAGTAAAGATGCCAGTCCATGAAGAGTCTACTAAAATTGATCCAGAATTAGTAGTACTTAAAATAGTAGTAGTCGAAGTTGATTGAGTAAATTTTAATATAAGTTTTATAGTTCCGTAACCTGAAGATGGCCAATTTGCAAATGTTAGAACAACTCCAGAAGTATTAATTGTACCATATTGCACAGATCCTAGATTTAAATCTACAGTGGTTGCACTATTAATAGTCCCAAGATTTTTCGTAGAAGGATAAAATTGAAGATAAAATCCATTTGTTAATTCTGTATTCTGTAAACTGTTTGTAGTAGCGGTTACATCTATGCCGTTATCTTGCAAAGTTGTAATTTCCGTTGCAGCTTCGTTTAAAGCAGATTGAATAGCTGTAAAATTATCACGGAATCCTTGACTATTGTTATCTTGACCTGCTACAGGGTATGCTGTATTGATTGTATTTGAATATGTGGTTACTAGACTTGTCATACTGTTATCCTATTGTCGTTGAATACGAGATATTTATCGTTAATATATCCCGATAAAGAAGTTATTGTAAATCTATCAATGGTATAATCTAATTGGCTAAAATCAAACCCATTGAATTTAATATTGAGTAAAATATTATCTGCTGTATCGGGTTTACAAAAACATAAAGGAACTGCTAATACATATCCTAATTCTGCTTTCTGCCCTAGTTGCATGCTTCTCATCCATAATGGAAGATAATTTCTTTCTGTTAACCCTACAGTACTGATGCTCTTTTGCCAATTAGTAACACTACTAGGAAAATATGTGTCTGTATTTGGATTGCTAACTTCATAACCTGTACTATCTGCTGTTATGATATAATCAGGTCTAGTACTACTTAATGCATCTAAAGTTAGAGTAGTAGGATCATTTTTATAAAAATTTATAGTATTGTCTACAGTAATTGCTTCAGATTCTAAACTTTTCACTTTAAAAGATGAAGGTAAGTGTTTTCCGTTCGGCTCCGATNGATCTAGCATTTGAACATATATAACTTCGTAAATTTTATTTTTTGTTACAGGATCTACAGCTACAGCTTTACTTACTGATCCAAAAGTAAAACGTTTTTTCTTGCTATTAAGCGATAAAGCGCCGACATAAGCAGCTGCTTGCTCGTTTTGTATTCCTGCATAAACTAGCATGGTTAAAGTATTTTGAATACCAAAATTAGGATCTTCTGGTCTATAAATGCTTGAAGGAGTAAAAATATTACTGTTGTTAATAAAATTACTAAATGTAGATCTTTGACTGGGAACTAAAAATGGTCTTGCTATGACATTATTATAAATTGTAGTATTAGGAGTAGTAATAGTCAAAGTAAAAATTTTATCGATTGCGCTGTACGCATATTGATCAGAGGCATTTATAGTAAATATATATTGTCGATCTAAAGTTGTTGATGTCTTATCAAATGTAGTTGAGCCGTTATCGATAGTTATAAGACCAGGAATATTATGCACAGAATCATAATATTGATTAGGCACTCCTNATAATTCTCCATCATTACTTAATGAAATGCCAGGTGGTAATGATCCTGATACTAATGAATAAGTTATTAATGCATTTTGAACGCTAGTAGTGGCAGTTACATTTAGATTGCAAATATAATCTGCTGGAATACTGCCTAGATTGGTTGGTGTGATCCAAGTTATAACGCTGTGAATACTACCTAATATTGTGATAGTAAATGTTCTGCTGGCACTGATAATTTCACCAGTATTTCCAGGTTTAGTAGCAGTAAGAGTGAATTTGTATACACTTGTAACAGACGGTTGATAAGGCACCAATCCAAATAAATCTCCAGAAACCGGATCATAGTTTAGACCAGTAGGTAGTTTACTCAAAGTGCCAATGTAAAAACTAGTATTGTTAGGTATTGATATCAATAAAGGGCTTGAAATAGTTAATCTATATCTAGTACTAGACAGCTGCGTTACTACTGATATGGTATAAACAGTATCATCGGCTCCTATAACATAATTATCTAATGTGAAATGTTGTCCCACTGTTGGAACAGCGGAGAGATTTTGAACAGTGACGCTGGTGCTATTAGCAATATTATCAGTCAAAACCGCTTGGTAGGCAGTAGCATAAACTTCTTCGTTAGTTGTTTCTAATCTAAATTCTACATCCTTATTATCGTATAAAGCAACAGGCACTGTAATATAATTGTTAGACCTGAAAATACCAAGATCACTATTAGTAAGCCATACTGGTTTTCTTAGATAAGTGCTGTCAGCTGTGAATTCATCTGCTAACCCATCTAAACTAACACTATCGGCTCTAAATTCGTCAGTACCGGTAACAAATATTTTAAACACTTGTTGACTATAATTAATACCATCTGTTACAGTCACTCTAAATTGATAATTTAAACTTAATGTTTGTGTAACTACAGACAGCACAGCATAATCAAAGATTACATCGTCGTATTGGTAACTATCGAACCCGTTGGTAGATCTCAATCCAAAATCAAATACTCCTGTGTCGTATGTTTGTTCGTCGAAATTTCCAGCACCATCATTTATAACTACTTGAGGAGAAGGTTTAATATACCCGCTTATTAATCCGCTTGAGCTAAGGGTTAATCCCGGCGGCAATACTCCATCGCCATCGGCAATATAAAATGTTAATATTGCTCCGCCGGCAACATTTATATCTGCTACAGATAATTGATAGCTGATGTAAGTTTGATCAGGAGTGTAAAATTGTTTATTTGGTCCTACTGGTAATGTTCCAGCAGGCGTGAGAAATGTCGGAGGATTGTATCCAAATACTTTTAAGGAGAATGTTCTATCAGAGATATTTGAATTTTGACTAGCCCGTATGCAAAAACTATAAGTTTGTTCTTTAGGAACTGCCAATGGAGCACCTATCAAATAAGCGCCCTCCAAAAATAGTCCGTCAGGCAAGGCGCCTGAAATTAAAGTAAAAAGTACGCCTTCGCTGCTAGATATCGGCAACGGTAAAGTGACAGACTGCTGTTCTTGTAGAGTTCCGAAAGAATAACCGCTAGGCTGTGTCCAAACATTTAACATCTCAATAACCGCCAGTTAATGGTGATCTTTTCCAAGTATTAGGTGCTGTACAGACATAAATGTAGTTGTCATCCCATGAAATTTGTCCGGTGGTACCTGCAGAATTTGACGCGTGTGTACCGGATGTCGTAGGCCATGCTGTATTTTGTACAGTACCATCTTGGAAAGTTACATTTCCAGTAGTTGCGTCCACTTCAAATGCAGTGCCATTAATGGCAAAATTTCCAGACGCATATAAGTAACCTCCTAATGATAAATTAGTTGCGGTAGTAGTACCAGTCAATGTAGGACTAGCACTGAATACAACAAATCCTGTTCCAGTTTCGTCTGTAAGCACAGAAGCCAATTGAGCACTGGTAGTGGCTGCAAATTGATTTAATTGACTAGCAGTTGTTGCTAGTGTACCACTGGAAGGCAATGTTATATTAACATTACTATTACAATTTAATGTAATATTACCACTACCGGATGTGGTTAAATTTGTTCCTAGTGTCAAATAATATCCGCTGACTGACAATGCAGTTTGACCAAAGTTTCCAAAATCGTAATCGTTACTAGGAGGATTAAGAATCCCGTCAGAAACTCCTGTACCGTTTAGGTCTACAGTATATCCGTTAGTACTTCTTTGATAACCTGTTGGGTAACTGATTGATCCAAAGTCTGCTGAAAAATTTGTAGCAGGAACCATGGTAGAGAACAAACCTACAGCTATGTTAGGATCCTGACCATATATTGTTGTTTGGGTATCTCCGCCATAGATATGGTGAGTGTTTAAATTTAAATTAGCAATTAATTGTGGAGAAGAATCTGTATTTAATTTTGTAACACCTTGCAAATTAACTGTAGTACTGGTATTTGTTATATTAATACTATTATCAGTACTGGTTAAAGTTTTAAATTCTAAATTAATACCATTTTTATCAGCAAACAAAGTAGTCCCTGAACCTAAACTAGTTACAGAACTAATTGAAACTTCTGTGTTCAGAAACGCAAAATTGTTGTTTACTTTGGTAAATGCGGTGCGTAAATCGTCACCTGTGCCGTCATTAGCATAGCTACCTAAATTGATTGTTTGTATTGTCATTTGCAGTCTCTTTTAGTATTTACCATGTTCCAGCATCATACGTGTGCCTCTTCCAAATATTAGTAGTACCGTCATACGATGCTGTGCAGTAGTAAAAATATACAGAATCAAACGCAACCATTCCTGCTATATCGCCTGTTTTACCAGTACTGTGAGTAGGCACAATTTGCGGGTATAAATCAGCAAAATTATTATTTACTTTAAGAAATGCTGCACGAATTGTATCTGCTCCTGTAGCATTTGCTGATGCACCGATGTTTATAGTTTCTTGAGTCATTATGCTCTCCCTACAGCAACTTCAATGACTCCAGCTTCACCGTAGTCTTTGTCTTCTAATGCTTTGCCAATAATTGCACCTAGGGTAGGTGTTGTGGCACGCACAGCGTACCCAGGAGTAGCACTTGTGGTTAGCATGTCTCCTTTCTTAACTCTGCCCACTACCTTGCAGGGAACCCTGCCTGCTAGTGCAATACAAGCTCTTGTCCCCTCCAATTCTCGATTCATAGTATATGCCGGATTAGTAGTAACAATTCCCGCCGCTCGAGTATCGTTAATAGTTGAAGTAGTGGTAGTTTCAGCATCGCCTCCAAATACTAAAACTGTACCAGGCTCGTATTCTTCATCGGCTGTGTACCATTCTGCCAAATCACTGTATGTGGCTTGTAGTTGACTTTGACTACTTAAACTCCAATTACCGGTAATTGTACCACTGTTACCATAAGCTCCTGTGCTAAGAGTGCTAGATAATAATACTCCTCCATATGTGTACAAATCAATTGTACTACCGTTTTGAACTTGGTAATTTCCAGTAACACTGGCAGTAGTTGAAGATGAGCCTGTAGTTATAGTTTTTACTTTAATTGTACCATTGCTAGTGTCAAAAGTACCATAAGTTGAAGTTATAATATTACTTACAGTACTTCCAGTACTGGTCATAAAATATGTGCTTGNACTAGCTCCAGGAGTGCTAAAGTTTAAAGTATTACCGCCTGTAACAGTGAGTGTTGTAAATGTTGCAACTTTCAAACTGCCTACATCTACACTTTTATCGCTTGCTGATTGAACAATGCTACTAGCAGCATTTGATACACTAACTGGTGTTACGCCATAAACATTTCCCGCTGTGCTGATTCCATTGTAAGTTACAGTCATTATACCGCTAGAAGCGAACGAAGTATTAATAATACCTCCTCCATTAGTAACGATAGTGGAACTGGTTACCGCTGTGGGACTTGCTGCCGATCCAGTGGTATTAGCTAAAACAGTACCTGCACCAATTTGTACAATTTTAGATAGTTGAATACCTGTTGTACTTGAACTACTTGTTAATAAATCAACCCAGCCAGTTGTAACATTGAATACATTGCTATTGTAGGCACTTAATCCTAAATTATTTGTGCTAATAGCACTGCCAACTGCTCCAGTAAACGCTGTGCCTTGTGTTGCCACAGCTTGTGCAGGAATAAGTGCCAACTTACTTTGAGCTATTGATGCTGACGAACTAACCATGCTGTCAACGATCACCGAAGCATTTATTGTGGCAACAATATTACTGCCTACATAAGTTATAGTTACATTACTTCCAACACTTGTACTGGCGTTCACCCATTTTGAACCATTATAAGCCAACAAGTTGTTGATAACTGGGGACGCCAAAGTTGCATCAGTCAGTTTACTTATGGCATTGTAAGTATTAGATTTGGTATCTACATAAGTCTTATTAGCCGCATCGGTGGTATAAACAGGAGTAGCAAGATTACTGACAGTAAATCCAGCAGCATTTATATTACCTTTCATGCTTAAACTACCATCTAAAGCCAAGAATCCTGGACCAATCAAGTTCACTAATGGAGTTAAACTGCCATTGTGTGTTAATCCTAAACGACTGTCTATATAAGTTCGAATAGCGCTCTGTACCGGAACTACATCACTTGCATTTTCAGACATTGTACCGTCTGTGCTGAATTCAGCAACCACAACACCTTTCTTAAACCCTAATCCATCTAAGTTACTTAACGCAATTGATGCACTAAATGTAACTGTACCAGTGCCTTGATCTACACTAAAGAAACGACCAACTCGGAAAATACCATTTTCGTCTGTTGTAACA
>JGI26470J50227_1000162_pt1 | contig 31305 bp, 49 predicted proteins | sample FreactTroBogLake_FD_50227 | JGI IMG/M metagenome (IMG submission 50227)
TAACAAAATAGGTAATAAACAAGAGATACCAGCCGAAACGGACTGGCCAGATTTAAACGGAGATTAAAATGTCTGTGTATTCCTCAAATGCACGTTTCGACGGAACCGCAAAAGCACTGAGCGACGACGAAATTCGCCGCATTGCCCCGTCAATTTTCGCGGAAGTACCGCACGAGAGCCGATCTAATCGCTTCGTCGCAGTGCCGACCATCGACGTCCTTCGCGGGCTCGCCAAGGAAGGCTTCATGACGGTCGGCGTCAAACAGTCAAGCTGCCGTGATGACGGCAAGAAAGACTTCACTAAGCATATGGTCCGACTTCGGAAAATCGACGGCGACGCCAAATACTCAGTCGGGGACAATGTGTGTGAAATTGTCCTCAAAAATGCAAACGATGGGACTTCAGCGTATGATCTTATGGCAGGCATGTTCCGTATTCGATGCCTCAATTCTCTGGTGGCTCAGACTTCAACTATTGACAGCGTTAAAGTCCGGCATTCAGGCAATGCAATCGACAATGTCATTGAGGGTACATTTCGTGTCTTGAATGAAGCCGAGAAGCTTCTCTCGGCACCGGCAGACTGGTCTCAAATCAGCCTGAACCGCGACGAACAACTGGCTCTGGCCAACGCGGCGCATATCGTGCGCTTTGGCGACGCAGAGGGCAACGTGGACACTCCTATTCGTCCGAGCCAGCTTTTGCATGCCCGCCGCATCGATGACATTTCCAGCGATCTCTGGACAATCGGCAATGTCATTCAGGAAAATGTCATTAAGGGCGGCATTCAAGGCATCAATCCGCCGAAGATTGATATTCACGGTCGGCAGATTGCTGCTCGCCGTATGACAACGCGAGCCGTTAACGGCATCGATCAGGACGTCAAGCTGAACAAGGCCCTGTGGACCTTGAACGAGCAGATGTTCAATCTGCCGAAGCGGTCCGCGTAATTAACGTGGCCGGAGAGGTCCGGCCGCCCACAGCAGGATTTTTAGAATGATGAATATTAATCCATCAGGCTTAACGGCAATAAAAATAGAGAGGAATGGGGATCACTTAGATGTGTATTACGACGAGGTTTTTCTCGGTCGCGTCGAAATCGAATTCAAGACAAAGACAGCCATAATCGAGGGATTTACCAGATCGATTTCGTGTCAAATTTTTACAGCCTATCCGTTTGGGCAATTTGAAACGGAAGAATTTTACAGTCTGGAACAAGCAAAACTGTATCTGTTTAATCAAGCGCAAATGAGAGATTAAAATGGAAAATAAATACTCAAGTTTTATGCAGGAAATGATGGAAAACCTTCATGGATTGTTTGTCGATTTAAGCAAGGCTATTGAAAAAAAACCTGATTTTCGATGTGGAACCGCTTTCTCTGCTGTATCCGAAGTGACGACCAAAGACCTGTTGGAAATCAGCCAGCTGATCCGCGATTATGACGCGATGGAAGAAGCGAAACAGCCGACTGAGGCTGAAATGAATATTCTACATAATGTGGCGGAAGACATTTGGTTTTGCGCCGTGTCTCTGCAGGCGATTGCCTTGATCGATAAAAGCGTCATCGACGATGATGTTCGGATCCGGATTAAGAACGCGAAATTTATTTTTGAAAAATTTCGGCTGATTGAAATGTTGGGATTAATTCTCGGCTCTTTCGATGAACCCTCAAAGGAAAATTTAAATGCTTAAATGTGAAATGGAAGTCTTGGAGCGCCTTAACGAAAACACCCAAAAATATTTTGATATTTTTGATAAGTTTATCGCTGAAGACCCTTCTTTGGCGCTCGGCAGCAAGTACAATAAAATGAAAACGGCAGGCTTAGCCGCGATGATTGAAACACGAAAAGACGTTAACGATCATAAAGTTGACGGACAATTTCCAGAAACCGTAGATCGCGATCACGACGCTTTTGTCTCTTTGCTGTACATGATCGGACAAGGGACATGCGAGTTGATGATGGGAATGGCAATGCTGGCACCTGAAAGTTTTAAGAAATCTGGCGATTGGGACAAATACCAAAATGAAATCGCTTTAGATGTTAATGAAAGCATCAAAATCCTTAAAAAATATGGCGCGCTGGTTGCGTCAAACGGAGATGCGAAAGGTGAAACAGAAAACGTTTGATGTCGGCGTCAAGAAAGAAATTCGGAGGAACGGTCGTCCGTCTCTCTATAATTTCGAATTAATGGAGCGCGGAGATAGCTTCAGAACTTTAAAGAAAAGTGCCGTATCTGCTGCGATTATGTTCGCAGCTCGGCATCCTGAATTCAAATTTTCATCACAGCGACAGGACGATGGTTCTTGGCGCATCTGGAGAGATTAAAATGACACCGCAGCAAATGAATAAATTTATGGAAGTGTTTAACGCGCGAGATAAAAACTTGCGGACACAACTTAAATTGAAATTGGCAGATACCGAAGAGTTTATGGTCTCTGAAATTTATCAGGTAAACACGGAAATGGGAATTTACCGTGCATCTCTCTTGTCCGGATCAACAATTCGATATTTCGGCTGCACTGACGTCACTTATCTCGATATTGTTTACTTGCAAGAGAGCGATCAATCCGAGCCAAAGATGCCTCTTTCGAAAGTGGAGCGAAAGAAATGAATTGGCTCGCCATTGTTTTTTTGGCTCCTAGGAGCTTTTGCCGTAAATGACATTTTGTGTGACTTTTCAAATGAATATGAAAAATATTCATGTTTTATGAAAATCATTTTGTCTTTGATTTGGCCTTTTATAGCATTTTTTTCAATTATTCAGAAAGTGACCGCATGGCTACGTATTATCCATTGAAAAAATCTGATCTGCCTCGCTGGAAAGTCGAAATTCTTTATCGAACAAATGAGGGATTTTTGACCGTCACAAAAAACATCGAAGAATTGTCCGATCTTGACGATATCATTGAGGGTGGTCCGGACTGGAATACAATTCACGATATATCAATAACTTTGAACCGAAAACTTTATCCAAATCTTACGATAGAACAGTCGTTAGGCGATTATTGAAATTTCATCAGGAAAACATAAAAGGAAATTTAAAATGTCTCTGGAGCAGCATCAAAATAAAACAATCAGCAAAAAAATGATCTTTCAGATGCGTGGGACAACCTAAAAGTCGGCGATCATATTTTGATCGAAGTCGTTGTGACTGCGAAGCATAATGGCTCAGACTTTTTTCGTGCCGCACCGATCAGCGCACTTATTGAAGATATAGGCTATCGAATTGGTTTAGATCGCAAGGATTTTCGCGGTGTTGTGGAGAGTAAGCCATGACACAGCCAGAAAATAAGCCGCTTATAATTGCCGCAGGCAACTACCGCACCCGCGAAGGCGATATTGCAACCGTCACAGAGGCAAAACTAACCTCTAAACTAGATTACCCAGTGTCCGGCACCATCGCCGGAAACTCCTTGCCTTTCAATTGGACGCTTGAGGGGGCTTTTAGCATAGGTTACACCTGCGACCAAGACCTTGTTGAGCGTATTCTGCCACCGGATGAAGTCGCGGCAAAGGATGCGGAGATTGAGCGGCTTAAGAACTGCTTGGCGAAAGCCAATGACATAAGCGAACACTTTGAGCGTCATTGGTATTTACAGGGCGACGAAATCACCCGCCAGCGCGAGACAATTGCGGAGTTGGTGGCGGCGTTGGATGAGATAGTAGACCCGATACAAGCAATGCAGGAACGCGCCGACAAATCGGGTGATAGAATTGACGGAAAAATGGCGCTCTATCTGGCAAATAACGTGGAATATTTGCGGAAGATTGCCCGCGCCGCCCTCACCAAAGCGAAGGAGACGAAAAATGACTGACGACCTTATCACATGGCTAAAAAATGAAGTTAAGCGGCTTGTTGCTGAAAATAGCCAACTCCGCGCCGAGTTGGCGGGCAGGTGGTTGCCGATTGAGAGCGCGCCCTTAGACCAAACAGTTTTATTAGCATTTGAAAAAAAATTCGCAGTGGTAGCTCATAAGCAAAATGATGGCTCATGGGGCGCTTTTGTCGGTGGAAACGTATCAATCCTGATCGACGAGGCACCCACCCATTGGATGCCCTTACCCGCCCCACCACAGCCGGAGAGCGCGACATGATGGATACAGAACACACACCTGGGCCTTGGCAAGTTATTGTGCAAGAAATACCCCACTATTTAGGAGGCGTTCACGTAGAGCGGCGTATTTTTAGTGATTGGGTTCATCCGCAATTAAGAGATTTTTGTCCAGTTGTAACAGATTGCTACGGGATACCTGAAATCAAAGGTGACCCAGCCAAGCAGATGATTGGCATTAGCGCGCCAGACGCCTGTTTAATCGCCGCCGCACCTGAAATGCTAAAAGTTTTGCAGTTCTTGCTCAAAAACAATGACGAGCATGTCTACAGCCGAGAAGCGTTTCAAGTTGCGCGTGAAATCGTCGCCAAAGCCACAGGAAGCATCGCATGATTACGATAACGGATGAGATGAAGCAAATAATGCGCGAAAAGCGCCGAGAACTTATTAACCAACCGATTGATCGAATTTACGGCGAATTACTTGCTGCCGTTGCACCTCTGATCGAGCGAGAGGTGCTGGAAAGGGCGGCGCAGGAAATAACGGAAATTGCCGCAATAATTGACCACCCAAGCATGTATATGAGTGGTCCGTCGCAACAAGCAAAAAGGGCGGCGCGCGTAATCGCCGACGCTATCCGCAGCCTAAATACTGAGGCGCGGGAAACAGAGACGAAAACCGACAACACGTTTTTGTCGCTGGTGAATGAGGGTTTGGCCGAAGCAGAAAAAGCCATGAAGAAATTCCCTCAACCAAACTATGTCATCAGCAAAATCGCGGAGGAAGCCGGAGAGGTTGTTAAAGCTGCAATTCATTGCGCGGAAGGGCGTGAAACGCCTGAAAACGTGCGCGGCGAAATGCGTCAATTGATAGCGATGCTTTATCGTCTTTGGGTTGAGGGGGATCAAGTTCACGGTCTCGCCGCTATTCGCAGCCTGAAATAAACTGTTAAACTTTAAAGGAGATTAAAATGAACATCGAAGACGCAAAGAAATTGAACGAAGGCGACATAATTACGGTGCGCCTTGTGGTGAAAAGCGGATTAGACAGTGCCGGTGACGTAAACTGCGGCAAGACTGTTGCGGGGACAGACATATGGGTCTCTCCGGATCAAATCATCTCTGTCGAAGCGGCACCGTTAAAAGTCGGGGATCGCGTGCGTGTTAAAGGCGATTGCCACATTCGCAAAATCGTATTTATCGAGGATCAAATTGCCGTGTCTGTCTATAAAGACGCCAATGGCGTTATGGATTCAAAGACGAATGAACTGTCATGCTTGGAGTTGATGCCATGAATATTGAAGACGCAAAGAAATTGAAGACCGGCGATGTCGTTCTCGCTCGACTCATCGTCTGTAAAGACGGAATCGATTATGAAAACGATGTGTGCTGCAGGACTAGAAGCTCAGAACCGTATCGAATTTATGTCGATCCGGAACTAATCATCTCTGTCGAAAAGCCAGCATTAAAATTAGATGATATTGTCTGTCATTCTTCAAACAAAGAAACAAAAATGAAAATTATTTATATTGAAAAAAACTCAGCGATTTGTTTGGTGCTGGATAGTCATCCGATTTTGAAATCATATACTGCTCTGCTTGAGAATTTGGAGTTGGCCGATTAAGGGAGATTTAAATGGAACGGAAAGCGCTCAAAGCCTTGCAGGATTCAATTGAAAAGTGGGAGAAAAACGCTCAGGCTGAAGATTTTAGCCAAGTCAGCTTGGGCTCAAATTCCTGTCCACTGTGTCGTTTGTTTCAAAATCATCAAGGCAAAAATCTTAATTGCCGAGGCTGTCCTGTGTTCGAGAAAACAGGGAAAGCCAATTGTTTTGGCACTCCATACTATAATTTTATGGATCATATTCAAAAAGCTATGTGTACAAGCGATTCTTTTATGATTGAAAAAACAATGGCGAATGCTCGATCTGCCGCAATCAATGAAGTTAATTTTTTGAAGTCACTACTGCCAAAGGAAGATGAAAATGGAACGGAAAACGCTTGATGCTTTAAAGGCTTCGATTAAGAAGTGGGATAAAAATTCGCGGACAATAAGATTAGACCATCTGCGCAGCGGATCGCATGAGTGTCCGCTGTGTCTGTTGTTCAATATCGGCAATGGTACTCCCTGCGTCGGCTGTCCAGTGTACGCCAAGACTGGAGAGACTTACTGTCACGAGACGCCGTACACTGCTTTTGGCGAGGCGCACGATGAGGCATTTTACGCAAATACAATTGAGAAAAAGAGAGAGGCAATGAAAGATATCCGTCGCCTCTCAAAACTTGAGGCCGAATTTCTGCGGTCTCTACTGCCGGAGAATGCCAGTGAATGATCCGCGAGCCGAGTGGCAGGACATGCCGGAATTCGAACAGAAAGCGCAGAAGCCTTTCGCTAAAATAACCATCCGCGTCGGATCGCAGGAAGAGCTTGATGAATTGTCTGCCCTCATCGGGCAAAAGCTCACGCAGAAGACAAAGGCAATCTGGCACCCGAAGCTGGTGCGCGGCGTCAATTCAAGTCTGAGGTATATCGATGAACCCGAAGCATCCAGTCTACATAATATCGAAGGGTCGCTGGAAGTCGCGCCTGACAGTTAAGGCGCTGGAAGTCGCGCCTGACAGTTAAGGCGCTGGAACGGATGAACGTGCCGTACCTGATTGCCGTGGAGCCTCAGGAGCTTGATAAATACGCCGAAGTTATAGATCGCGCCAAGATACTCGTCTTGCCCTTCAGCGACCTCGGCGCGGGCTCATATCCTGCCCGCAATTACTGCTGGCAGCACGCCATTGAATCTGGCGCGACGCGCCACTGGATGCTCGACGATAATATTGAAAACTTTCACCGTCTCAACAGAAACGCCAAGCCGGTCGTCACGTCCGGCACCATATTCCGGATCGCCGAGGATTTTGTCGAACGCTATGAAAATGTGCCGCTGGCCGGTTTTAATTATTACTCGTTCTGCAAGACGACTGACAGCTGCCAGCCGGTGACATTCAACACTCGGATATACTCGTGCATGCTGATCGACAACAGTCTCGAATTTGATTGGCGCGCAAAGTACAACGAGGACACGGATTTGAGTCTGCGTGTCCTCAAAGCCGGATACTGCACGATCCAGTTCAATGCGTTTCTGGCCGGTAAAGTGACGACGCAGCGTATGTCCGGCGGAAACACCAAAGAATTTTACTCTCATGAGAGGACGCTGAATAAATCGCAGATGCTCGTCGATCTGCATCCGGATGTCTCAAAGGTCGTCTGGAAATTCAATCGCTGGCACCACAAGGTTGATTACTCGTCGTTTAAAAATAACAAGCTGATCCGCAAAGAAGGATTGATTATTCCTGCGCGCACGAATAACTATGGTATGAAACTTGTAAATTTAAAGGGAAATTTGAATGAGTGCGACTCTTCATGAACAGATCGCCAAGATGCGCGAAATAATTGAGACACAGCGCGAGGAAATCCGGCAGCTTAAAGAGCGCGACCGGATGTTCGATTATATTGACTGGCTCGGACCGGCTGAAAACGTGTTATTTCGCGCTCTGACGAAGCGTGGGTTTTTGACTCATGAGATGCTAATTGAAATTCTTGAGGATCACGCCGAAGGGAAGAGCAGGCAGATTGATGGACCACGAGAGACCGTGCGAGTCCATATGATGAAAATTCGCCGTAAGTTGAAGGAAAAGCGCGCCAAGGTCGGGATCGCCAATGTGTTTGGCGTCGGATACAAATTAACTGGAAATGCGAAAGACGCCGCGCGTTTGTGGGCGAAATATTAACAGGAGATTGAAATGGTAAATATTCCGGTAAGACGAACGTGGAAAAATAACGATTTTTTCGCGAATTTAACGAAAATCGGCAAAGAAAATTTTGCCATGCCCGAATCATGGCGTGCCAATTCTTATCAATTGTTTCCGGAGGATGATTTGGAAATTATCTCCGGATTGGATGATAAGAGGCGGACATTTAAATTTAAAGTCAAATCAGAAATTTTAGATCAATACTTAAAGGAGTTTGAAAATGACCAAGACGACGAGACAGCCTAAGGCCGGAGAAATCTGGATAGTTGAAAAATATTACCCTGAAACGGGTCAGACAAAACAATGGGCGGCGCAGTGCCGGTTCGATAATTCCAACGGCAGGACGCACTTCGTGTCGACGCTTACGCCTCCGGCGGATGCGATCCCTTCGCGGCCAATCGGGGAGAATCATAAGTTTTATGATCCAGTTGAGCAAATTGAAGATGTTCCGTTCAGCAAATTGTTTTACGCGAAACACGCTGAAAATGCGCGATTGAAAGCGCGCGTCGACGAGCTGCTGGCGCATAATACAATGCTTGAGCAGGAAAATCGGGAGCTGAGGCGAAAGCCTGCGCCGATGAAAGAAGCGGCAGATGCAGGGATGCGCGAAGCAATGAAATCGGCGATAGAACACATTGAAGAGCAAAAGAATGCGCTATACGCGAAGATGAAAGCGCCGGATCGTGATGGCTCTGAATTGTTTAAGGCTGAGAGGGCAGCGTATGAGGAATATTGCGCGAGGCGACGCGAGCGCGATGAATATTTGAACGATAAGGACGCGCAAAAATGACTAGAGTTTACTGTACACCCGTCGAGCAAATGTCGATTAAGGCGCTGAAGGGAGAGCACCGCCAGATCGAAGTTCTGCAGCTGCAGGTTAGCAAAGTCTTGCGTCGCGGCACCAATCCGCTGGACCCGACGCAGATGCTGCGCCCTGACCACTACAAGCTTGGCCAAGGGCATCTCAGGTTCTTCTACGATAAGATCGCCTACGCGCTGAAGCGTCAGATCGACATTGAATTTGAATTGAGAAAACGGAAAATCACTCCGAAGAAGCCACGATTCAGCGTGCAAGATTACTCATTTCCCCTTCAACTTCTCAACGATTGGGACCCGCCGCCGGAGGCTATCGAGCTGTCAAACAAGGCCGTGAAATTGTACGAGGATGCGCAAGAGATTAAGTTGGAAAAGAAGAAAAGTTTACTTCGCGAGAAGAAAAAGGAGATGATGAAGCTGACCATTGAAGAGATAAACAGCGACACAGGGAAGCTGGACTATGAAAGACGATGAGCTGAATTGGCTGGCAGTGATCGGATTGTTTGCGATCTTCGCGCTGGCGATCATGAAAGTAATATAAGAAAAAGGTCGGATTTTCCGGCCTTTTTTGTTGATTTGGAGACCGTTAAATGTTGATGGATTTAACGCGAAACAGCACTGATTTTAGGGCTCTGAAAAATTCCTTGACTCTAAGTTTCGCCAACTCAAAAAGTGGTTTGGCAGACATTAGAGTCAAGGACGGAAAACGGGGAAAAAGAGAGAGAAAGACTAAGAGATTGAAAACAAAAGACAAATAGAATTTTGTTCTTGGTCTGTCCCAAATATCCATATCCAAATCAAGTACCGAATTCACTCTGTAGCTGAGAGAGAGAGAGAGAGAGAGAGTTTATATAGAAGGGGGAAAATAAGACTTATTTTTGTTTCTGTTATTTTCGGAACGAAGCGAGAACGTTGTCTTGATTGGGTTTTGATTGAGGGGTTTATGAGGAAGTGACCGATTGGTTACAAAACAGCGCATAAAAGAAGTGACCAACTGGTCACAACGCTATGAATTGACTTTCGCGTAAATTTTGAAAATACCTTCAAATTTAATTTGAAAATTAAATTAACCTGTTTTTGGTTAAGTGCTCAGGCAAAGAAAAAGGCCGGATAAACCGGCCTTGAAATTCACTTTGCTGGATGGCATTCGCCTTCTAGTATCAGGTTCGTTGCTCGCCTGCCGAACCATCCTTGCAGGCTCCAGCAAATTCCAGTGTCAATCAGTATCTGCCATGCTTGAATGTATTGCTCGTGATTGACTGCGTCGATTATGCCCTCGGCGATGTCGATGGCGGTGTTGGTGCTCATTGGAGTCTGTTTCATTTGCGGTTCTCCATGTGGGCCTGAAAGATTACGACGACGAACGAGATAGAAAAAATTCCCCAAACTGTTCCGATATCCATGATGCTCTCCTGTATGTGGTTGGGGAGCCTCGGCTCCCCGTTGACGTCAGACCTCGTAGGTCGCGAACACGTTGACGATGGTTGCAACCACAGTGGCGTGGTTTACATAATCAGGCAAAAAGATTATAACGGCAGACGATGCGATGATGGAGATGGAAATTACCAGCTGGTGGCGCTGATGCTTGGTCATGTGCTTGATCTTGGCGAAGAGCTTCATTTTCATTTTCCTTTGCTATTTGCACCGGCAGCGCGTCTGCCGTGAATTGAAATTAACATAACCATATAACATGTCAACTCACAAACTGATAAAAAACGTAAAACAAACAAATTAAATGGATATGACCATGAGCGAAGCCGATTACAAGAAGTTTGTGCGTAAAAATTGGGCAGGCTGGCTTGAATCGTATGAACCGCGACGAGGATCGGGCATCGGCATGGCCGACATTCAGATCGTCTCCAGCGGACGGCTGATCCCGATAGAGCTGAAGATCGGTTTCATCACTGACGGAAAGTTGAGCGTGTCCGAGATCAGGGCCGCTCAGATCAATTGGCACCGAGAGCTGAACAAGGCCGGAGTTAAATCGTTTTTCATGATTGGTGTTAAAGAGCCCAAAGGCTGGCGTTCGTTCGTTGTTGATGCCGCTCACATTCGAAACATGGATAACACGCCAAGCTTATGGCTTGTCGACGAGAGGCTTATCGAGGTAGAAATAAGCGACAAGGCCAGCGCGGCCAAAAACCTCAATTTATGGTTGATTGCCAATGCCAAACCAAACTGAAGACAACGAGACAATCGAAGTCACTCTTGCGCCTCGCAATCTTCCTTCGATCCGCACGACGCGCTTCAGCCGCTTCGAGCCCGATCCTGAGTGTGTCGATGAGATACTCGTCCGCATGGCTTCAGGCCAACCACTGACGCGTATCTGCAAGCTTCCGCATCTTCCGACCTACCACATGTTCATGGCTTGGGTGCTTGCCGACGCTGACTTGATGGCGAGTTACAAGCAGGCGCGAGAGATTCAGGCCGATTACCTGTTCGACGAGATCATCGAAATATCCGACACCGAAACGGACAACTATCGCGCCAACAACAAAATCAGTGCACGCCGCTTTGTGGCCGCTCGCCTGTCGCCGAAGAAATACGCGGAGCGTTCGACGGTTGATCTGAATCAAACCGTGACCAACAAAGTTAAGCTCGATCTGTCGACGCTGTCGGATGAATCGCGCGATGAGCTGAAGCAGGCGCTGATTGGAAAGCTGCGGGCCGAAGGTTACGATCTTGACGCCGAATACACCGAGGTTGAATGATGGCGCTGATTACCGGCGCAGCGGCACAGCGTGAATATCAGGAGCTTGATGGTCTTGAGGCGCTCAAGGAGATCAAACGCCTTGAGTACGAACAGGACTTCTACAAATTCTTCAAGGCAGGCTGGAAGCATATCGATCCGTCGACATTCGTCGGCGGCGCACCGCTGCAGGCTGTGGCTGAACATCTTGAGGCTGTGGCTGATGGCCAGATCAAGCGCCTGATCATCAACATCCCGCCGCGCATGTCCAAGTCGTCGATGACGTCTGTCGCCTTTCCGGCTTGGGTCTGGACGCAGCGCAACGAGTCGCCGACCAGCGGTGCCGGTGTCCAGTTCCTGCATGCGTCATACGCTCAGACGCTCAGCCTGCGCGACTCGGTCAAGTGCCGACGCCTGATTGCCTCGGATTGGTATCAAAAATATTGGGGCGACCGGTTCGTCCTCATGGGCGATCAGAACACCAAGACACGCTTTGACAACACGCGATCCGGATCGCGCCTGTCGACATCTGTCGGATCGACGCTCACCGGCGAGGGCGGCAACATCATCGTCGTCGACGATCCGAACGCGGCGCAGGAAGCGTTCTCAGAGGCCACGATCCAGACGACCATCGACTGGTGGGACACCGCTTTGTCGACTCGCCTCAACGATCCGAAGTCCGGCGCTTTCATCGTCATCCAGCAGCGTCTGGCCGAAGACGATCTGACCGGCCACATTCTGTCCAAAGATGTTGGCGAGTGGACGCACTTGATGCTGCCGATGAAATACGAGTGGAAGCGCCACTCTGTCACATCAATCGGGTGGGAAGACTGGCGCGGTCTCGACGAAGACGGCAACTCGCTGGTCTACATCATGAGCGACGGCGAGCGGGTGCCAGTCAACGAAAAAGCCCGATTGATCCTTGAGAACGAGCGCGAGGGATCGCTGTTGATGCCGGATCGTTTCGGCGAGAAGGAAGTCAAGAGCCTTGAGGCTTCGCTTGGACCGTTCGCTGCCGCCGGTCAGCTCCAGCAGACGCCGCAGATCAAGGGCGGCGGTATCATCAAGAGGGATTGGTGGCAACCTTGGGGAGAAACTTACCCAGGGTTTGATTACATCGTCGCATCATTGGACACCGCCTACACGACCAAAGAAGAAAACGACATGTCCGCCCTTTCGATTTGGGGCGTCTTCACCGAAGACTCGGTCGCGCAGGCCACGAAGGCCATGTCGCACGATGGCCGGATGTACACCGTCGAGCGCATGGTCAACAAGTTGTCGCCCAAGATCATGCTTATCAACGCTTGGCAGGGCCGCTTGGAAATCAACGAATTGGTCACGAAAGTCGCCCTGATGTGCCGTACATCGCAAGTTGATATGCTGATGATTGAAAACAAAGCGTCCGGCATCAGCGTGTCGCAGGAAATGCGCCGCCTGTACTCGAACGAAAATTTCTCGGTCCAGCTGCACGATCCCAAGTCAATCGACAAAATGTCTCGCCTGTACTCGGTCCAGCATCTGTTCGCCGAGGGGCTGATCTACGCTCCGAACAGGGCGTGGGCGGACATGGTGATAAATGAATGTGCCATCTTCCCAAAAGGCAAACATGATGATATTGTCGACACCGTGTCACAGGCTTTGAATTATCTGCGCCAGACTGGAATTCTCCAGCGGCCTGAAGAAATTCAGAACGATATCGAGGCTGACCTTCGGCACACCGGCGCGGCACAAGCGCCACTCTACACCGCATGATTTAAAGGAAAATTTAAATGAAAACGATCACTTCAATCATCTTCATCCTATTGTTCATCCTCTTCGCCTCGTTCGTCGCAGATGCACGGGCAGAGACGCCGTCTGTTGCAATCGTCGAACTGCACTGCACCTACAATGATGGGTTTTTAAACGTTATCGTCCGTGGCAATGCCGGTGCAGCAAAATTCAACAACTCGACATCGTTCAAGCCCGCAATCGTCGCCTTCAACAATAACATCTTCACGCTGCGTGAAGTCACAAACGGCAATCGATTTGACTTTGTCCTGAATATGTCGACCATGAAGGCTGTGGGCCGGACTGTGTTTGACAGCGGACGCAAAGTCACGGCAGATATGGATTGCTCGATCAAAACAGTGAAGGACTTCAGCCTGTGAATAACGTGTCGATTCGCTATCAATTCGGGGATCAGTCGGATGTGCCGGAGGGTTTCGTCCGCCTGACGCTGTGGGGCAGCGAGCCGTATGACTACACGCGATCCTATGTCGTCGAGAAAGAAGACATGACCTACGCGATCCACAAAGCCAAAAAGCGCTTCATTGAGGACGTCAATCGCCTGAAAGAAAAGGCCGCGTCGAAAAAGAAATCCAAGTAAGATTGCGCACTTGGTCTGATTGATCTATATTTCGGCATGCTCCAATAGGAAAAATCGCATGCCTCTCGTCGCCGGTCTCAAGCCTAACATTCGTCAAACTGATCCGAGTGAGGATCAACCGGCTGGACGAGGCGTCAGCTTTGAAGTCCACACTCCGGACCCGAACGGCGACAAGATCGAGTACGATGCCAAGGGAAACATCCTGTCGATTGAGCATCCAGATGGATCGATCACGATCTCGCTCGACGGAAAGCCTCTCGGAGAGTCAAAGCAGAAGAAAGACGAGACGCACTGGTTCCGCAATCTGGTCGAAGACATTGACCAGCTTGAGTTGAGCAAAATCTCTAACGATCTGTTGCGCGGCATAGCCAACGATCTGACATCACGAGCCAAGTGGATCGATGACCGCGCGCAGGGCCTGAAGCTTCTCGGCCTGTCAATCGAGCTTCCAAATACGTCCAGCGCGGCCACCGATGGTGCGCCGCTTGAAGGCATGAGCAAAGTCCGGCATCCGTTGCTGCTTGAGGCCGTCCTGCGCTTTCAGGCCAATGCGCGCTCCGAGCTGCTGCCGACTGATGGCCCGATGAAGATCAGGAACGACAACAACAATTCCGATCTCCCGATTGACCAGCTGGCCAACGCTCTCGAAAAGGACATGAACCACTACCTGACGTCGACCGCGAAAGAGTATTATCCGGACACCGACCGCATGCTGCTGATGCTTGGCTTCTCCGGCACTGCGTTCAAGAAGGTTTACTTCTGCCCGCTCCGCAATCGTCCGGTCAGCGAGACGGTCGACGCGAACGATCTGATCGTCAATGATGCTGCGACCGATCTGACCAATGCACGCCGCGTCACGCACCGCGTCGTCATGAAGCCGTCTCTCGTCAAGCGCCTGCAAATCCTCGGCGTCTACCGCGATGTGTCCTTGAGCGATCCGTTGAGCCTGACGCGCGACGCAATCCAGAACGAGCAAGACTCGATCCAAGGCATCACCGGCGATTCGGCGGACCCTGAAGACCGCAATCGCGAAATTTACGAATGCTACTGCGAGCTGGACATCAGAGGCTTCGAGCACAAGATCAAGGGCAAGGAGACGGGGCTCGAAATTCCATACCGCGTGACGATTGACGTCAGCACGAAGGAAGTCCTGTCCATCGTCCGCAATTTCAACGAAGAGAGCAAGGACCTGCCGGAAATGCGGCAGTCGTTTGTCAAGTACACGTTTGTCCCAGGGTTTGGTTTTTACGACATCGGCCTCCTGCACATCCTCGGCAACACGACGAATGCGATTACAGCGGCGTGGCGCGAGCTGCTGGATTCGGGCATGTTCGCAAGCTTCCCAGGGTTTCTTATGGCGGACACCGGCGCTCGCCAGAACACCAACATCTTCAGAGTCCCCCCTGGTGGGGCTGCGCTGGTCAAGACCGGCAATCGCCCGATCTCCGAGTCAATCATGCCCCTGCCGTACAAAGAGCCGTCACCGGCCCTTATGCAGCTTGTCCAAGATATGGCGCAGACCGGCATGCGCATCGGCGGCACTTCAGAGGCACAGGTCGGCGAGGGCCGCGCGGATGCGCCAGTCGGCACCACACTGGCCATGATCGATCAGGCCACGAAAGTTATGAATTCTGTCCACAAGCGGATGCATGCGGCGCAGGCCGAAGAATTCCAGCTGCTGGTTGAATGCTTCAAAGAAAATCCAGAGAGCTTCTGGCAGCGCAACAAGAAGCCAGCCCGTCCGTGGGATGAGCAGACATTTATGCGCGCAGTCAACAGCTGTGATCTGGTGCCGCAGGCCGATCCGAACACTGCCAGCCACAGTCAGCGCGTCATGAAGATCATGGCGCTGAAGCAACTTCAGGCGCAAAATCCGTCGCTCTACGATCCGATTGCCATCGATGTGGCGTCTCTGCAGGCCATTGGCTGGAGCAATCCGGAGCAGTTTATGGTGCCGACTGATTCGCTCGGAAAGGATACGCCGGAAGTGCAGAAGGCAAAGGCAGAGCTTGCGATCAAGAAGCAGCTGGCCGACTCCAACCAGAAGCTGGACGATGCACGCGCAATGGAATTGCAGGCAAAGGCGCAGCGTCTCGCCACCGAGCCGCCAAAGGAAGGTCCGGCCCCGAAAGAAGAGCCCAAAGACACGAAGGTCGACTTTATGGATGCGCAGGCCAAGCTCGTATCAGCCGAGGCCAAGCACCGCGACGTCGACATGAAGGCTCATCTTGCGGCAATCGAAGATGAGAACCGCGATAAGGATCGTCAGAGCCGCGAGCGCGTCCAGCTGTTGCAGATTGCCAAAGACCTGATGCTGCATCCGGAAAACGCTGATATTGCGGAGCCTCTGATGAAGCCGACAGAACAAAATCTCGGAATGAAGGAAAAGCCATGACCGATCCGGTTGAAGTCGCCAAGCGAATTGCCAGAAGCCTGACGCCGCCAATCGGTAAGTTGGCAACCGGCGGATATATCCCGACCGGATACGTTGATCCGTCTGATCCACAGCGCGCCGACAATTTGCAAAAATTCCAAGCCGGAAATCACCCTGACATTCCGAGTGTCGTCTATCACGGCGGCGGAGAAGACATCAACGAATTCAACACTCAAGGAAACAGCGGAAAGACGGCGGGGACCGGAGCATTTTTCTCTGACGCTCCACCAGTGTCTAACACTTACGCGGCAGGAAGAGGCCCGAACCTTATGCCCGTCCACCTGAGCATGAAAAATCCTGTCGTCGTCGACGCCAAAGGCCGCAATTGGGATAAAATCCATCACTCGTCGATTATGCAAATTCCTCAAGTGACCAAGCCGGATCAAGACGAAGATTTGCTGTCGCAGCTATATGATAAGCCGTCAAAGAAATCGATGATCGTCTCAAAAGCCCGCAAGTCGAACGTTGGAAAAGAATTCGGCATGGACGACGAGGGTCATGTGTCGACTGATGACTTGGCCAGATGGGCCAGACAAAACGGACACGAGGGGCTCATTGTCAAAAACGTTGTCGATCACGGTCCATCGGGGCGGTATTCGACAATGGATGCGTTCAAGCCGCGTTCTCTCTTCGTGGCATTCAAGCCAAATCAAATCAAATCGGCTATCGGCAATAATGGCCAATTTGATCCGAATAAAAATGAAATTTACAAAGCCGGAGGCGGTTATGTCACAGGTCAAGACGGTCCATTCTACCGAGTCCAGTCAAAAAGCGCTCCAGAAGGCTCGGCAGGCGCTTTTGGTGTTGGAAGCACACTTGAACGCCAAGGCGGAGCCGGAGAAACTCAACCAACGGGAATGGGACAGGAGCGATTCGGACTTCCGAAGCGCCCGTCGGATGATGAAATAAAATCGATCATTAACGATCCGTCCCGCAATCGCCCTTTGCGATTTGCGCAGCAATACACGCAGCGCAATTTCAATCGCCCGCTTGTCCCGCCGGACATGCCTGCCAGCTCTTTGCGCAAACAGTCCGCAATCGCTCGCGCTCATATGCTCGCAGTCGAAGGATCGCCGGAATATAAGCAGGCGATTTTCAATGCGTATCAGCAGCATATGCCCGATGTGGTTCGCGGTTCCGGAGCGAAAGATTACGATGATCTTTTAAAAAAATCTTACGCCCAAATGGTGCATGAGACCGGCAAGCAATTTCGCGAAATGCCGATGAATTATTCATATCACCAAAACGGCGAAGGAAATTATCCGACGAGCCGTGATATGGCCGCAGATGTCCACGCAAACAATCATCTTTATACGTTTCAAGGCGGCGATCCTCATGACTTTCTGCATCATGTTGATCCGGAAACCGGATTGAATGAAAATGAAAAGTTTCGCGCAGTCCACGATCTGTTCGGTCACGCGACAATGGGCAATTCGTTTGGCCCGCAGGGCGAAGAGACAGCGTGGGGTTTGCACTCTCAAATGTATTCGCCGCTCGCACGTCCAGCGATGACATCCGAGACACGCGGTCAAAATAGCGTCGTCAATTACTCGCCGCTGAATGCCGATCTAAAGGAAGAAGTCGCCAATCTTGACTCTATGATCTCGAAGGCCCGCAAGGCCAAAGACTTCGCCGCAGAAAAATTCGCAATCGCCGCCAAGAAAAAAGCGTTCGAAGGCTTCCAATTCGCGCCACAAAAGGCGGTACTGCTTCCTCCGGAGTTCTTGCGCACTGATTACGCTGGCGGAATGCCTGAGTATTTGCAGCATTTGATTAAGCCGGAAGCTGGAACCACATCGTCAGCCGATTTGACGCACTTCAGCCACGAGCCAAATCTATCTGAAATCGATCCGACCAAGTATGGCACCGGCATAAAAGGCGCAGAGCGCAGCCGGATCATTAATTCGAAGGGCGAGGGACACGCCGGAGCCGTGCGTGACCGCGCATATTTCTACACGCAAAGCCACGAGAAAGCGCCAGAGGCCGGTCTAGGCCAGAATCGTTACGGCGCGAGAGACGAAAATCTCTACGACATGCAGAAAGACCCCGCGAAGCTGCGTAAATTGGCGGTTGAGGCTAATCGTCAGCCGCATTTATCCAATTTTAACCCTGGTCTTGTCGATCAGGGTCGCGCTCAGAACGATATGGAGCGCATGGCCAAGGAATATGGTTACTCTGGCGTAATGAATAACGCGGTCCATCCTCCAATGGCCGCAATGTTCAACAAAACGCCGGTGAAACAGTACGCGGATGGCGGATCGGTTAAAAAATAAACCGTTCTTGCTTAAAAACAGAAAAATGCTAATAATGTTCGAATGATGGGCTACGAACCCGCCTTATATTCTGGAGACGTCTATGTCTGAAGCCTCAAAGTCAGCCCGCTCGGCCATGAAGAGCAAAATCAGCAGGATCACTGCCGATCCAAAGGAAAAGGTCGACGCGTCTGACTGGTCTCCGTCGGAAGCAGAAAATAACGAATCTCAAACCGGCATGCGTCCAATTACCAAGCGCCAATATAAACGTGGCGGCAAAGTGCTTGAAAAGGCTGATGGCGAACACGCCAAGCATCGTATGGATCGCAAGCCTCGCAAGTCCGGCGGAAAACTTGCCTCTGAGTTGATGAATCGTGACTATAAAGAGGCAAACAACGAGCGGGACGGCGAGAAACATGTCGGCGCTCTAAAGACCGGCGGTCGCGCCAAGAAAATGGACGGTGGCGCAATGGGCGGCGGCTTCCAAGACCCTCGCGTCACGGCGACTCAGGCATTGGCACCGGCTGCAGCTCGATCTGGCGTTAATCCTAATCGGATGCAGTTTGGCCAAAATAAACCAGGGATGCTCGCCAACGCCGCAGGTTTGAAGACTGGCGGCCGCGCTGCCATAAAAGATGACAAGTTGGACAAAATCAAAGGCAACAAGACGCCGCGTTCGCGTGATTTTGAAAATCCGAACATGGTAACTCGCGACAGCCTCACAAAAAAATCCAATAAGTTTGGACCGGCAGAACGCTCCGAGCGCAAGTCCGGCGGTCGCACCAAAGGTAAGACAAACATTAACATTATCATTGGTGCAGGCCATGGCCACGAACAGCCATCAGGAGCCGATCAGAGCGGGCAAGGGCCTGTCTCTCCGCCGCCAGCTCCTCCGGTTCGCCCGCCTATGCCGATGGGCGGTCCGCCACCAGCAATGCCGGTCGGCGGCGGCGCTCCGCCAATGCCGCCAATGGGTGGCCCAAATATTCCACCGCAGTCTATGATGGGCCGCAAAGCCGGTGGCCGTATTCCGCACATGGATGCAGGCGCAGGCAGCGGCGAGGGACGTCTGGAGAAAATCGAAATCCAGAAGAAAGCTCGTTAAGCGAAGGTCGAGTCGCTTAATTGATAGAAGGGCCAGTTCCTCTCCGGCTGGCCCTTCTTGCCAACAGGAGAGAAAAAGGTAAACTTAAATGCATGATTTTATTGAAGTAGAATTAAGACAGCTTTTAAATGACAGAATTGAATTTTTGCGGGATGCGCTGGAGAGCAATCAAGTATCAAATCCCACAGAATTTAAATTTATCCAAGGCGAATTGGCATCAACGCGATTTGCAATTGGATTGATCGATGAAGCAAAAAACATCGTTAAACGCAAATTTAGTTAGGAGAGAAGAATGCCCCCAATGATTATGCGCCATGATATTGATCCAAAACAGAATATTTTGGAGAACACCGGCGATCTGAAAGATATTCAGATTTTTAACAATCAAGTCCTCGTCGCGATCTATAAGCGGCCCGAAATGACCAATAAAGGGATCATCATTCCAGAGTCAAACCGGAATGAAGACCGCTTTCAATCGAAAGTCGGCCTAATCCTGAAAATGGGTCCAACCGCATTCACTCCATCGAGCGATAACGATCAATGGTTCAAGGATTTGGACATCAGCATTCATGAGTGGGTGTTTTTCCGTCCAAGCGATGGCTGGTCAATCACGTTGACCAATCATACCAATCCGTTTTCGAAGGACGCCGGTGTCGACTGCCGCATTATCGACGATATTCATATTCGTGGCCGCATTTTGGCCCCTGATTTTGTTTGGTGAGGACTAAAATATGGCAAAAGAAGATGATGATGCATTCGCAAAGATTGACGCTTTGATCGCAGAAGATAAAGGCAAGTCTGCCGAAGTCGTAGGCGATGAAATCGTTCACGTCGAAGATGACATCGAATCTGGCATTCAATCGCTTCGCAGTCAGCTCGATGCCGCAAACAATGCGCGCATTGAAGCTGAGCGTCGGGCAATGGAAGCCACCGCTAAGGTAAACCGCGCGACCAGCGAAGTTGATGATACGAATATGCGCCTTATTAACAGCGCAATCGAAACTACACGTCAGGAAGCGCTTAGCTTGAAAGCGCAGTATCGCGACGCTCTTGCTATTGGCGATTTTGATCGCGTCGCAGATATCAATCTGGCGATGATTGTGGCCGACCGAAATCTGTCACAGCTTGAAAACGGAAAGGCCGCGTTTGAAAGCCGTCCGAAGCAGCAGGCTCAAATTCCGCTACCGTCTGATCCTGTCGAACGGTTCGCCGCACAACTGTCGCCAAAGTCGGCTCAGTGGATCAGGCAGCATCCAGAGTTTGTCACTGATCCGTCGCTGCAGCGTGAAATGTTCAAGGCGCACGAGGCATCTGAGCGCAACGGTATTGCGCCTGACAGTCCGGCCTACTTCAACTTTGTCGAGAAGTGGCTGAATGTTGATGCGACGCAGCAGCGTTCGCAGGGGAGGCAGATTGACGATTCGAGCGCCTTTTCAGAGGCTGCAGTGGCCCCGAAAAAGCAGGGATATCCTGCAACGGTGCCGGTATCGCGGACAAATTCTGCAGGCATCACAAATACGACCGCAGTCTCCTTGACTGCTGAGGAACGTGAAATCGCCGAAATGAACGGTCTGTCGCCAAAAGAATACCTGCAGAACAAGATCGCACTGCAGAAAGATGGCCGGATCGGTCGCCGCAATTACAATTGAGGATTAACAAATGACAAACGTTGAATTTGAAAAAGGCGTACCGCGCAAACAGCGTCCCGACATGCGCGCAGCGCCGTCAAACGAAGAAGACCCTCGGATTCGCGCCGCCAAACGGGCCGAGGAAGTCCGCGCTCATCGTCCCGAACTGGATGAAGGCTTGGATGAATTCAAAGTGCCGAAGGCACCGGATGGCTGGACATACGAGTGGAAGCGCAAGAGCACTTTCAACAAGGAAGACTTCACACATCAGTCTGAAATGGCCCGCGCGGGTTGGGAAGGTGTGCCGATTTCACGCCACCCTGAAATGAATTCTTTGGGCTCTGAAACCACGAACATCGAGCTGAAGGGCATGGTGTTGATGGAGCGGCCAACAGAATTGGTCGAAGATGCTCGTGCATTCGAGCGCCGCAAGGCACAAAATCAGATATCAAACAAGGCGGCTCAGTTGGAAGGCAAAAACAGCCCTCTGATTAACGACAAGGACGGCCAGAAGACAAAGACTTTGAAGCGCGGCTATGAGTCGATGCCGATTCCAGATTAACCCGTTTTTGGGCGATTATTTTTGATTGAGGGGCAACAAATCGCTTGTTGCCCCTTTTCTTTTTTATAAAATACTGTAATCATGCTTTCACGACTTTGCTAGGCGCGAAGATTCATCAAAATCGGTTCATAGTCGCCTCGGTGTGCGATGATTGATACCTCCCCATAAAGGAGAATCCGTCATGGCAAATGCGAATACGCCAAACGGCTTTCAGCAATATACCGGCATCGGCGTTACGCCTTCTTTCGAAGCTGTCGTCATGTCAATTGCATCAAACGACACCAACGCTATTTTTAGCGGCGATCCAGTAGTCCAACTTAATACTGGCTATGTAACTCTTGCCACCAGCCAATCCACCACAATCGCCGGTGTTTTCACCGGCTGTCGTTATCTGTCGATTTCGCAGAAGAAAGTCGTGTGGATGCCGTATTGGCCTGGTACGGCTGACGCCAACGGCGACGTCACTGCCTACATCATCAATGATCCTCACGCACAGTTTATCGTCCAGACTGCAAACTCTAACACGACCGCTACTCCGGTCGGTTTGGCTGCAGTCGGCAGCAACATTGGCTTCGCCAATGCCGGTATTACTGGCGGCAACACATCGAGCGGCCTGTCTGGCGCTTATGCGGATCAGTATACTCTCGCAACCACCAGCACACTTCCATTCCGTGTGATGGCGCTGGCCAATTATTCACCAGGTGCCGTAAGCCCATTGATTAGCATCAACGGCAACGACAACACAACCGCCTACAACCGAATCATCGTGACGTTCAACAACGCCATGCTGAACCAGTTGACCGGTATCTAATAGGAGCTTAGGGCAATGGCTGTAAATTTATCTTCCATCCGTGATCTTCTGCTCCCTGGTCTCCGTGGGGTTGAAGGCAAGTACGAAATGATCCCGTCGCAGTACGACAAAATCTTCGCGAAACACAATTCGAAGATGGCCCTCGAACGCACCGCTGAAATGCGGTATCTCGGTTTCGCTCAGTTGAAGTCTGAAGGTGGCCAGACCGCCTTCGACAACAACGCAGGCGAACGCTTCATGTACAATCAGGAGCACACTGAAATCGGTCTTGGCTATGCGATCACTCGCAAGGCAATCGATGACAACTTGTACAAGAGCCACTTTCATCCTTCGAACCTTGGCCTGCTTGAATCCTTCCTTCAGACAAAGGAAATCTTCGGTGCCAGTATTCTGAACACTGCGACAACATACAACAACGCCATTGGCGGCGACGGCGTGGCGCTCTGCTCCGCATCGCATCCGATTGATGGCGGTACTGTCGCAAACCGTCCATCGGTCGACGTCGATTTGAACGAATCCACCCTGCTTAACGGCATGATCGGCATTCGTACAAACTTCAAAGATCAGGCCGGTCTGAAGGTCTTTGCCCGCGCTCGCAAATTGATCGTTCCTCCGCAGCTTGAGCCTGTGGCTATTCGTCTGACGAAGACTGAATTGCGACCAGGTACTGCAGACAACGATGTGAACGCAATTCATAGCGCTGCCGGTGGTCTGTCTGAAGGCTACATGGTCAATGACTTTCTGACTTCATCGTTTGCTTGGTTCCTGTTAACCAACATCGACGGTCTGTCGTACATGGAACGTGTCAAATTCGAAACCGACATGCAGGTTGACTTTACAACCGACAACTTGCTTGTTAAAGGGTACGAACGCTATAGCTTCGGCTACTACAACTGGAGAGCGATATATGGTAGCTTCCCAACTTCTTGATTTTATTGGTTAATTTATAAAAGGTACTAAAATAAAATGCTATCTTTACAATCAAATAAAAGCGATATAGAATTTCATATCGCTCACGATTTAAAAGAAAGCTTTGTCATGCCTTTTATCAATTACAATTTGCCGATCTCCGAAGTAAAATCCAAATTGGACTATAATTCAGAGACAGGAGTTTTCACTTGGAAAATTTCTCCAGCTCGAAACATTAAAATCGGAAAAGAAGCTGGATGCGTAAAATCATCTCGCACTAAGAAAAATGGCCAAGAGATTTCATATCGATATATTCGTCTTGGCCATGAAATCCCCGCGGCTCGCATGGCGTGGGCGATTCATTACAGTGAGTGGCCGTTATCAAAAATTCTCTTTGTTGATGGCGACACTCTAAATCTTCGAATTGACAATTTGAAAGAAGCCAACTCTTTGATTAAAAAATACGATCATTCGGACCAAGATCAAAGAAAAGCTTATTTAAAAGAGCATCGCGAAACTTTTCCTAAAGTATGGAAAAATAGTTATCTTAATCAAGCTTTTGGAATTTCTCTTTCTGATTATTCCCGAATGGTCGACGAACAGCATAATAAATGTGCGATTTGCGATCAAAAAGAAACGGAAACGAGAGGCGGAAAAGTCAAAGCATTATCCGTCGATCACGATCATACGACCGGAAAAGTTCGCGCTCTTCTTTGTACATCATGTAATCAAATGATTGGTAAAGCTAAAGAAAATAGAAATATTTTGTTGGCGGCAATTGATTATCTTGATAAACATAATGCGGTAGCATTTAATCCAAAAGGAGAAGCCTGATGGCTATCTTTAAACCTCGTCTTCTTAATTTGGAGACATCGCAATGACTATTTCCGCAGTCGCCGGTCCATTGGTCACATACGGGCAAAGCCCGTATGCTGGCTCTGAATATAATCCAGAGCTTGGTCCGTCAATGTTCTACGCTGGTGCCGGTCTCTTGGACCCTCGCCCGCCTTTTACCTATAAACCTGGTCAAGATTTTGGCCAGCCGGTTTCTGGTTTCTTTGGATTCACTGAAATCATCACTCTGAATGTTGTTCCGGCTGCAGCAACCGCCGGTGCAATTGCCGCCGCTCAAAACGTAACAAGTGGCACGGCAATGACACTGCCGACGACAACTGCAAATGGCGTCAACGTAGGGTCAACAGTTCAAAATTATAACACCGGATTGAATGTCACTGGTCTTTTGGCTATTGGCGGACCAACCGGTCGCGTGAAGTTTGGTGCTGCGGGGTCAATTCAGCTGTGGGATTCAACCACTATGCTGTCTCGCGTCTTGAGCATTACCGGCGTGGCCAGTGGCACCGGCGGCGTGTTCAAAATTGCCGGATACGATGTCTACGGCGTACCAATGACCGAAAGCATTACGGTAGCTGCCGGTGTAAATACCGTATCAGGACTTAAAGCTTGGAAGTATATTGCCTCTGTTACGCCTCAGTTTACAGATGCTCACACGTACTCTGTAAATACAACCGATGTCATCGGCTTCCCTCTTGCCAGTTATTATTTCGGCGATTTGTTTATGAATTACCCGTCGCTCGGTATTACTGCAAGCACCGGATATCTTCCGGCTGTCACCACAAGTCCAGCAACATCTACCACTGGCGACGTCCGAGGCACTTACGCGCTTCAGTCTGCGTCAAACGGCACCAATCGTCTTATCGTCACTCAGACTCCGCTGATCGCCAATATTGGCTCAATCACCGGTCTGTTTGGCGTGACGCAGGCATAATAGGAGGCCCACATGAAAGGTCATAAAGCGCACCATCATGGTCATAAAGAACATGAGCACAAAGAGCACGAAAAAGAGCACCGCAAGCACAAGGCTACTGGCGGCGTGAATGAAGTTGAAGAAGACGAAAAGGAAAAGCCGGAGGAGTATAATCACTCCCGCGTCGAAAAAGAAGCTGAAGAGCGCAAATCTGGCGGTCGGACAAAGCGCAAGCGTGGCGGCAACGTGAAGCACATCGGCGAAGCCGAAGGCGAGCATGCAAAGCATCGCGCAGATCGTAAGCCTCGCAAGACCGGTGGTCGCGCTGGCGGTTCAAATTCCAATCCGTTCTCGTCGGCGGAACATGGCGAACCAGCCAAAAAGCATATGACTGAAAAAACTGGCTGCTAATTAGAGGGGAATTTTCCCCTCTTCTTTCTTTAAAGGTGATCGATGCGAAAAATTACAGTGACTGCTGGAGCACTCACGGCGGGCAGCGCAAACGCGATCTCCCTGTCTCAAACTCCGACATCAGCGCTGACAATCAACGGCGCTCTGGCGACGTCCGGCGTCGCTTACCTGCTGACCCCTCGCCGCGTCTTGATTACGACGACTGGCAACGAGACCGGCAAAAATTTTACGATCACCGGAACGAACCAATCCGGAAATGTGATCCGAGAAATTTTGGCGGGCGTAAACAATACGACGACACAGTCTGTCCTTGATTATTTTACCGTCACATCAATCACTATAAGCGCTGCGGCTGCTGCGGCCTTGACTGTCGGCACAAGCGCCGTAGGCGGCAGTCCTTGGGTCCGCATGGATGAATGGGCGCTTTCTTCGGTATCCATTCAGTGCAATGTCAGCGGGACCGTAAATTACACCGTACAGCAGACGCTTGACGATCCGAATAATCCGACGAGCCCCGTCGATCCATCTTTGATAACTTGGATGAATAGCGCTGACGCGACTCTGGTCGGAGCGTCGACAAATATTCAGTCAAACTCAATTTACTTGCCGGTTTATTATCGCGTCATGATAAACAGCGGCACCGGCACAGTGACGGCGACATTCGATCAGACAGGTTCGGTCGTTCGGTAACGCCTGTTGATTGAGGTTGAAAATGACAACAAGCGGCACTTATGCATTTGTTCCTTCTGTCGGCGAATTGACGCTTTACGCATATAATCTCATCGAAATCAGAAACACATCAATCGTTCAGGAACATTTGCAGACGGCGCGCATGGCCGTCAACATGCTTCTGGCCAGTTGGGCCAATCAAGGCGTCAATCTTTGGGCTGTTGAGCTTGTGACGGTCCCGCTGGTCCAAGGTACGACCACATACTCAGTTGACGGATCGACCGTAATGATTCTCGACGCTTATATCGAGACGGTCAGCGCCACATCGACTGTGGATCGTCCTATTTTGCCAATCAGCCGAACAGAATATGCCACTTATCCAAACAAACAGCAGCAAGGTTTTCCGACTGTCTTTTGGTTTGATCGTCTTATTGCGCCGACGGTAACAATTTGGCCGGTGCCGGACGGCACTCAAACCTATTTGAAATATTATCGCGTTCGGCAAATTCAGGATGCAAGTCTGGCTGGCGCGCAAACGCCGGAAATTCCGTATCTTTGGCTCGAAGCGTTCTCTTTTGGTTTGGCGTTTAGGTTGGCCTTGATATGGAATGCCGCAAAAGCGGCTATTTTTAAGCCTTTGGCCGATGAGGCGTATCTTATAGCGTCAAGCCAAAACGTTGAAAGTTCAAATTTTTATATTGCGCCAATGGTCGGTGGATATTACAGCTAAACTTTAACCGGCGTATTTAAAATGAAAAATCACGGCAAAGCGCGAGTAAGTCCAAGCAATCCGAGAGCCTTTGCAATCTGCGATAGGTGCGGATTTTTATATAATCACAGCGATTTAAAATGGCAAATGGATTATGCCGGTGCCGGTCTAATAAATAAGCGCATATTATCATGCAATTCTTGTCTGGACGTTCCGCAAAAACAGCTTAAAGCCATTGTGTTGCCTGCCGATCCTATGCCGATCCAAAATTCTCGTGTTCAGGATTACGATGGAGCCAGTATTGACTTTCGCGTGACGACTGTTCCTGCCGCATCCGATCCAGTTACTGGAATTCCGGTGCAATCCGGTGATTTTCTGCAGACAATGGATGGTAAATTTGTTGTAAAATCGCCTGTCGGCAATCCGACCGGTCTTAACGCGAATGCAGTCATGCCGGTGCAATCCGGNATTCAANANGGTCTGCCTCTGTCAGTTATTTCTGTGTTTTCGACCGGNACAAACATAATGACTGTCACTTGTTCGGTCGCCCACGGCCTATCAACCAACGCTCAAGTGTCAATTCAAGACTTATTGAACAATGATGCCGCCGGATTTTACAGCGTCACAGTCATATCGGCGATGGCATTTACTTATCAGACCGTGAAAAATATTCCGGCGTCCAGTTTATTGAAACCAAGCACTCTGATTGCCACCGCAATCGTCGGATTGCCTCGCGGATTTACTCAAATCCCTGAAATCGGAGCTTAAAGCACATGGCAAACGTAAATATTCTCAATCTTCCGGTATCAATTGCCATAAATGGGGCCGAGTGGCTCGAAATTGTCCAGAACGGCGTGTCAGTCCGCATTCAAGCGGCGCAAATTGTCGCTTTATCGCTTGGCTCAAGCATACCGTTTCCAATTTCTGTTGGCGGAACAGGCGCGACAACTGCTGCAGCGGCCCTGACGAACCTTGGTGTCGGAAGCTTGGGCCTGCAAACGGCGTCTTCCGTCGCTATAACAGGCGGATCAATCGTAGGGACAACGTTTTCCGGCGGATCAATTGACAATTCTCCTATCGGATCAACTATTAAAAACACGGGATCGTTTACAACGGTTACGGCAAACGCCGCAATTGCCGGAAACCTGAACACCGGAGCGTTTTCTTACGGAACAATGTCNTTTACAGACACAAATAANATTCAATCTATGCAGGCAAANGTCAATTCTTACGCGCAAATTATTGTTCAGAACACAAATTCAGGAGCNGTGGCATCTTCTGATATCATTGTCGGCAATAATAACGCGACTGCGACGACTTATTACGGCAACTTTGGCATAAATTCATCTGGATTTACCGGATCAGGTTCGTTTAACCTACCAAATGCCGCTTATTTGACTTCAACCTCNGGCGATTTGTCCATTGGAACCACGACTTCAAACGCAATTCACTTTGTTGTGAACAGTGGAGCGATTGACGCATTAACCATTTCTTCTTCTGGAATCGCGACATTTTCTAACGGGGTTCTTGCTCAAACTTTAGCGCTATCTGGCGGCTCTATTACGGGTTCTGGAACGGGTTCATTTGCTTCCGTAACGGGCACATGGAACACGACTGGCGTTGTCGATGCCGCGTTGCTGGTCAATGTGACCAATACGGCCAGCGGTGCTGGTTCGTTGTTGGCTGACCTTCAGATTGGCGGCGTGAGTCAGTTTAAGGTTGATAAAACGGGCAACGTTACCGCAGGAACATATAACGGCGCAACGTTAACAAGCACAGGGTTAAATTTAAATAACATTCAGCTCGGCAACAATATATTGATATGGACATCCGGAGTTATTGGTTGGAACACTGACACATATCTCGCAAGAAGAGGGGTTGCAAATCTGCAATTTGGCGTTGCCGACGCATCCGCTCCTGTCGCCCAAACACTGACCTCTCAATCTGTTGTTGCAGGCACATCAAACACCGCTGGACAGAACTTTACCATCCAAGCCTCGGCAGGCACCGGCACCGGCGCGGGCGGCTCGCTCGTGTTTCAGGTCGCTCCTGCTGGCACAACAGGAACGACTCAAAACGCGTTTTCAAACGCGTTTACAATAGACAGCACAAAGACATCGACTTTTTATGGAAATATAGTCGGTCAGGCATCAATTGCATCAAAAATTCCAGTGACAACGACTGCCTCTACATACGCTATGCTGACTACGGATTCTTCGATAATTTACAATATTTCAGCCACAAATACGACTACATTGCTATCTGCAGCGTCATACGCTGGTCGCTTGTTGTTTGTAAAGAATACTGCAGCTTTTGCGGTCAATAGCGCCAGCTCGAACGTTGTGCCGCTCGGCTCGGTAACGGCAGGGACGGCCATTTTGGCCGCGACCGCCGGTAAATTTGCCCTGTTGCAGTCTGACGGTGCTAACTGGATTACATTGCTGGCAAATTAACGTAAAACCGTAATAGCGCGATCATAAAACAGATGCTATAAAACAGATGCTTTAAGCATAAGGACGCAGACATGAATTTTGAATTTAAATTTACGCTCGATGAAGTCAATTTGATCCTGTCATCGCTGGCAAAACGGCCATTTGAAGAGGTCGCCGGTATTGTCTTCAAGATAAAGCAATCTGCAGAGCAGCAAATCGCTGCGAATTCCGAAGAAAAACCGAAGGAAGGCGAAAATGCAAGCCAATTATGAAATTGTTTTAAAGAACACCCTGAAGTTTGAGGGCGGATTTGTTAACAATCCAAGCGACCCTGGTGGGGCAACCAACATGGGAATCACCCACAATACTTTGTCCGCTTGGCGTCACGCCGCAGTTTCGGTTCAGGATGTAGAAAATCTTACTCTTGCTGAAGCTTCGGATATTTACAAGGCGCAGTATTGGGATCACATCCAAGGCGATATTCTCCCGAATGGCGTTGATATGGCTATGTTCGATTATGCGGTTAATTCAGGCAATGGTGCCGCATCACGAGCCCTGCAGGCCGTCCTTGGCGTCGATCAGGATGGTCAGATTGGACCGCAGACGCTGGCTGCGCTCGCGCAGCATGACCCAAAGAAGATCGCCATCGCGATCTGCCAGCATCGCCAGAACGTTCTCGAACGTCTGTCAACATTTCGGATTTTTGGCCACGGGTGGACAAACCGAATTACTGCAGTTGAAAACATCATCAACGGAATGTAGGAGATAAAAATGAACAACGACGAAATCCAGTCAATGATCGTAAAGCTTGGTCTGGCTATTTTCACCGGCCTCGCCACAAAGTACGGCATTGACCAAAATGCGCTTATGACCGCCCTGACATCTGTTGCCGGTCTCGCGACCTTCAGCTATGGTGTTTACAGCCACTGGAACATGGTAAAGGTTCCAGAGACTGCTACCGTAATTCCGAGCCCGCCGGTGACAAAATGATTAAAATTATTTCCGTTGCTATCTTCGGCTTATGCGTCGCTGGCTGTCAATCTACTGGCGGCGTAGCTGGAATTTCGGCTATCAATAGTCAAGATGTCATAAAAATCGGCAATGCCATCGTCACCGCTGAATGTTCTCCAGCGTTGGCATCCGGATCGGCTATTGCAGCAAATATCTTGTCTCTCAAGGCCCCAAACGATGCAGCCGCCAAGACTGTTGTGAAGGCCCTGAACACCAACCTTGCGGTCGCCGCTACATTGTGTCCGGCGGTCAATGCGATCAATGCCAGCGTCGGCTCTGTGCCGTCTACGGCACCGTCGCAGATTATCTCTGTTGTCCCAACCGTCGCCTCCGCGACAAAATAAGGATTATCGAAATGCCTGTTATTGCAATTCTCATTATCGCTGCCGCTGCCGGTCTGATTGGTGCGTCAAAAATTCCTGCAGCAAAATCGCAGATCGATTCGACCATCGTTAAGGCCGAGTCTTATATTCCTTCTAAGTAGGATTTAACAAATGAGCATCCTCGGATCGGCCCTCGACATTATTGATAAAGTTGTGTCGTTTTTCGCGAATAAGCAGCTTATCGACGCGGGCAAGTCCGAGGCTGTCGTTCAAGGTTTGGAGAATCAAGCAGATGCACTTAAGATTGCGCAAGACGCTAAAAACGCTGTCGATAATCAGCTTATGCGTGACCCTAGCGGCCTGCGGTCCGACGATGGGTTCAAGCGTTCTGACTAACAATCAACAGCCGTTATTGTTTTGTCAGGGCATGCATCCGTTTTATTGGAGTGCGAAAGACACCGAAATATCCATTCAGCAAGCCAAAGATATAAACGCGATTGGCATCGAAACGTGTGGATGGAAAAAGAAATGAACGGTCTCGCATTTGATGGTACAATAAACAT
>JGI26470J50227_1000163_pt1 | contig 31159 bp, 31 predicted proteins | sample FreactTroBogLake_FD_50227 | JGI IMG/M metagenome (IMG submission 50227)
ATGAGGATGTTTTTTTCTCGTTTACATACGGCGGGGAATTGCCTGCAATAGCTGCAGCACTCAAGACTATTGAGGTTTTGGAGCGCACGAATGCCTTGGTAAAGATTGATGAGTTGGGACTGCGACTGATTCAGGGCTTAAATACTGTCGTCAAAGAAGAGGGGATTAGTTTTTTTAGGGCGTATGGAAGGGGGCCATGGCCAAAATATGAATTTGATGCCGTGGGGTATTACACAACAAATGAGTTACTTACTCTTTTTCAGCAGGAGTTAGTGCGTCAAGGATTTTTAACTAGAACCACCCCTTTTATTTGCTTCACACATAGTAATGCAGACATAGATAACTTAGTTGAGGCAAGCAGAAAAGCTTTGAGGGTAGTCAAAAAATCAATTGATGATAAAAAGGTTCTAGAAAACATTGATGGTGAAATCATTCAAACGATTATTCGTGATCAAAATATCAAACATTAAAATTCATGAGTATTGCAAATTTATTTAGGTTGGATGGGCGAACTGCAATTGTTACTGGCGCCTCTGGGCTTTTGGGTTTGGTATATGTTCATGCGCTGATATCCCAGGGCGCTAGAGTTCTTGCCATTGATAAAGTACCAGAGGGCACTGTTTTTGAGAGACTAAATTCAAAATTCACAATTGAGGATAAGCTCAAACTACACTTGGAAGAGTACCAACTGGATATAACAGACGAGAGGCAGATCCAATCTTTTTTTAATAATCTTGAAAAGTCCGCTAACTTTAAGGGGGTAGATATACTGGTTAACAATGCTTCTCTTGTGAAGCAAGTTGGAGCAAGCGACCTTGAGGGTGCATACGATGTATTTGAATCGCAGACTTGTGAAGATTGGCTAGCATATTACAAGGTTGATATCATTGGATCCTTATTGATGGTTAAGTATTCGGTTAGATCAATGAAAGAAAGAAAGCGGGGCAGTATTGTCAACATATCCTCCACATATGGAAATGTTTCACCGGATCAAAGGCTTTACGAATCCATCGCGAATACTAGTGCTAAAGTCGAAAAGCCTATTGGGTACTCTATATCAAAGAGTGGGGTTTTAAATATGACTAGACATTTAGCAACCCTATATGCAGAGCATGGAATTAGAGTCAATTCTTTAACTCCCGGTGGTGTTTATTCCAATAATCCAGATTCATTTGTAAAAGCCTACTCTGGAAGAACACCCTTAGGCAGGATGGCGGATAAGACGGAGTATGCTGGGCCTCTGATATTTCTGGCCTCAGACGCTTCTTCTTATATGACTGGATCAAATTTAATCGTAGACGGTGGCTGGACTTCTTGGTGAAAAATATATGGAAATTATACTTAATAATGGTGTGAAAATTGGGGACGGACATCCAACATTTATTATTGCTGAAATTGGCAATAATCATAATGGTAGTATGGAGATTGCAAAAAAGCTCGTAGATGAGGCTGTGAGATCTGGTGTTAGTTCGGTTAAATTTCAAACTAAAGATATCGAATCGAGCTTTTCACAAGATTTATTAAATAGTCCATATGAAAATCCAAATTCATTTGGAAAAACCTATAGAGAGCACAAGCAGGCCTTAGAATTTGATTCTCAACAGCACAGAGAAATTTTTAAGTACTCAAACGATAAAGGGGTCATTGCATTTTCAACGCCTTTTGACCTAAATTCCCTCAAATTATTGGAGGATTTAGACGTCCCTCTCTATAAAATTTCTTCTTTTCATGTAATAGATGATGCATTAATAAGTGCAGTTTGTGAAACTAAAAAGCCAATAATTATGTCAACAGGAATGACATCCGTTGAAGAGTTGGATCGATCCGTTGAAAAAATATTAAAGTTCCACAACAAATTGATTTTACTTCATTGCGTTTCGTCATATCCAACCAATGATGAAGATGTAAATTTAAGAAATATAGTGACCCTCAAGGAGAGATATCACTGTTTAGTTGGATATTCCGGACATGAGCGAGGGATTACTATTTGTACCGCCTCTATACCATTGGGATCATGCGTTATTGAGAGGCACTTTACTCTTGACCGGACCATGAAGGGGCCTGATCATGCTGCATCGGTTGAGCCTCAAGGACTTGAATTGATTGTCAAGCATAGTAGGCAAATTGAAGCTGCATTAGGCTCTTATGAAAAGCGAATTTTAGATTGCGAGCTCAAAAATAGAATGAAATTCAGGGGATACTAATGGCGAGAAAAGGCAATGTAAAGTTTGATGCTGAACTTGCCGTGACTGAGAGTGGTTATTGGAGTTACTCTTTAGGTAAACCGACAAAAATTTATTCTAAATTCAGGTTTTGGATAAAACTTGTGCTAAATAAATATCTACTGTCACCATTTGGATTGCAAATTGTTGCCAAAACAAGTTTGATGCGGCTTGAGCAAAAAAGTTACATTTGCTCGGATATGATTGTAAATAAACGAAATATAGAAATTTGCAATTCTGTTTTAAGCCACTTTAAGACGTATGGATTTTTGCTTGACAAGGAAGTTTGTCTTGAAGCAATTGATAGTTATCAAAATCTTTTTAATAGTCTAAAAATTTCATCCCTAGAAGGTGGAATGGGGTTTAATAATGGCTTGATTCTGTATTTGATTATTAAAAACATCCATCCAAAAAATGTTCTAGAGAGCGGTGTATGGCGGGGATACACAACCAAAATAATTGATCATGCAATTTCTGCAGATGCCAAAATTAGATGCCACGATATAAATTTAAGCAGACTTGAATATGTGTCGACCAAGGCTGAATACTATGAGTCAGATATTGATTTGTCGGACACCACCCCTTTAGCTTTCGATTTTGCGCTTTTTGACGATCATGTTTCGCATTATGACCGCATAAATTATTGTATTAAAAATGGAATTAACGCTGCCGTGTTTGATGATGATGTATCAATAAATCAAGTGCATTCTGACGGCTGGCCTCCTATTCCAACAGCTTCTATGATTTTTGATTTTAACAATATCCCCAAAAAATTTAATTGGATATCCAACTTTCAGTTAGCTTCAGCGGATATTAATGGAATTGATGTAAAAAAGATAAAGGAAAGCTACAGAAGGATTGAATTTCCCTTGCTTCAAGCTCTTACTGGATATCCAGATACATCTGTATCGTCACTTCTATTGAGTAGTGCTAATAAAAATGAAGACTGTTAACAATAAAAATATAAATGGAAGATAGATATAAAGCTAAAAAATTGTATACATCTTCATTTGGAATTGAATATACCAAGAGATCAGATTACGATTCAGTTGATGGGCGCGACAGTCATACGATTCTAGAGACTGGTCAAACAATTACCCAAGCTTTAACAAAAATTTTAAGCCATACGACTAAAGTTGAAAGAATACTTGAGGTGGGCGCTGGAGCCGGACATAATTTGGAGTTACTATCAAAAATGGGCTACCAAAATCTGTGCGGAACAGACATCCAGGAATACGCACTAAGTTTAGGAAGGATTAAATATCCCAAAGTAGAATTAATTTGTTCAGACTCATTATCTCTGCCTTTTAAGAATGATTCGTTTGATTTTGTACTAACAAGAATGCATCTTATACATTTCCATCCCCAGATTATTGATACAGTAATAAAAGAGTTAATAAGAGTTAGTTCAAAATATATAGCAATTATTGAATACTATGATGTAAGAATTAAGGAAGTTATATGGAGGGGCGAAAGAAACGTAGTTTGGAAGCAAGATTTTGCAAAGAGATTTAAGCAAATTAACTCTAATGTTTCTGTAGCATACGAAGAAATTATCCCAATAAAAGAATCCAAGTATGGAATTAAGGGGTTAGCATATCAACATTCATTAATTGCAAAACAATGAGCGAAAATTCGCTGTATATTCTTGTTTCCAGCGAAGTTGAAAATGCTGAAATTGAAAATTATAGATATGTAATTGCAGGAGATTTAAGCTTAAAGGTCAAGTACAAATTACATTCTGCAATTACAGACCACGTTCTTGAATTTAACAAGAAGATACTTCTTGATAATATTGAACAAATACTACATTCTTATGCATCAGAATATCCTGATAAAGAGTATATAACTTTATTCTCTCATATATTTTATTACGAAATATTATATTTCAACCATTACTACGCTAAGCTTAAAAAGCATATCCTGAATCTACCAACGCCTATAACAAAAATCGTGGTTTCATCTAAATCAGACTTTGTTTTAAATTCAGCACTAAATGAGTTATCTAGTGAATTAGCTTTACAAATTAAATTTCAAAACAATGCGTTCTCTCTCGCTTATGCATATTACCCTTTGGTTGATTTATTAGAATCCGAGCTATCAACCTCATTAGATCTACTTAATTTCAGTTATGTAATTGGGATATTTTCTAAAATAAAGAGTATTATATTTTCGAATCGAATTTACTATGAAAATTATCATAACTTAGATAAAAAAGAACTTAAATTTAGCATATCATATTTTCAAATAATTAATAGGCTAATCAATAAAGTATTTTCAAAAAAAAGTATTTTCAAAGATAAAAATTATTATGATAATCCCTGTGAATTAAATGAAAGAGATATTTATTACTTTAGAGATTGTGGGTATAAAAAAAATGAATCAATATTAATCGTAATTTTAATACAACATATATTTCAAAAATATAATTTGAAAATTATTTCTCCTTTGGAAAAAAGAATCAAAAAATATTTTCTTTTAGTAAATCCAGAATTTATTATTGTCAATGATATATTTGCAGCAAGTTCTAGATTATTTATTAAAGTTGCTAAAAAATTAAATATTCAGACTATGTACTTGCCGCATGGTGTTTTAAATTACGACAGAATATTGAATGGCGCACAGAATTATAAGATGGACTACTTTTTAGCCTGGACACCCTATGCATTAGAAAAGTATCAAGGATTAAAAATTCCCGCTAAAAAATATAGACATAATCACCTAAAAAATTATTTTCAAATTAAAAGTGATCTTAAAAGGGCTGTAAACTTAAATAAAAAAAAACCAATACTTGTAATAGCTTCATCTGGTGATTTTGACCAGCCAGATGAATATTTAAGAGATATATACGATATATACAAGGTATTTAAATCTGAGTTTAACATTATTCCTGAATTTAAAATACGAAAGCTCTCTGTTAAATTTAACGATAAATTTAACTTTATAAAAAATATTTATCAGTTATGCGAATCTGAAAATATAGAATTGAGAGAGGCTAATGGCCTTAGTTTGATTGAAGTAATCTATGACTATAGCTTTATTGTAATATGTGGCCACACTACTGCAATTATAGAAGTGATTTCTTCATCAATTCCTTATGTGATATATTCAAGATCATTTATTGATGTAGATCATGCGGATATTAATAAATTACCAATAGTTAATAATTTAGAGCAGCTTGCTTCATTTTATAAATTCTCTAAATTTGAAAAATATAGAGAATTTAATGAGTCTTACAAAAAAAGCATAAATAAATACATTTCTAATTAAATTAGAAAAATTTTATAATCTAATTTTTAGCAACTCAAAAGAGAAAAATTTAATGATTATTAAATTCATCATCAATTTTAAAAGGGCCTTAAAATTTCCTTATACGAAAATTAAAGACATTCTGATTCAGTTCGAATTTAAAAAAAATATTATATCCAAAATGTCTGATGAGCAAGTTTTTGAATGGATATATAAAAATAATTATTGGGGAAATAGTGAGAGTGTCAGCGGTTATGGATCAACATTACAACACACAAAATCGATCAGGGTTGGAATTCCTGATTTAATTAAAAAATATAATATAAAAAGTATTTTTGATGCTCCTTGTGGAGATATGAATTGGATGGCCGAGGTATTAAGCAAAGTTGATGTAAATTATATCGGGGCTGATATCGTAGATGAGCTTATTCAACGTAATAATGAAATGCATGCAGGCGCTAATGTTGAATTTAGAAAATTAAATCTTCTTAAAGATCCTTTTCCTCAAGCTGACTTAATGGTGTGTAGAGATTTTTTGTTTCATCTCTCAAATGCAGATGTGTTCAAAATTCTAAAAAAATTTATTGAATCAGGTTCGAAATATATTTTAACTACAACATATAATTCTAATTTAATTGGTTGCAATATTGATATTAAAAATGGTGATTTTAGATATTTAGATTTAACTCACAGCCCTTTTAACATAAAAGAAACTCCTTTGTTGATTATGGAAGATTATATTCCAGGTGATATAAAACGGTATATGCATCTATGGACAAGAGACCAAATTAGAAGATCTATTATCTAGAATTAAATTCGCATATTAATTTCGAAAATAAATTTTATAACTTTATTTATATAATGACTGATAATCATATGGGTGAATCGATTGAAAGGTAAAAATCTGCTAATTGTTACCCAGGAAGATGTTTGCGTCCCAAGTGGTGTCGTTACAATTGTTCTCGAAATGGCAAAAAAGTTTTCATGCAGTAATAAAGTAACTATCTACACAAACAAACAACATTGGGCACAACCCTTTTTCGAAGAATTACTCGCAATTCCTGGCATAACTGTTTGTCGTACAAATTGCTTCTTATATACGGATATTAAGCAAAAGTTTTACAAAATTAAAAATAAATTAATTGCTAAGTTAATATTAAAAACAATAACGTTAATACTGTGGCCAATCAATATTCTCCTGGTTTGCAAGAAAATTAACGACAATAAATTTGACACTATCATCAGCCACAATGGCGGGTGGCCTGGAGGCGAGCTGAATCGCTTAGTCACTATTGCTGCTAAATTTACTGGCGTTATGTCAAACGTACACGTGATACATAACATTCCTTACTACACTAACAAAATATTTCAGAATATATTTTTAATTAATGATTTATTTGTGAAGCATGCAGCTACAAACATTGTTACTGTGTCTAATTCATGTGCACAAAGTATTTCCCTTAATTCGCACTTGGGTAATGAAATTGAGGTCATCTATAACGGTGTTGCAGATTACAATTTTTCTCGGTCTAGAGTAATCGATAAGAGATCGAGGAACCATGTTCCACTTATTGGTTTTGTTGGTGAGATTGCACCCAGAAAAGGAGTTCACCTTCTAATTAGTGCGCTGCAAAAAATTGACGTTCCCTGGAAATTGATGCTTATTGGGTCGGGTGAAGATGATTACATCAAAAGTATTATTCCTAGAGTTTTTCTTGAGAAAGACCGTATTCAATATGTTGGATTTCAAAAGGATGTAATAAATTACTATGAAAGCATGGATATTCTTGTTTTACCGTCGGTTGAATTGGAAAGTTTTGGTCTTGTATTGATCGAGGCAATGAGATCTGAAGTGCCGACAGTTTCTTCGGATTTCGGGGGTATGAGAGAAGTCGTCGAAAACGAAGAAACAGGCCTAATTTTTTCCTCTGGAAATGCAATTGAATTGCGGGATGCTATCTTCACCTTACTTTCACAGCCTAAACAAAGAGCAATATTGGGTAAAAATGGTAGAGAACGTTTCTTAAAAAAATTTAGCGTGGATGTGATGTTAAAAAATTATAGCCAGCTAATAGATAAAAATAGCATTTGACATGTTCAATAAAAAATTTGGTTTTATTTCCAGGCACGAAAAGAATGAATTTGATTATCTTAAAAGCTTGCGAAGTTGTGTGCTTTTGGATGATGAGTCGATTGTAAGGAGGTATGAAGAATCCTTTTCAGGGATTATAGGCTCTGGTACTTCAGTTTCGTTTGCTTCTGCGAGAATGGCTTTTTACTCCATAATGAAAGTTTTAGGCATTCGAGAGGGTGACGAAGTTATATTGCCAGCCTTTACATGTGTTGTAATGGCGAATGCAATAAAAATGATAGGAGCAATACCAATCTTTGTGGACATTGAGCGTGAAACATTCGGATCAACTGCCAAAACAATCGAGGATGCAATCACCGCAAATACACGTTTGATTGTTGCACAGCACACATTCGGAATACCCTGCAATATCAAAGAAATAAAACTTTTATGCGAGAAATTGAATATTTTTTTACTCGAGGATTGTGCTCTGACAATATCGTCAAAAATTGATGGCATTATCTGTGGAAATTTTGGAGATGCAGCAATTTTCTCAACAGATAGAAGTAAGCCCCTTAACACCTTGATAGGTGGTTTTATCTATACTAAAGATGAGGTGTTGGCAAAAAAAATATTAAAATATCGAGACAAACTTGATGAGTTAAGTAACACTCATAAACTTAATTTGTATGACGAGATGATATTTGAGCATTATACACTTCACCCCAAGTTGTATTTTTTACATAAATATACTCATTTCATAAGGACTCGATTATTAAAAAAACTTATTTTTTTTATAGATGACTTTGGGCTAAACCTGGATGCAAAGCGCTATCCGTATCCTGCTAAACTTCCTACCTTCATAGCGGTTTTTGGCATGTTTAAATTAAGGATGTGGCCTGATACAGTTCGGCATCGCTTGCAACTTACACAAACTATTTGCAAAATCTTAAATGAGTTAGGGATTGAGGTTCCTAAAGCATATTTCGATCCGAGAAGATACGTCGTTCCATTGCGAATAGCATTTACAGATGTAAATTTTAGTGACAGGGTGTCCTCGATATTGTCTATAGTGGATAACGACTGGGTTTGGTTTCGTCAGCCGATAATCGCTTCTGAGGTTGCTTTGGATGAATTCAACTATGTCTTCGGCAGTAGTCCTGTGGCTGAATCTATTTGCGATTCCATCAGGAATATTCCATGCAATTTAAATTCCAGTGATGGAAAGAAGTTTCTTGGCAAATTAAAACATATGAGGAAATGATTATTTTGCAAAGTGCAAATGATATCGTCAGGCAAGACCTAGAAGAGATTGTTTCAGAGCTAAATAAGGATCTACTGGTTATGGCAGGATCAAGCTTGCTTATAACTGGAGGCGCTGGCTTCCTTGGATATTACTTAGTCCAGACAATTATTTTATGGAACACACAGGTTGATGACGCCTCTAAAATTCGTGTTACTGTGATGGATAACTTTATAAGGGGCATTCCAAAATGGTTAGAAAAGTTACGGGGAATTAAAGATCTTGTTATTGTAAATTTCAACGTAATATCGCCGATTGATAAAACGCATTCTTATGAATACATCATACATGCCGCCAGTATCGCGTCCCCAACTTATTATAGGCAATACCCTATCGAAACAATGGATGCTAACGTAATCGGCTTGCGCAATCTGCTAGATTATGGGGTACATAGAAGTCTAACCAAAAATCATGTAAAAGGGTTTTTATACTTTTCTACAAGTGAGATTTATGGAGATCCAGATCCCTCAATGATCCCTACGCCAGAGACATATCGAGGAAATGTTTCATGTACGGGGCCTCGAGCTTGCTACGATGAATCGAAGAGATTTGGAGAAACACTCTGCGTTAATTTTGCTCAACAATATGGGTTGCCGATTAAAATTGCGAGACCATTTAATAACTATGGCCCAGGGCTAAAAATTACCGATCGGCGTGCGTTGCCAGATTTTGCTATGCAAGTATTTCGGGATGAGGACGTAGTTTTGCATTCAAATGGTTCGCCGACAAGGACATTTTGTTATATTAGTGATGCCGTGATTGGATACTATAAAATCCTCTTAAGAGGGAGAATTGGCGAGTCCTATAATATCGGTACAAGTGCCCCTGAAATTTCAATTAGGGAGCTTGCAGAGATGACAATTGCCTGCTCCAGGAAACTGTTTGGGTATGGTGGCGAGGTTGTTTACTCACAAAGCAATGATGCTCAATATCTAGTAGATAATCCGAACAGAAGGTGTCCGGATATTTCTAAAGCGCAGCGTGAAATCGGATATGACCCAAAAATCGGGATTGAGGAAGGCCTCAGTAGAACAATGATTTGGTATAAATTCAACTGTAGCGAGGATTCAATCGGATGAAAGTATCTATAATTGGGTCGGGATACGTGGGCCTGGTATCAGGCGTTTGCCTTGCTGAAGTTGGACATGAAGTACTTTTTGTAGATTCATCAAATGACATCGTAAACTCAATAAATGAGGGCGTACCGCACTTTTATGAGCCAAAATTATCCCAGTTAATGGCCAATAATCATCATAAGCTATCAGCTACAACATCAATTGATCATGCAGTAAAAAATTCAGACCTTACTTTTATAGCAGTTGGTACGCCATTTGACGGGAGTTGTATTGATCTTGCATTTATCAAAAATGCTGCATCCCAAATAGGAAAATCACTCAAAAATAAAACTGAATACCATGTTGTTGTTGTTAAAAGTACTGTTACTCCTGGTACAACGGATAACATTGTAGGCGCTTTGATTGAGCAGAATTCAGGAAAATTTCTGGGCAAAGACTATGGTCTTAGTATGAATCCTGAGTTTCTTAGGGAAGGATCATCTATTGATGACTTTATGAAACCAGATCGTATAGTGATTGGAGTTTATGACTCAAAAACCGAAATTATGATGCGCAAATTATATCAACCCTTTTCAGATGCAGTGTATTTAGTGGTAAACAATAAGACTGCAGAAATGATTAAATATGCATCAAATAGTTTGTTTGCAACAATGATATCTTTTTCTAACGAATTTGCTAACTTATGTGCGATTGTTGGTGACATTGATAGCAGAGAAGTAATGCGAGGTGTGCATCTTGACAGAAGGAACTCTCCGACTTTGCCTAGCGGAAAAAAAATATTTCCTGGATTGCTGGAATACTTGGTACCGGGTCCCGGCTTCGGAGGCAGTTGTTTCCCAAAAGATCTAAAGGCAATATCCGCTTATGCAATTGAACATAATTCAAGCCTTTCAATTTTGGATTCTGTCGTTAATGTAAATAATTATCAGCCACTCCGTATTTTAGAACTTTATGTCAGTAAATATGGCGAGTTGATCGATAAACAAATTGCTTTGATAGGCATAGCATTCAAGCCAGATACCGACGATATTCGAGAATCGCCTTCTTTAGCGATTGTGAGGGCATTGATGAATCAGAACAAAATACAACTATGGGACGAAATTGCTAAGCCTGATCTGGCAAGTATGGGGTTTAATTCGAACGTCAGCCTTTGCGCAGATATATACGATGCAATTGGTGCGGCAAATGTCGTCATTGTTATGAATAAATTTGCAAATTCAAAAAAATTACATGCATACCTTGCCGAATCAAATCCGAATTGTGTATTAATTGATCCAAGAAGAGTTATCGACAATACTATGCTTAAAAATTATATAACTATATAAGATAGATATGATTTTAAATCATGAAAAAAACAAAGTCAGCGTAATAATCAATGTATTTAACGGAGGGAAATACATACGTGAGTCAATCGATTCTGTCCTTGCTCAATCCTATACAAATTTCGAAATAATTGTTTGGGATAATCAGTCGACTGATCATACAGCGGAGATTGTGAGTGGTATCGACGATCCGCGGATTTTGTACTTTTTGGCAAAGGAGCACACACCTCTTGGCGAGGCTAGAAATAAGGCACTTGCACAAGCTTCTGGTGAGATTATTGGAATTCTTGATTCAGATGATTTATGGTTACCAGAGAAGCTTCGTGAGCAGATGCCGTTGTTTGATGATCCGGAAGTTGGGATTGTTACATGCGATACAATTTTTTTTGACGATACCAAAGATATCAAACAACTATATAGAAATCGTAAGCCTGCTGAAGGTTATGTTTTTAGCAGTTTGATTAAAAAATATAATATTTCATTAGAAACTGTCCTATTTAGAAGGGCTGCACTTAATTCCTTAGATTATTGGTTTGATCCTAGGTTCGAAGTTATTGAGGAATATGACTTTTTTTTAAGGCTATCGAGAAATTATAAACTTTCGTACGTAGACAAAGTGTTAGCAAAATGGAGAATGCACTCTAGTAGTTGGACGTGGAGAAAACCAGATCTTTTTTTCAAAGAAAAGAGAATGATGATTAGAACCTATTGCGATGAAATTCCGAATTTCACTAGAGACTATAAAAATGAAATAAGAGACATGTATAATTCTGCTGATTTATCTGAACTATGGCATCGGCTAATGATGTCTGATGACGCTGGGGCTCGAATGATTTGCTGTAGAATCATATGCAGGAGTCCATTGGTATTAAAGTATCTGCTCCTATATATTATCCTTATTACCCCTTTTCATACCAACATGCTTATGTTTATAAGATTTGGAACGTTGCGAATTCCCGCGGAGTGATAATTCACCAACCAATATCAACAATTCAAAAATATTATTGAGGTGTAAATGAAAGTGCTTATACTTGCTGGGGGTTATGGTACGCGACTCTCAGAGTACACGGAATCAATTCCTAAGCCTCTAGTATCGATCGGGGGCATCCCAATTGTAGAGCATATTATGAATGCTTATGCTCACTACGGCCATAGCGAATTTTATTTCGCGTTGGGTTACAAAGCTCATCTAATAAAAGATTATTTTCTTAATTATAAATTTATAAACTCTAGTTTTACAATTAATCTTGCATCTGGAGAGGTAAGTGGAAACGACTTTTCAGGATCAAATTGGACAGTCAGGCTTGAAAACACAGGTTTAGATACCATGACTGGGGGTCGCGTAAAGCGGATGAAGCCATTTCTTAGTAATGGAACATTTCTACTTACATATGGAGATGGTCTCTCTGATATTAATATTTCTGAGTTGATCGATTTTCATAGGAGTCATGGAAAAATGGTGACAGTAACAGCAGTGCATCCTGTAGCTCGTTTTGGCGAACTCTCCATAACAGATTCGCGAGTGCTATCTTTCTCTGAGAAACCACAGACATCAGATGGCTGGATAAATGGTGGGTATTTTGTGGTTGAGCCAGAATTCTTTGATCTAATTGCAGACGATACTACCGTACTTGAACGAGACCCTTTAGAAATCGCTGCAAAGATGGGCGAATTGATGGCGTATACACACCATGGTTTTTGGCAGTGCATGGATACGAAGCGCGATAGGGATTTACTTGAGGAATTGTGGAAAAGTGGTAAAGCTCCATGGAACAAAATTTGAGTCTAAATAGAATTAGATTATCAAAATCTTGTATTGGCGAAGCTGAGCAGCGAGCTGTTATGGAGGTATTGGAGAGTCAACGCCTTGGCATGGGTCAAAGAGTCCAGCAATTTGAGGATCAGCTATCCCAATATTTTGGGAGACCTACAGTTTGCGTTGTTAATGGAACGGCGGCACTTCATTTAGCTCTTCAGGCTGCTGGAATTTGTAAAGATGATGAGGTTCTTATACAGTCTCTGACATATGTAGCAAGCTTTCAGGCCATCTCAGCAACTGGTGCAAATCCAATTGCATGTGACGTTAATCTTGAGACTTTGGCAATTGATTGTGAAGATGCTGAAAGAAAAATATCGGAGAGAACTCGGGCCATAATGCCTGTCCACTATGGTGGAAGACCCGGCAATCTCGATAAAATATACAAATTGGCGCAAAAGTATAATCTACGAATTGTAGAAGATGCAGCGCATGCCTTTGGATCTTTGTATAAAAAAAGGCTTATTGGATCTATTGGAGATATTGCATGTTTCAGTTTTGATGGAATTAAAAACATTACCTCAGGTGAGGGTGGCTGCATTGTAACAAATGATAAAAAAATTCTTGATACTGCAAGAGATGCTCGCTTATTGGGGGTATCTAATGATTCCAAAAATAGATATGAAGGCAAAAGAAGTTGGGACTTTAATGTTGCCGCTCAAGGGTGGCGTTATCACATGAGCGACATAATGGCAGCAATTGGATCTATTCAACTAGAGCGAAGTGCTGAGTTATTTTCTAAGCGCAAGGAGTTAGCTAAGCATTATTTAAAAAGATTCTTAGGGTCAAAAGATATAAAGGTAGTAATTGATAATTTTGATGAGATAGTACCTCATATATTTCCAGTAAGAATTTTAAAAGTAAATCATAGAGATAAGCTGCGAGAGCATTTGCTGGAGCAAGATATTGAGACGGGAGTTCACTATAAGCCAAATCACATGTTGGATTTATATTTAAAGTCAAATATTTTTTTACCAAAAACTGATTTACTATATCAAGAACTACTTACATTACCCTTGCACCCAGATTTAACAATAGATGACATCAATAGAGTGGCTGATGCGCTAATTGATTTTTTTAAATAAAAGGGTCCCTTTTCAACGAAATTATGAATGAGCGCAATACGGCAAACTGTGTGGCTTATGCAATATATTTAGTAATATTGCAAACTTATATAAACTGGAAGATTTTTTTTAAAGAACTTTCTGGCAAGCTGATTAAATTTTTCATGCAATTGATAAAGAATGCTGAAAAATTTGAAATATGTAGATTTATAAATTAAAGCTTGATGAGCAGATTTCTAGTCTATGTAGCGGCGACTTTATTTTTCTATGAAAGATTTTTTACTGCATTTGGTTATCAATCTTTATTCTTTAGTATAGTTTCATTGGTATTGATTACTTCAATCTATAATATTGTTTGTGGTAGCGCCAAAATTCTGTTATCAGACTTTATTTTTCTATTATTTTTCCTAATCTTAGGGTCAGTCCAAGTGATTTATTTTATATTTGAACCTGACTATCGAATTCATTCTTTTGTACACCATATTTTTCCTATTTTTATAGGATATTTTTTTGGTTTAACATTAAAGAAAAAAAATAAAATTGATTTTGAAAGAGTCGTTTTTACTGTATTGATGATTTTTGGTGGATTATATATTTGTGAATTCTTGATAAATTCTTCCAATGAATCTTTCCTTTATAAACAGATTTATGAGTATCTTCAGGCTGCCGGAATTCCCCATTCTGGTTCGGTAACGCCTGAAATTCAGTATTTTCTTTTTGGTGAATGGGCAAAACCCAGAGGAGTATTACTAGAAGCTTCAGCTAGCGGTATCTTTATGGCCATATCAATGATCATTGTCTTGGCGATTAATAAAAATAATAAATATTTTGAAGAAAAATATTTGATTGGATTTTATATTTTGGCAATAATAATCTCAGGCTCAAAATCAGCTTACTTAATCACCATAATATATTTCCTAATACAAGACCCAAGTAAATTAATTAATAGATTAATTTTTATATTTACGCTAGTACCAGTAGTAGTATTGTCTATTTATACTCTTAGTGAGGTTGAAGTATACATAAATGCATTTATTTTTACTATATTCGATAAATTTATAAGTGGAGAATTAGTCCCGAATTTTATGGATTTAATAATTGGAAGAGCAGATCCTCCAAATGTTGAAATATCATTTTTGGTAGAGCCATTTCAATATGGAATTTTGATTTATGGGATTGCAATATGCATAGTTTATTTTTTTTCAAAGTATTTCAAGATGAGTAATCCCCATGTTAAGGGCTTTGGATTAATTGTATTTCTTTCTTTTTGTCATTACAGTGTTTTACTTCAATCCCCACTATCTCTTTTTGTTGGAATTTTAGCTGGCTTATACAAAAACTATCGTAGAGAAAAAGATGGAAGGTTGGTTCAGAATGAATGTTGCATCAAGACCATTTCCTAATCTAAAGACATTGCTAGCTATCAAGCAAGGTGGGGATAACTACCTAAATGGGCTTATTTTTTTTAATAGAGGTCGTGAGGCGTTGCTTGAATGTTTATATAGGATTGGTATTCCGAGTGGGAGTGCAATACTTATTCCTGCTTACATATGCTATTCTACAGTCTCCCCCTTAATTGATGCTGGCTATAAAATTGTCTATATCGATATTGAGCTAGACTTTAAACTAAATACATCAATGGTGCTTTCTGCTATTTTAGAATCCAAAGCCCGTGCAATTCTTGTAGTTCATTATTTTGGGATTCAATTATCTATTCAGCCCATCATAGATGTATGCAGTGCCAATAGTGTTAAGGTAATTGAAGATTATTGCCATGGATTTCTAGGTAATTTTGATGATGGACAATCTGGATTATTGGGCGATGCTGCAATTTTTAGTATGCGAAAAACTTTTCCCGTATATGATGGGGGTGCATTAAAAATTAATAATCATCATGATCTTATCGAAAATAGTTATACAAAAATTAATCTCACAGATATTTTTTATTTGATTAGTAGATTTTTCGAATGGATAATATGCAAAACTGGGGTAATTAATATTTACGGCGAAAGATTTAGTTATTTTAAAACAAAAATTCGACTAATAATTGAGTCCCTAAGAGTGAATTTTGTGAATAGCAACTTAATCATTCAAAACCCCCCATCATTCTTATTAAAAAAATATCTTAGTTCTAATGATTATATTAACTCAATAAAATTTACTGTCTTACGAAATTATTTCAGACTAACTCATGGATTAGAAGCGCTGGGTTTTAAGTCATATCTAGATCGTTTGCCACCTAATTGCATTCCCCAATGGGCCTTATTTATTGATAAAGATTCTAGGCTTCTCAAGCTAATGAGATCTAAAGGCATTGGTGCTTCACGATGGCCGTGGCATGAATTACCAAAAGAGGTCTCAAATCTCAGCGTTAAATATACAAATGCAGTATTTTTAGATAAAAATTTAGTTTTGCTCCCCATTCATCAAAGCATAGGCGCAAACGAGCTTGATAGAGTTATAGCCGTGGCAAAAAAATCTATTGAAAAGTGATTATTTATTGTGAATTGGAAATTATTTGATGGGACTGATAAAGATTGGGCTATTTTGCTTTCCAAGTACAAATACTCTACGCACTTTCAGGATGTTGAGTGGGCTGATTCTTTTTCTAAGTTAGGTTGGAAAACCTACAGATGGATATGCATTGACTCGAATATAACAGTGGCCTTAATTCAAGGGTTCTATAGAGTTTATCCTTTAAGTGTGGGGGTATTGTGGCTTCCTGATTGGGTTGCTGGAGACTTTGTTGCGGGCCTTGATTTTCATGTATTTCTCCGTAAATTTTTTGATCAAAAGTTTCTTTACATTCGGTTTAGATCCCACCGGGCCTGGAGTCGTATTGAACATGATGCGTTAATTAATGCGGGATGGCGGCTGCCAGATAAAAAATTTGATATAGGCCTTACTATGACATTGGACTTGCGCGTGAATGAGTCTGATTTAGAGGCAAATCTTAGTGATAATTGGCGGCGAAGCTATAAAAGATCCTTTCGTGCTGAGTATGATATCGAGAGAATTACAGACCCACAAAAAATAATTGATTTATATTCAGAATTGAGTCATATAAAAGGACTTGACCATCTTTTATCTGGATGTGAAATAAGGAATCTAATGTCAGCCTATGGAACTAAATTATTGGTTCTTGGGGCAATAAATAGGGCTGGTAAAGTTTTGGCTATACGTGGTGCAATAATTGATGGAAAAAATGCGTGGGATACTTTTGCTGCCGCGGGATTGCAGGCAAGGAAAATATATGCTTCTTATGCATTGTTTATGCGCCTTATTTTAGAGTGCAAAAATAGGGGCTGCGAAAACTACGACCTTAATGGAGTTGATCCTCAAAACAACACAGGTGTTTACAACTTTAAAAAGGGAACTGGCGCTCTTATTAAGCAACGCCTAGGTGAATTTGAGTGGACATCTTTATCAATATTATCCAAATTCGTTTGCAGCTTTGGAAGCTCTAGATGATTCAGCTAATTTCAATTGATAAGAATATTTCAGACTTGATGCCTTTAGTCTTTCATAAGATTGTTAAAGCGTCTCCAAGCTCTTGGGAGGACGTATCTTATCGGATCTTTACCCAAGTCATAAATTTTATTAGTGATAAATCGAACTCAGCGCAAAATGTTGGAAATTTTGATGAGCTAAGATGGCTTTTGACATTTGACGATGGTAATGCATCGGACTACGAGATTGTTTTTCCAGACCTAATAGATAAAGGGATCTCGAGTATTTTTTTCATAATTACTGACAATATTGGAGCCCCCGGTTATTTAAGTTGGTCGCAAATACGTGAGATGAGTAGGTATGGAATGGAGTTTGGCTCGCATAGTTGCTCGCACCCCATGTTTTCAAAGCTCTCAACATCTGAGTTGGTGCGAGAATTTAGAAAATCAAGGGCGGTATTAGCTGAAGGATTGGGGAATAATGTTGATAGCTTTTCCTATCCTTATGGGGTTTGCGCTCCTAAAATGCATGATTTAGCCTTGCAAGAGGGATACAAATATATTTTTACTTCAAATCATGGCATTGTAAGCACCCCAGCCCAAGTCTTCCCCAGAAATTGCATTAATTCGAGAATGAATGAGAGGGATGTTTTACGGCTATTGCAGCTTAAGGGGCTCACTTCAACGTGTTGGTATATTGAATCTTTATTTAAGAAAACTTTGAAGTTAACACTCGGGGAAGATCGCTATAGAAAAATAAGAGACACAATTTTTGATGCATAAATTACTAATGGTAAAAATATCCGATAAACAAAAAATACTATTTGAAGTAAGTTGCGTCATGTCAGTCTATCAAAATGATCGAGCGGAATGGGTTAGTGAGGCAATCAATAGCATACTTAACGGCACGGTTTGCCCTGGAGAGTTCTTAATCTATTGCGATGGACCAATAACTAGTGACCTTGAGTTACTACTAGATGCGCTAGAGACTAAGAAAAATCATAGGATTTCGATACATAAAGGCTCTATAAACCGCGGAAGAGCGTTTTCAAGACAATACTTAATAGATAAATCAACCGGTTCTTACATTATGATCATGGATGCTGATGATATCTCCGTTCCGGATAGGCTGGAGAAGCAATATGATTACCTCAATAAAAATCCAGAGGTTGATGTTTTAGGTGGCGCAATTAGGGAGTTTGGTGATGGCATAGTTTCACGGGTAAGAAAAGTCCCTCAAGATAGAATTTCAATAGCAAAAAGAGGAAAATTTTTTCAGCCAATGAATCACGTAACGATATTGGCAAAAAAAGAGGCCATACTTAGAGTGGGCGGATATATTGAAGCCGGAACTTGTGAGGACTATCATCTTATTGCTCGTTGGTTAGTGTCAAATGTATCTATGAGTAATTTATCAGATATATTGGTAAATGTTAGAATAGATAGTGATTTTATCAACCGCCGTAGAGGAGTCCGTCGATTTTTGGATGAATTAAATGTTGCGAGGTATTTGTATGGCAATCGCTATATTTCAGTATTAGAATTTACTTTTTTAATTGGCGCAAAGTTCATGGGTCGAAATTTACCATCACCATTGCTAAGCTTACTTTATCTTGTTCTCCGAAGCCCGGAAAATCCCTCAATGAACTTGGACTAGCTTGATCATGAGTAAATCAAGCGATTCATAATTAAGTTAATTTCCTTTGTTGAGGAGATTATAAAATCAGGATTTATTGGTTTTTCATACTTCGAATCAATCCCTGTAAAGTTTTTAATCAATCCTTGCCTTACTTTTTTGTAAAGGCCTTTAGGGTCCCGCTTTTCGCATTCCTCTAGAGGGGTATCCACATAAATTTCGATAAATTCATCCCTGGCAAACTTACTTCTGATCATCTCCCGATCCCTATGGAGGGGCGAGATAAACGTTGCGAGCACTATTAGGCCAGCATCTACCATCATTGCGGCCACTTCAGCTGCACGGCGGAGATTTTCAACGCGATCAACTTCGGTAAAGCCTAGATCATGATTTAAGCCGTGTCGCACATTATCCCCATCCAAAATATAAGTGTGCTTGCCCATATGGTAGAGCTCTTTTTCTAAGGCATTGGCAATAGTCGATTTTCCCGACCCAGATAGGCCAGTAAACCAGAGGCACATGGGTTTTTGTTGGTTTAGTGCACCTCTTGCTTTCTTGTTGATTTCAAAGAACTGTTTTTGAATATTGTTAGAGCGTCTTAAGGCAAAACGTAGCATACCGGCACCAACCGTATTATTGGTAATGCGGTCAATCAAAATAAAATTACCCATGCCTGGGTTATCTTGATAGGCATCAAACACCAGTGCTTTATCAGTAGCAATATTACATTCAGCCACGGCATTGAGATCTAATTTATCGGCCGCTAGTTTTTCAAGGGTATTTATATTGACTAGATGCTTAATTTTGCTTACAGTAGCATTCACAGTTTGCGTAGCCAATTTGAGTAAATAGTTTCTACCGGGGTAGAGGTGTTCCTCACTCATCCAGATAATTTGAGCATTAAATTGATCGGCTACGGCAGCTGGTTCTTGTGGTCTGCTGAGAACATCTCCCCTTGAAATATCTACCTCTTCAGCTAGTGTTAAGGTGATGGCTTGTCCAGTGATAGCTTTATCAAGTAAGCCATCTTTAGTCACAATCGACTTGACGGTAGTTTGCTTGCCTGAAGGTTGCACGCGAATAGGGTCTCCTGGGGAAATACTTCCTGACGCGATGGTGCCGGCAAAGCCTCTAAATTCATGGTTGGGGCGATTGACCCACTGCACAGGCATTCTAAAAGGTCTTTGGAGGGCTTGGCCATGTTCAAGGGGAACTGTCTCTAAGTAGCCAATTAATGTCGGGCCTCGATACCAGCTCATTTGGTTACTTGGGATGGTGATGTTATCTCCTGCTAGCGCCGACATCGGGATTGGCGTAACTTTTAATTTGCAGGGTGCCCGATTTTGGTTCTGTAGCTCTTGAATAAATTTTAGATAGTCTTGAACAATGCTTTCGTAGATATCTTTATCATACCCAGCTAAATCCATTTTGTTTACAGCCAAGACAATCTCTTTAATGCCCATCAAAAAAACGAGATAGCTATGTCGTTTAGTTTGCGTCAGAATTCCTTGGCGCGCATCAACGAGCACAATTGCTAAATCAGCAGTCGATGCACCAGTAACCATATTACGAGTGTATTGTTCATGTCCCGGAGTATCGGCGACAATAAATTTTCGTTTATCAGTGGCAAAGAAGCGATAAGCTACATCAATGGTGATGCCTTGCTCTCGCTCGGCGGCTAAGCCATCGACCAAAAGGGCGAAGTCTAAATTTTGGCCTTGGGTACCCATCTTTTTAGAATCTGCCTCTAGGGCTTGCAATTGATCTTCAAAGAGCATTTTGGATTCATAGAGGAGGCGACCAATCAGGGTGCTCTTACCATCATCTACACTACCGCAGGTAATAAAGCGCAGCAGTGTTTTATATTGATGTTTTTGGAGATAAGCTTCGATGTCATCATTAATCGAATCGGCGAATTGACTTTGGTTTGCCATTAGAAGTAACCCTCTTGTTTTTTCTTTTCCATAGAAGCTGCCCCGTCATGATCAATGACACGGCCCTGGCGCTCCGATGTTTTTGTTAGCAACATTTCTTGAATAATTTGCGGCAAAGTATCTGCTTGTGATGGAACTGCGCCAGTTAATGGATAGCAGCCTAAAGTTCTAAAGCGCACTTTCTTGATCATGGGTATCTCACCGGGTGCCAAAGGCATGCGCTCATCATCGACCATAATCAGAGTGCCATCTCTTTCTACTACGGGGCGTTCTTTAGCGAAGTACAAAGGAACAATGGGAATATTTTCCAGGTAAATATATTGCCAAATATCGAGCTCGGTCCAATTGGAAATCGGAAAAACGCGAATGCTTTCGCCCTTGTGTTTTTTGGTGTTATACAAATTCCATAATTCTGGTCTTTGTTGCTTAGGGTCCCAACGATGCTGGCTATTGCGGAAGGAAAAAATTCGCTCCTTAGCGCGTGATTTTTCTTCATCACGCCGCGCACCACCAAAGGCTACATCAAAGCCATACTTATCTAGTGCCTGCTTGAGTCCTTGGGTCTTCATGATATCGGTATGGATTTGCGAACCATGGGTAAAGGGATTAATACCTTGTGCCACGCCATCGGGATTCATATGTGTAAGCAACTCAAAACCATGCTCGTTTTTCATTTGATCGCGAAAGGCGTACATATCTTTAAATTTCCAACCCGTATCGACATGAAGTAATGGAAATGGCAACGACGCTGGATAGAATGCTTTCAGTGCTAAATGCAGCATCACAGTACTATCTTTACCAATCGAGTAGAGCATCACCGGCTTGTCAGCTTCGGCCACGACTTCCCGCATGATGTGGATACTCTCAGCCTCAAGGCGCTGCAGGTGTGTAAGAGTATTTGGGTCTAAGGCAGATTTTTCTGACGGAGTTTTTTGATTATCTGAAGCCATGGAGACTTTTCTTTTTGACTGCGTTGAAGGGGTTGCAGATGATATGTAGACGCCAGAAACAGGCTTTGAAGTATCTCTTAGTAATACATGCTGATTATTGTTTGTAACCCACGAAGCTAGTTTCGGTGTGTAAGAAATCCCGGCAAAGTGCAGTTCTAGAGCAATGCCTGCTGGATTAGCATCAAGTAATTTTTGGCAAAATTCGAAGTAACTATCTTCATTGGGTGGGTATGGATAAAAGTTCCAAAATAGCTTACCACGAAGATCTTTTGCGTAAAGTAGACAGTAATCTTGTTTTGTGAATTTGATGTTAGGTAATTTCCAATCTGCGCAAACAAAAACACGAAACTTTTTTTGTGCGGCTTCTTTCAAAGTAGTTGGACTTGCTTCATTATCAGCGTTTGGAATCCAGTCCCATTCTTTTAGCAGGCGCATTGCACTACGTTTGTTGATAGGCTTAGAGCGCGAGCCAAAATTACCGTGCCCATTGTTTTGAGATTCCGAAAGCCATTTGACTAATGAGTCAAAAGTCCAAAGTTGCCGTGTTTTTTCTTGAAATAGTTGCTTCCAAACGGTCCCCCATTGCCCTAGGGAATTGATATCTTTTGAGGTTTTGCGTGGCCGACCTACTTTTCTTTGGATTACCGCTTGCAAACCACCGGCTTGATAGGCTTTATTTAAAGCAATGATTGTTGGTGCGCTAAGACCAGTTATCTTTTGAATGTGATTAATGGTTGATCCAGATTGACGTAATTGAACCGCTGCCTTTCGAAGATTTAGAGGGTCTTGATGTGGTTTTAGTTTAGCTTTGTCTTTCATGCTACATATTAAACAATAATATTGTTTAATATGTAAAGTATTTTATTGACAATAAATGAATTTTCTTGAATCATGTCTCTAATGACATGTAAATCATAGTTTTAAGGGCTTTTAATGTTGATATTGGCAGGTTTCTTAGTCGGAATTCTAGTGGGCTTGACCGGAGTTGGGGGTGGCGCACTAATGACACCCTTATTACTTTTAATCTTTAGGGTAGCCCCAGTAACCGCCATTGGTACTGATTTATGGTTTGCAGCTATTACCAAGATGGCTGCTGGCAAAATGCATCACACAAAGGGTTTGATAGATTGGCAAGTGCTGCGTTATTTGTGGGCGGGAAGTTTACCGGCTTCCGTCATCATGATTTTGCTGATGCGGGGCGGCTATATAGTCCTTGAAACATCCTTCTTGAAGGATGCGGTAGCAATTGCAATTCTAGTTACTGCCGTGAGCATGTTGTTTCAAAAACAACTTCATGCGATTGGCAAACATTTCCGTTTAAGTGATGCGCAGTACTTTAAACATTGGCAGCCAACTTTGACTGTTATTGCAGGGGCGATGTTAGGCGGCTTAGTTACTTTAACTTCAATTGGCGCAGGCGCCGTCGGTGTAGTAATGTTGACCTATCTTTACCCTTTAAGACTTACGCCTGCTAGACTGGTTGCAACCGATATCGTGCATGCTATTCCATTAGCCATTTTTGCTGGCTTGGGCCATTTATTGATTGGTAACATTGATTTTGGTTTGCTGGGATGGCTCTTATTAGGATCTATTCCAGGGGTTCTCATTGGGGCAACCTTGTCTAGCAAGCTGCCTCAGACTCCACTAAGAATATGTATTGCGCTAGTGCTTACACTCGTGGCAATCAAACTTTTGGCTTAATGACATAGTATCTTCAACTAAGCACAAGGTGCCATAAAACGTATACCAAACAAGTAGATTATTCTTGATCATATGACTAATGCTGAATTTGCCTCGCTCAACATTTCTGCGCAAGCGATGATTGATACTTTAGTTCCACTGGTGGATGCGGCAGGTGATGCAATCATGAAGATTTATCAACAAGATGATCTTGGGATCGAGGCCAAGGAAGATTCGAGCCCTCTTACTCAAGCAGATATTGCGGCTAACGATATTTTAATGAAAGGCCTGAAATCTTTGTGGCCCAATATTCCGGTGCTAAGCGAAGAGGGCGGCGACGCATTTTTTGAAGATGAAGAGCCAATTTGTTACTGGGCAGTTGATCCATTAGATGGCACAAAGGAATTCATCAAGCGCAATGGTGAGTTCACTGTGAATATAGCATTGATTTTTAAAGGAGACCCTGTCTTAGGAATAGTATTTGCTCCAGCGCTTGATCAACTTTATTGGGGATACTCTAACGGCGCTTTAGCTTTTGAAGGTGAGGCAAATAAAAAAGCCATGAAGCGACATGCAGGCGTATGGAAGGATATTGCAGTGGGCTCCAATAATTCAAAAAAACCAATAAGAATTGTCTCTAGCAGATCGCACACGTCATCAGAGTTGGCAGAGTGGCTTAAGCAATTTGTAAGTTATGAGGCAATTGAGTTTGGAAGCTCGCTTAAGTTTTGCTTGGTAGCAGAGGGGCTAATTGATATTTACCCACGATTTGGACCAACTTGCATCTGGGACACTGCGGCGGGGCATGCTGTAGTAAGTGGAGCTGAGGGAAAATTATTAACATCAAATAAAGAACCGATTACTTATAAAGTAAGCAATATTATTAACCCTAATTTTTTTGTATATAGGTTCAATTTCTCAGATATAAGCTTATTGAATCATGAATGAAATTAACGAGCGTCTGGTCAGGCTTTTGCTTATGCGCCGCCAACAGCTGAAATATAGCAAAAATACTCTCATATCATTGTATTGCAAGAAATATTACCCCCTTATTTCCTTAAGATTTTTTGACAAAATTGTTACCATACTGTTGTAATTAATTTCAACCCAATCTTGCTAATGCTAAGATTGGTATTCTTATTTGAAGGTTGGCTTATTCCTGAAAATAAGGCCCCTATGTTTTTTTATTGCAACGGGGTAAGTGCTGGCAAAATTATTCCTAAATATAAATCCGCATAATTAAATTAAGTAGATTGAGCCCGAAGGCGCAGAGCGTCATGACTGGATTGCCTACTCTGCTGAGTGGACTCCAGACAGTCGAACTTATGTTGGGCAATTTGTAAAAAATTCTATCTTGATGAATTGCCTCAATTCTGGAGCGTGCTAAAAGAGGGATATGAGTATTGTTGGGTCACGTCCTTTGTCTGTATTGCATTATGAGCGTGATCGAGCCCAGGGAAATGTAACCCGATTTTTGCTACGTGGAGGCCTTTTGGCTTGGGTCATATTAATAAGGGCGCCTCAGAAATGGGCAATCCAGTGTATGAATATGAATACGTAGACCAATATCTTAAGCGTTCTTCTTTTGGCTTGTTATGTCTAGATTTGTGGATTATTTGGAAGGGTATTATGGTGATTGTCAAGGGTGGCGGTCATTGGCATTTAGTTAAAGCTAGCAATTCTCCGATAGTTGTTGAAAGCTGTCTTTGAATTGATGTTTGGTATCGCATCAATCGATCAAGATGATCAAGGTCAGGAGTGGTTGCTTGCTCCTCGATCGATATTAGTTTTTGAAAATCCCTTATTTTTTGAGTCAGCATGAGGAATCTTGCGATTCCCATTGTGTACCATTCGGCAGCGCGCTTAATTTCTTCAATTTCAGTATTTTTAAATTGGACTTCAAAGCTATCCGGTAGGCGTGAGTCATTTCGATAATTTGCGTATATAAAAGTAAATCGAACTGGATTGGGTCTTTCGGGGTAATGATCCGGTAGATTTTTACTAATTAGCGGAACCTTTTGAGCAATAAAATCTTTGATGTCAAGTTGATTTTCGATGACTTCTTCATATAGATATCGACAAAATTTTGGCGTTTTTAGCAAGAAATCTTCATGTGATTTTGGTCTTTTGGATTCTGTTAGTTCATTAAGTTCGAGATCAACTGAGATTAAATTTTTTGATACAAGGCCACCTAAGTTTCCAAGGCCCATAATGTAATTCATGGCGGCGGAGATTGTTTCATCATCCATATTCAGGGACTTTGCCGCTGTCTCATAGATATTTGATAGCAATCGACTCTTTTCAAACTGCGCATCGATTGCCGTTTGAATGCGCTCTAGTTGAATATAAAGTCTTGCTATGCGTTCTAGCTGAAGGTCAATTAATGGATTGGTTGTTGGATAGGATTTTCTTAACTCAATTAATAATGAGTCAAATTTATTTTGCTCAGTATCATTTAATAATCGAGACGATGTTGCACCATGCACAGTAGCATTTTTTGATGATTTAATTTTTCCAGATTCTGAGATCGGGCCAGTGGAACTCTTTTTGGTCTTGGCCCTTTGACCAATGTTTTCGTTTCTCTGTTTCAAAGTCATAGTATTGATTCCTCTGGTATTGATAACTACATTTGCTCAACATACCGCATTACTGTATCTGTTTTTGACCATCTGCCACGATTCATTATTACGGGCATGCTGGCCCCCTCTTTCAATAAATCCTGGGCTGCTCCCACTCGCATAGAATGACCACTGATGTTTTTAATAGTAGCGCAATCTAGGTTGGCTTTTTTGGCCAATTTCTTATAGATCCGTGCAATTTGACCGGCACCTAGATTTTCAGAAATTTGATTTGCCCTAGTAATGCCTCTAAAAATAGGTCCTGAATAAACTTCGCTTTTTGCCAACCAAGCTTCCATTGCTATAGTTGCTGACAAAGATAGATGCAACCATTTTCCTTGGCAATCTTGATCTGTTTTGCTTTTACGTAATTTGACTGAAATTAGTTTATCTTTCCCATTCTTCGATGTTTTAAATTTAATATCCTCAATCAATAAATTCACTATCTCGCCTCTTCTGCAAAGGGTGTCATAGGCAACGAGTAACAAGGCTCTATCTCGAATGCCGCGAAGAGAATCATCTGTGGAATTGAGCATTTCATTAAGCATGTCCCTATTGATGCCCATGACCTGCTTAGATGACCTTCCTAACTTGCGATGCATTCTGCGCATGGCCAGTTGTACATCGCAATCTTTCGTGGGATCCTCAAAGCGATTGAGTTTATGGATGGTTGAAATTGAAACTAGGATTCGGCGGATATAGGCTGATGTAAATTTGCCATCACTCAGGCTGTCGATATAGTTGCTGACCACAGATGGGTGCGTGGGTAGCGGGGCAATTTGATGCTCTTGGCAATATAGGGTGAAGGTATTGAAATCTGCCTTAAATGCTCTGATGGTTGCTGGGGCGTAGGCACCTTCAATCCTTTGAAGTGTTTGACTTAGAATATCGGATGGGGTGAATGTATTCATATAAGTTAATGACTTCATTAAAAAAAACTATTTAATTGTTATATAAAACAAATTGTATCATATGATAACGGGAGCACAAGTGCGCGCAGCTAAGGCCTTGATTGGGTGGTCTGGCAATGACTTGGCCCAAAAGGCTAGCGTAGGGCTGTCAACTATCCGCCGGATTGAGGGGTGTGATGGGTTGCTTGAGGCCGCCAGCGTTAAAACTCTTCAGGCCATTCAGAAGGCTCTGGAACTTGGTGGAGTTGAATTTATTGGCTCCCCAGATGAGGGGCCAGGCGTTCGCTTAAAGTTGAAAAAATAGTTTTTTGCGAAACGAACTACCTAGTTCCTAAATAGCCTAGAGAATGGCTTGCTAATGCCATGTATCACCCCTCAAAAATTCAGGTATGCAATTTCAGAGCATATCTGTGATACTATAAATCATGACCAAAAAGCCCAAGCTAAAGCTTGAATCTCAGCTAGAGAGGGAGACCTTTAAGCTAAAAGCAAATAAGGGCGGTGGGATTTTAAGTTTTGAGGTTTGGGGTTACATTCAAAATGGTAAGACGATAGTGACAAGGTACAACTTGGCGTATATCAATCCATTGCTTTGCCAAAAGGATAATGGGCGGGTATTGGGATTTGATAATGCACATGATTATCACCATAGACACTATATGGGCAAAGTAGCCCCTGTAGAGTTTGTGAACTACGAGCAAACCCTAGAGCAGTTTCAGAAAGAATGGCAAGAAATTATTAAGGGATTAAAAAAGGTGAAGAAATGACAAAAGTAATTATTCGCACTGATAAGGTTGAGGGCTTCTTTGATCGTGCACGTAAAGCTGCGCAAAAAGCAGATCGTGGTGAGTCATTTAAGAAGTCAGCTACTTTTTCATTTGAGGATCCTCAAGAGATGTTCATGGTCCTCTCAGAAGCGCGCAGGCGCCTGATGTTAGAAGTGATGGATGAGCCTAAAACGATTACCCAACTGACGGTCAAGTTGCATCGTGATCGCTCTGCTATTACGAAGGACATTGGACTCTTAGAGAAATTAGGGTTGCTTGTTTCGCAAAAGAGATCGAATCCTGGGCATGGAGTGGAGAAGCTAGTAAGAACGGTTGCGCCAAAAATAGAGATGATTGCAACCTTGGGTTAATTTATTTTGTTAAAGCTTAATAATTGCTACCTATGTTTTTATTGATTATTTAGAGAGAAAATTATGGATTGGTTCCAAGTTATAGAGGGCCTAAAGTTAGCGTTAGATTTAACTGATTTAGGAATTAAGGTGAGAGATTACTTCCTTACAAATCAAGTCGAATTTGAGAGTCCTGATGTGCAGGAAGTCATTCAACATCTTCCTTTTAATGCATCCCCCGATGAGATCATCAGTGCACTAACACCTATATACGAGCAAAAATCTCATTTGCATTTTAAGGCTGGCGATAACAACGGAGGCGACTTGTATATTCATAATGTTCAGGTTGAAGCTGGTCCAGGACATGGCATTCGCGTAAGTGGGGGTGATGGCGGTCCATTAGGAAGAGGTGGGAATACAGTGATATCCAACTCTACCTTTACTGGTGGTAAGAAAGAATAGTTAAGAAACTTATTTAGGCCCGCTATGGGGTATTAGCAGCCCCTCCAACACTTCACTGCACATCCTGTTGAAATGGAATCAGCAACTTCCAATCTAATTTTTTAAGAGAGCCATATGCTGAACCTTGAACATATTCACAAAAGATCAAAGCCCTTTCGGGTGGAATTGACTCTAGTGGTGGTAGCAGCATTGAATGTGCTGATACTCTTATGGTAAATGCTAAGCATGCTACGTTTTTTTAAATAAAGCAGGGAGTTAATAAACTCTTTCGTAATCATTTATTTTTCTATTGTTCTAGATGTAACCACCGAGGGGTTCTGAATTTCACGATCCTGGCATAGAGCCAAACATAAGAAATCATAAAAAGGATAGACACCCCAATGAGAATGGGGGTTGATTCCCACCATACCATGGCTGGTGCAATACACAGACAAGTTAAAAGCCAGAGGTAGGGGGCTGTTCTCGCATTGGCTGAGAATAGATCTTGATCTCGGTGATTTTTTATCAAGATGCGACGATATATCAGACTGTGGAAGTGCATGCCATCTGGAGTTCCAGGACTCTTCCCTTGATGTATTTTGCGTCGATAGACGGTAAAGAGCGTTTCAAAAATTGGATAGCCATTAATGAGTAAGGCAAACCAGGGAGAGATTTGCTCATGCCTACACACTAAAAGAATACTCAGAGCGGCAACCCAAAAACCAATCAGGTAGGCCCCACCATCCCCCAAGAAGATCAGACCACGAGGATAGTTCCAAATGAAAAACCCCAAGATGGCTCCAACCATTACGAAGGCTAAGTAAGCAATCATAGGGTCGATTAAGATAATGGCAACATAGGCTATTGCCAGTAAGGTGATGATACCCACCATGCTAGAGAGCCCATTAAAGCCATCAATAATGTTGTAGGCGTTTGCCAAACCCGTCATTGCGAAAATGGTGAAAATAACGCCAACAACAGGGAAGGTGAAGAGGTAATCTATAAACGGGATATCGAGTTTGACTATATAAACGTTCAAATACAATACCATCAAGGCCGCCGAACAACTGGTAAAAATTAATCTAATGCGAACACTAATGGTTTTAGTGAGATCCTCAGTTAAGCCAATGGCAAAAGTAGGAATGGCACACAAGAGCAGGATAACTTCAATGGAAAATTCTGGAAGATTCTTTAGTCGCAACAAGATAGCTAAAAATAATCCGACGGTAATCGCAATTCCACCAATCCGCGGCGTACTCTTTGTATGGAATTTTTGCGGCCCTGATAAATCAAAATCCGCAGATAAGTGGCCATGCAAATGCTTAAAGCGAATGATCAGCAGTGTTGTAATAAACGATGAGAAGAATGCGACTAGTAAACCTGACATACTTTTATTATAAATTCTAAAAGTTCTTTGCTGTTAGAAAATATTTTTTACATCTATTTTGATCGCATTACTAGGGCAATCCTATTGGCGCTTAAGGGTTACGGGACCAACATTAAGGCACCAAGCTTAAAAACAAATACTCAAAGAAGATAATGAGGTGCACTACGCCTTGCAGCATCGTGGTTCGGCCGATCGCTAGTGTGAGTGCGCCAATGAAGAAGGATAGGTACATGAGCGTCATATTGAGACTGCTAATACCCAGACTTAAAGGTAAATTAAAAAAGATGGCAATGGCGGCCACCGTTGGGATGGTTAGTCCAATGCTCGCTAGCGCTGAACCTAGCGCCAAGTTCAAACTGCTTTGTAGACGATTGGCTCTGGCTGCTCGCACGGCCGCATAGCCCTCAGGCATTAATACTAAGAGCGCAATGGCAATACCCACAATTGTCTTAGGTGCTCCAGCAGCATTGACGCCTGCTTCAATGACTGGACTCAGTAACTCTGCCAATCCCACTACCGTTATCAAGGAAAGTAGCAACAAAAAGCAGCTGGTTCCAGTTTTGAGATTGCTCGGCTTTTCTGCATGGGTATGAATATTGGTTTTTTGCTCTTTAGATTTAGGTAAGTAATAGTCACGGTGACTAATGGTTTGGAAGAATAAAAAGGCAATATACAAAACGAATGAAGCAATACCGGCAAAGGCTAATTGGCTCTGGGTAAAGTCTGGCCCTGGAGTGCTAGTAGTCACAATCGGCATGACCAGAATGAAGGTGGCCAATGCAGTCAGCACTGCCAATGCAGAATTAGTCCCCTCATTGCGAAAAGTCATTTCATGATGCTGAAAGCCGCCCATAAAAATACATAGACCAATGACACCATTGATCACAATCATGACCGTTGCAAAGACCGCATC
>JGI26470J50227_1000164_pt1 | contig 31006 bp, 31 predicted proteins | sample FreactTroBogLake_FD_50227 | JGI IMG/M metagenome (IMG submission 50227)
GGCGGACTCGGTGACCGCCACCGGAAAGCTCGAAGAAAAGGAGGGGATCGAACGCCTCGCCCCCGGGGGTGTGTTCAGCCGAAGCTTCGCTGTGACCGTGGAAGGCTAAATTCGGAGTCTTTATAGGATTCTCACTTGACAACATTGAGAATGGTTTCTATACCTAACTTTGTTACGTGAGTATAAGAACCCCTAGGAGGATCCTATGAAGATCGCCCGTATGCTAGCCGTGCTTTGGCTCGTCGCCTTGGTTCCTGGTGCCTTTGCCGAGGACAAGAAGGCAGACTTCAACTTGCTCAATGTGAGCTACGACCCCACCCGGGAGGTCTACCAGCAGTACAATGCCCTGTTTGCCGACTACTACCAAAAGAAGTTCGGTAAAACAGTGGCCATTGCCCAATCCCACGGTGGGTCGGGGAAGCAGGCTCGGTCGGTCATCGATGGCCTCGAAGCCGACGTGGTGACCCTGGCCCTCGCCTGGGACATCGACGCCATCGCCGACAGCAATCTCCTGTCCCAGGATTGGGCGAAGAAGCTGCCGGACAACTCGACCCCCTACACGTCGACCATTGTGTTCCTCGTGCGAAAGGGCAACCCCAAGAAGATCGCAACCTGGGCCGACCTCATCCGACCCGGAGTGGGGGTCATTGTCTCCAATCCCAAGACCTCCGGCGGTGCCCGCTGGGCGTTCTTGGCCGCCTACGGTGCCGAACTGCGCCGGACCAAGAGCGACGCCAAGGCCACCGACTACATCCGAGCCTTGTACAAGAACGTCCCCGTGCTGGATTCCGGTGCCCGGGGNGCCACGTTGACCTTCACACAAAAGGGCCTGGGCGACGTGCTGCTCGCCTGGGAAAATGAGACCGACCTCGTGTTCAAGGAGTTCGGCCGAGACAACTACGAAGTCGTGGTTCCCCCGACCAGCATCGTGGCCGAACCCCCGGTGGCCGTCGTGGACAAGAACGTGGACAAGCATGGGACCCGGGCCGTCGCCGAAGAGTACCTGAAGTACCTGTACTCTCCCGAAGCCCAGGATCTGTTCGCCAAGAACGGCTACCGGTCCCGGGATGCGGCGGCCCTGAAGAAGTACGCCTCGAAGTTCGCCAAGGTGGAGCTCTTCACCCTGGCAGACACCTTGGGAGATTGGCGGGTCGTCCAGAAGCGATTCTTCGACGACGGCGGNGTGTTCGACCAGATTTACACGCCCCAATAATGCGGAAGACCATCCTCCCGGGCTTCGGCCTCTCCATGGGCTACACGGTGGTGTACCTCTCCGCCGTGGTGCTGATTCCCTTGGCGACCCTCTTGATCCAACCCCTGAACCTGGGGTGGGATCGGTTCCTCAAGGAGGTGACGTCGCCCCGGGCGGTGGCTTCCTACGAAGTGAGCCTCGGGACGGCGTTGGCCGCCGCCGGGGTGAACGCTGTCTTGGGTTTGATTGCGTCCTGGGTTCTGGTTCGATACCCGTTCCCGGGGCGCAAGATCTTCGACGCGTTGGTGGACTTTCCCTTTGCCTTGCCCACGGCGGTGGCCGGGGTGTGTTTTGCCACCCTCTACTCCCCCGTGGGGTGGCTGGGTAAACCCTTGACCGACGCCGGGATCACCGTGGTCAACACCACCACAGGGATCACCATTGCTTTGATCTTTGTGGGGTTTCCCTTCGTGGTTCGAACCATGCAACCCATCCTGGTGGACCTCGAGAAAGAACTGGAGGAAGCTGCCCAGAGCCTCGGGGCCAACCGGTGGCAAACCTTTCAAAAGGTGATTTTCCCCGCAGTGTTGCCCTCGTTGCTCACCGGGTTCACCCTCGCGTTCAGCCGGGGCTTGGGGGAGTACGGCTCGGTGATCTTCATCGCCGGCAACCTTCCCTTCAAGACGGAAATCGCCCCCCTGACCATCATGGCCAAACTCGACCAGTTCAATTACGCCGGGGCCGCCGCGGTAGCCCTGACCCTGTTGATCTTTAGCTTCCTCATGCTCTTGGTGTTGAACCTTCTTCAAACTTGGGCCCAGAGGGACTCCCGATGACCCGCGGCACCCGAGATCCCGTTTGGGTGCGGATCACCCTCATCACGGTCACCGTGGTGTTCTTCCTCTCGTTCCTGGTCTTGCCCCTGGTCCTCGTGTTTGCCGAGGCCTTGGCCAAGGGGTTCGACGTGTTTTTGGCCGCGTGGGCCGACCCCGGAGCCCTGTCGGCCGTGGGGCTGACCCTCCTGACGGCGGCCATCGTCGTGCCCCTGAACGCCGCCTTCGGGATTGCCGCTGCCTGGGCCATCACGAAGTTTGCCTTCCGGGGGAAGTCATTCCTGATCAGCCTTCTCGACCTGCCGTTCGCCGTGTCCCCGGTGATCGCCGGGTTGGTGTTCGTGCTCCTGGTGGGGAGCCGGACTCCCTTTGGTGAATGGTTGGGAACCTTCGGCATCAAGATCGTCTTCTCGACCCCGGGGATCATCCTGGCCACCCTGTTTGTGACCTTCCCGTTTGTCGCCCGGGAACTCATCCCTCTGATGCAGGCCCAGGGGCGGGAAGAAGAGGAGGCGGCCCTGACCCTGGGGGCCCGGGGGTGGCAACTGTTCTGGCGGGTCACCCTGCCCAACATCAAGTGGGGTCTTCTGTACGGGATGGTGCTGTGCAACGCCCGGGCCATCGGGGAGTTCGGGGCGGTGAGCGTCGTTTCCGGACACATCCGGGGCAAAACGAACACCATCCCCCTCCACATCGAAATTCTCTACAGCAGTTACGAAATTACAGCAAGCTTCGCCGTGGCCACCATCCTCGTCTTTTTGGCGTTGGTCACCATTGTGTTGAAGGCGTGGCTCGAGACTCGGTTTGACCGGCAGGAGCAAGGGGGGGGCCATGAGCATTGAAGTGAAGAACCTGAACAAGAGTTTTGGGGCCTTTCGGGCCGTGAACAATGTATCGTTGAAAGTGGAAACCGGGGAGCTGGTGGCCCTCCTGGGGCCCTCGGGGTGTGGTAAGACCACCCTTCTGAGGATCATCGCCGGCCTCGAAACCCCGGACAGCGGCGAAATTCTCCTCAATGGCGAGGATGTGACCCGGTTGTCCGTCCGGGAGAAGAAGGTCGGCTTTGTGTTTCAGCACTACGCCTTGTTCCGTAGGATGTCGGTGTTTGAGAACGTCGCCTTTGGCCTGAAGGTGCTCCGGGGTCGGGACAAACCGTCCCGGTCGGTGATCCGAGACCGGGTGCACCATCTGTTGACCATGGTCCAGATGGACTGGGCCGTGGACCGGATGCCCCACCAACTGTCGGGAGGCCAGCGCCAACGGGTCGCCCTGGCCCGGGCCCTGGCCACCGAACCCAAGGTGTTGCTCCTGGACGAGCCCTTCTCGGCCTTGGATGCCAAGGTGCGTCTCGAACTCCGTCGGTGGCTGAGGAAGCTCCACGATGAGATCCACATCACCAGCGTTTTCGTCACCCACGACCAGGAGGAGGCCCTGGAGCTCGCCGACCGCATCGTGGTGGTGAACAAGGGCGTGATCGAGCAGCTGGGCACCCCCGAAGAGGTGTACGACCACCCGGCCAACGCCTTTGTCCACAACTTCTTGGGGAACGTGAACGTTTTCCACCGTCGGGACGGCAACGGTCAGCCCGGGGTGGGGTTCGTTCGACCCCATGAAGTGGGGTTGGGCCGGGAGAGGCGCAAGGACACCGACGTCGAAGGGACCATCGTCGACGTTCGGATCCGGGGGCCCCAGGTGGCCGTGGAACTCTCGATCCCCGGGCACGAGGCGGCCATCGAAGCGGAGATCGCCCGGGACGCCTTCAAAGCCCTGGGCCTGGTTCCCGGTGACCCGGTGTTCGTCGACCTGGCCGCGGTGAAGATTTACGCAGAAGACTACACCATTTGAAGGGGTCGACAGCGGCTAAATCGTGTACGAGTCCGACGCGTCCCGGGCCACGGTGATGGGCCCGGCGGCCAAGAGGGCGGTGGCTTCGGCCGCCGGGAGAGGCCGTGAGAACAGGTATCCTTGGAATCGGTCGCAGGTTCGCTCGTTCAAGAAGTCGAACTGATCGAAGGTTTCGACCCCCTCGGCGACCACGGTAAGGGCCAAGGATTCGGCGAGGATAAGGACAGCCCCCAGGACGGCGTCGGATTTTCGGGATCGGCCAATGGCCTCCACAAAGCTGCGGTCGATTTTCAGCACGTCGACGGGAAGGTCTTTCAGGTAACTTAACGACGAGTAGCCGGTTCCAAAGTCGTCGAGGGCGACCCGGACTCCCATGTGGCGGAGCAATTGCAGGGTGTGAACCGAGGACTGCATGGCCTTGACCACCGAGCCTTCGGTGATTTCGATCTCGAGGACCGACGGGTGGAGTTGGGCGCGGTCGAGGGACCGTTTCACCAGGTGGAGGAAGCCGGGCTGTTGCAGTTGGTTGGCCGAGACGTTCACGGCCAGGCTCACCCCGGGCAGACCTTGGTCGAGCCAGGTTCGGACTTGCTGGCAGGCCTGGGCCAGGACCCACTCGCCCAGGGGTAACCACAGCCCCGTTTCCTCGGCCAACTCGAGGAAGGCCGCCGGGCTGAGCAAGCCCTGGGTGGGATGCCTCCACCGGAGCAAGGCCTCAAAGCCCAGCACGTGGCCGGCCGGGTCGACTTGGGGTTGATAAAAAAGCTCGAGTTCCGACCGGTCTATGGCATGACGGAGCTCGACTTCCAGGGTGTGACGTTGGATCAGCCGTTCATTCCAGCCATGCCGATACACGAGGAACTGGTTTTTCCCCTGGGCCTTGGCCCGGGCTAGGGCCGAGGCTGCGTTGCGCCACAGATCCCAAACCGTGGTATCGCCGTCCGGGAAAACCGCCACACCCATCGACGCCGTCATGAAAAACTCATGGCCGAGGGCCTCCCAGGTGGTGTTAAACAGTCCCAGAATCCGATGGACCAGGGTATAGAGCTCACTGGCGTCGGTGAATCCCGTGGTCAGGACCGCAAACTCGTCGCCCCCCAGGTGACTGAGGGTATCGGTCTTGCGGACGGCCGTGGCGAGTTTGGTTCCGGCAATCCGAAGCAAGTCATGGGCCACCGGGTAGCCGTAGGTGTCACGCACCGTCCGGAACGAGTCTAAATCGATGAGCAGGATGGCCCCTGAATGCTCAGGGCCGGGGCCGGCGCCCAGCAGGCTCGTGAGGGTGCCGAGGAAGTGCTCCTGGCCGGGAAGCTGAGTCACAGGATCGTTCAAGAAAAACTCCTCATGGCGAAAATACCAAGGCGGCAAGTCAATTACCAACCGACTGTCTTGACATAGTATACTATATACAAGTATTCCAGTAGAGACACTCAACTCTGGAGGATCCTATGAGTCGCACGACCCGCATCATCACGCTGGGAGCTTTGTCCGTGGCCATCAACGTGGTGGCCGGCACCGTCATCGGCGCCTTGAAAATCCCTTTCCTTTTCCTAGACACCATCGGCACCGTGTTTTCCGCGGCCCTGTTCGGTCCGTGGTGGGGGGCCCTGGTAGGCCTGCTCACCAACCTGGTCCTGGGGGTGACCAGTGGTCCTGGGGAGATTCCCTTCGCCCTGGTGAACGTTGTGGTCGGCTTGATTGTCGGGTTCGCCGCCCGGCTGTTCGGGTATCGGTTCCCGGTGGCCCTCGTCGTCGGCATTCTGGTCGGACTGGTAGCGCCGGTGATTGGCACGGTCATCGCCGTCGGTGTCTTCGGGGGCCTGACCGGGGGGGCCCAGGATATCGTAGTCCTGTGGCTCCAGAAGTCCGGTCAAAGCCTCATCGAAGCGGCCTTCTGGCCTCGGTTGGTCGACAACCTCCTCGATAAAATCCTCACCGCCCTGTTGGTGTATGGAATCCTGAAGNCCTTGCCCGCCTCGTTCCACGGGGACCTCAAGGCCAAGAAGGCCCCCGCATCGGCATGATTCGCGTCGAGAATGTACGGTTCGCCTATCCCGGGGCGAACGACGCGGCTCTGGCCGGGGCGACCCTGTCGGTCCCCGATGGCGGTTACGTGGCCTTCCTCGGGGCCAACGGTTCGGGAAAGTCCACGATGGCCAGGCTTTTGAATGGTCTGGCCATCGCCGAGGAAGGAGTGGTCGAGGTCGACGGCTGGAACCTCGCCGTCGAGGCCCACCACCCCTGGGTCCGGCGCCGGCTTCAGGTGGTCTTCCAAAATCCCGAGAACCAAGCGGTGGGGCTGACCATCGGGGAAGACCTGGCCTTTGGCTTGGCCAACCTCGGGGTTCCCCGGGACCAATTTGTCCAGCGGATCGGGGATGCCCTCGACGCCGTCGGATGGTCGGTCCCCTGGGATCGGCCGGTTCACCAGTTGTCCGGCGGGGAGAAACAGAAACTCGCCCTGGCGTCGGTCCTGGTCCTGGAGCCTCGCCACCTGGTTTTGGACGAGCCTACCGCCTTCCTCGACCCACGGTCCCGTCGGGAATTCCTGTCAGCCCTCCATCGGGCCCGGCATGAACGGGGCTTTAGCCTCGTCCACATCACCCACCGGCTTTCGGAAGTCTGGGACGCCGATCACTGGGTCCTGTTCCACCGAGGGAGGACCGAAGGTCAGCAGTGTCCCGAAACGTGGCTTCGGGACCCAGGGTTCCTGGGGTCTCGGGGTCTGGAACTGCCCTACGACGCTCGGCTTCGGCTGGCCTTGGACCGCCAGGGCGTGGGGGTTCTATGGACGTAGAATTCTTCGAAGTGTCGTATTCCTATGGGGGAAAGCGATCCCCCCGGGCCGAAGTCCGGGATCTGACATTCCACTGGGCTTCGGGGTCGATTCACGCTCTGTTAGGGCCCTCGGGGGCCGGCAAATCGACGCTTCTTCAGGGGTTGCAGGGGTTCCTCCGGCCCGTCCAAGGGCGACTGACCCTCGGGGGAGTGGACCCCTGGGGTCCCGGGGGCCGCCAAACCTTCGCCCGGTGTGGCACTCTGCTCCAAAATCCCGGACACCAACTCTTCGCCCCCACGGTGCGACTCGACGTGGCCTTCGGTCTGCGGTCCCGACGCCTCCCAGCCCCGGTAGTCCACCGACGGGTTGACGAGGCCCTGGACCGGGTCGGTCTCGATCCCCTGGTGTACGGGGCCCGAAGCCCCTGGGAGCTCAGCGGCGGGGAGCAGCGTCGGGTGGCCCTGGCGGGCCTCCTGGTGAATGCCCCCGACCTGTTGCTCCTCGACGAGCCCACCGCAGGGTTGGATGCCCCGTCCCGGGCCCGGGTCTTCCAGGACATCCGCACCCTGGCGGCCCAGGGAACCACGGTGGTCTGGACCAGCCACGACCTCGAAGAGGTCTGGGAGCATGCCCCCGACTTGCTGGTGCTGGCCGAGGGTTGCCTGGTGGCCCAAGGTCCCTCCCGAGGGCTCCTGGAAGATCCTGACCTGGCCCAGAGCTTGGGGTGGGACCCGGTGCCCGCCGTGGCCTTAGCCACCCCCTGGGGCGTCCGCCCCGACCCTGACCCGGAAGTGGTCGCCCAGCGCATCGGGGAGGTGTTTCATGCCCGAGGCCTTTAGCTGGTCGTTTGTTCCCCGCCAGGGCCTGGTGGAAGGGTGGGACCCCCGGGCCAAGCTCCTGGGGACCCTCCTCGTGGGCATCGCCCTGGTCGTCCACCACGATCCCGTGTGGAAGGGTATCCAGGTGGCGGCCTTGGGGGTGTTGTGGCTTTCCACCCGCCTGGGCTGGCCCGGGCTCTTCCGGATGGCCTTGGTCCTCGCTCCCCTAGAGGTGACGACCGTGTTGTCTCAGCTGATGGTCCCGGGGCCTGGCCCGGGTTGGGTCCGGGGGTTGACTCTGGATCTGCAGATTTTTGGGGTGGTGCTGGTGTTGACCCTCCTCGTCCGGACCACCTCGCCCACGGCCCTGGTAGAAGGCCTCGAGCGGTGGCTGAAGCCCCTGGAACGGTGGCGGGTTCCTGTCCACGAGGCGGTCTTGATGTTTTCCATCGCGTTGCGCTTCATTCCGCTGCTCTTGGAGGAGTTCCAAGCCATCTCCCGGGCCCAACAATCCCGGGGCGGGGGGTTTGTCCACGGCGGTGTGGTGTCCCGGGTCGCCCGACTTCCGGCCTTGGTGGTTCCTTTGTTTGTGTCGGCCATCCTCCGGGCCCAGGCCCTGGGGGAAGCGATGGAGTCCCGGGGGTATCGAGGGGCCGAGGGCCGCACCCCCCTGACCCCCCAGCGGTGGTCCGCCCGGGACATCGGGGTGGTCGGCGTCGCCGTGGCCATCCTGGTCGTGTCGGTGTATTTCATGGTCTTTCCTGGCCCTGGTGCCTGGTAAATTCGTTTTGGGGAGGGGTGCCATGGGAGCTCCCGCCGTTTCCACGTCGTCGGTTCGACATTTCGTGTTTCGATTGAAGCCAGGAGAAGATCTTCTGGAGGGAATCCGCCAGGTGGTGGTTTCCGAGGGCCTCCAGGCCGCGGTCATTGTCAGTGCAGTGGGGAGTCTGACGAAGGCCACCCTCCGGTACGCCCACACCGGGGTTTGGGTCGTCAAAGAGGGATTCTTTGAAATCGTATCCTTGGTAGGGACCGTCGAACCCGGGGGAGAGCACGTCCACATCGCCCTGTCGGACAGCCAGGGGGTCACCGTGGGTGCCCACTTTGGCCCGGGGTCCGCGGTCTACACCACGGCCGAAGTCGTGTTGGCCGAGTTGGATGGGTTGGAGTTCGGACGGGAACTGTGCCCGGATTCGGGGTGGCCTGAACTCGTGGTCCGCCGTGCCTAAACTCTACGATGCGGCCATCGTGGGGGCCGGCACCATGGGATCTCAGGCCGGGCTCGGGTTGGCCCGGGCCGGCCTGTCGGTGTTGCTCCTCGACGCCTGGGCGCCACCCCATGACCATGGGGCCCACCACGGGGACACCCGGTTGTACCGCCAAGTCTACGGGGAAGGGGCCCCCTATGTGCCCCTGGCCCTGGAGGCCCGGGCCCGGTGGCTGGCCCTGGAGCGCCAGGCCGGGATCCCGCTGTTCCACCCCTGGGGCGTTCTCAACCTTCAGCCCGAGGACTCCCCGGCGTTCCGGGACAAAACAGCGGTGGCCCGGGCCTGGAATCTCCGGGCCGAAGTCTTGTCCCGGGACGCCCTGACCCGTCGCTGGCCCGGGATTCAGCCGGCCGCTGGGACCGTGGGGCTGTTTGAGGTCGATGCCGGGGTCCTCGAGGCTGGCAAGGCGGTCCAGGCGGCCTTGGCCGGGGCCCAGGCCGCCGGAGCCACCCTGGTCACCCACGCCCCGGTGACCCAAATCGACGGGACGGACCCCCTCACGCTGGTGACCCCCCAGGGGGCGTTCCGGGCCCGGCGGGTTCTGGTGACCGCTGGCAACCGGACGAAGGGGTTGCTGCCGGGCCCGGCACTCCCCGTGACCGCCGTCCGAACGGTGGTGGGGTGGTTCCAGGCTTCCGGGGAGTACGAGGCCCCGGGGTTCCCTCCGTTCACCTATCTGGACACCGTCGGTCAGTTCTACGGGTTTCCGTCCGTGGACGGCGGGGGCCTGAAGGTGGGGCTCCACGGGGGTCTCCCCTTCGACCCCGCCCACGACCCGGAACCCTTTGGGGCCCGGCCAGACGATGAAGCCGACCTCCGGGGCTTTTTGAATCGCCACCTCCCCGGGGCTGCGGGGCCCCTGGTTCGGGGNGCAGCCTGCCAATACGACAGCACCGAGGACGAAGGCTTCCTGATCGGGCAAATTCCCGACCGACCCCTCTGGTATGCCACGGGGTTCTCGGGCCATGGATTCAAGTTCGCCCCGGCTCTGGGGCACCACCTCGCCCGGTGGATGATCGGGGAGGACCGGTCCCCCCTCCTGGCCCCCTTTGGACATTCGGTGGTTTCCTGAGCTGAGGAAGGACCCTTGGCATAGCGATGCCCGGGGTGTTTGCTCACCGAGGGAAGGGGTCCTTGCTCAGTGAGGAAACTTGGAATTCGAGGGGGACCCCAGGCGCCGGGTCGCTTCTTCGAGGATTTCCGGGGAATGGGCCGCAAAATTGATCCGACCGAACCGGCGGCCCCGGGCAGGGTCGGCGAAGAACGCCTCGCCCGAGGCCACCCGGACCCCCTGGGCGAGGGCCTGGGCTGCCCAGGCTTCCTGGCCCCCGGGGGGGGCTTCCACCCACAAAAACAAGCCGCCGTCGGGGACGACCCAGGTGAGGTGGGGGGCGTGGCGTTCCAGGGCTTGGATCAGGGCGTCCCGTCGGGTTCGGTACAGACGAACGGAGCGCTTGAGGTGGGTTTGGTACCGGCCGATCCCAATGTACTNGGCAAGGGTCCTCTGGATCAGGGTGGCACAGGCCAGGTCGGTGAGGCGCTTGTGTTCCGCCAGCAAGGCAAACACCGGGCCGTCGAGGACGAGGTACCCCGTCCTCAGCCCGGGCAACAACATCTTCGAGAACGTACTCACGTAGATGACGTGGCCGGTTTGATCCAGGGCCTTGAGGGTGGGGACGCCCCGGCCTTCGAACCGGAGGTCTCCCACAAAATCGTCTTCGAGGATGGGGATGTCGTACCGGACGGCCAGGTCGAGCAACCCCTTGCGTCGGCCCAGGTCCATGGACACCCCCGTGGGGTTCTGGTAGGTCGGCATGGTGTAGATCAGCCGGGGACGGTCCTCGACGATGGCCGCTTCGGCTCGGTCGAGCCGCATCCCCTTGGCGTCGAGGGGAACGCCCACCACCCGGAGGCCGAGGGCCCGGAACAGCTCGAGGGCGCTGTTGTACGTCGGACTCTCCACCAACACCGAATCCCCCGGCCGGAGGAGGCACGAGGCCACGAGGGTGATGGCCTGCTGACTCCCGGCGGTCACGAGAATGGTCTCCGGGGAGGCCTGCAACCCCTGGGTGGCCAGGATGCCGCTGATGACCGTCCGGAGGGGGCCGTAGCCCTGGGGATCCCCGTAGTCGAGAGCTTCGAGGCCGTCCCTGAGACGGACGGTGTTCAGCACCCGGCTGAACCCGGCCAGGTCAAACAACCCGGGGTCCCCCAGGCCCCCGGAGAGATCCAACACGGGATCGTCCACCGTCGCCGGGGGCCTCACCCGGGTGGGGGCCAGGGTCGTGCCTTCGGTGCGATGGGCCACGGCTTCCCGTTGCCACCGGGGTCGGGACCCGGGGGAGGGGGGAAGTGGCCGTCCGGTGACCACCGTTCCGCCGCTCCCTCGACCCTCGACCATCCCCTCGGCCATGAGGCCTCCGTAGGCTTGCTCGATGGTGATTCGGCTCACCCCCAGTTCCTCGGCCAGAGGGCGGATGGCCGGCAACCGAGTGCCCGGAGCCAGGGTTCCGGCCTGGATGGCGGTCCGGTACCACTCTTCGATCTGACGGTACAGGGGGATGGAACTCGAGCGATCCAGGGCCATGGGCATGGTTTGACCTTATCGAAATTCCCCCCTTTTGGCTATCGGACTAGGGTCAAAACCGGGGTAGCCTGGTCCCGTTATCCCTGAAAAGGAGTTCCCATGGATCACCACTGGACTGTAAAGGTCGGCCTCGCCGAAATGCTCAAGGGCGGCGTCATCATGGACGTCACCAACGTCGAACAAGCCCTCATCGCCCAGGCGGCCGGGGCCCAGGCCGTCATGGCCTTGGAGAGGGTGCCGGCGGACATCCGGGCCCAGGGGGGGGTGGCCCGGATGAGCGACCCCGCCATGATCGAGGCGATCAAAAAGGCGGTGACCATCCCCGTCATGGCCAAGGCCCGGATCGGCCACTTTGTCGAAGCCCAAATCCTCGAAGCCCTGGGGGTGGACTTTGTGGACGAGTCCGAAGTGCTCACCCCCGCCGACGACCAGTTCCACATCTGGAAGCATGACTTCCGGGTCCCCTTCGTCTGCGGGTGCCGGAACCTTGGAGAAGCCCTCCGGCGGATCGGGGAGGGGGCGGCCCTGATCCGGACCAAGGGTGAGGCGGGTACCGGGGACATCGTCGAGGCCGTGAGACACATGAGGGCCATCCAAGAGGGCATCCAACGCCTCACCCAACGGCGGCCCGAGGAACTGATGACCGAGGCCAAGACCCTGGGAGCCCCCTTTGACCTAGTCGTCCAGGTGGCCCGGACCGGGAAACTCCCGGTGCCCAACTTCTCGGCCGGTGGGGTCGCCNCCCCGGCCGACGCGGCCCTCATGATCCAACTGGGGGCCGAGGCGGTCTTCGTTGGGTCGGGGATCTTCAAATCCGGCGACCCGGCGAAGCGGGCCCGGGCCATCGTCGACGCCGTGAGTTCGGCCCGGGACGCCGCCAAACTGGTCGAGGTGTCCCGGAACCTGGGCGAAGCCATGGTGGGCATCCACTGCTCCTCCCTGGAGGACCAGGATCGGTTGGCCCCCCGGGGGGTGTGACCATGAACCTCGTGGGGGTTTTGGCCTTGCAAGGGGGCTTTGGGCTCCACGAGGACGCCTGCCGGCGGCTGGGCTACCCGGTGAGGTCGGTGAGGGACCCGAAGGACCTCGAAGGCCTGGGAGCCTTGATCCTCCCCGGGGGAGAGAGCACGGTGATGGGGATGTTGATGGAGCGCCGGGGCCTCGAGGAGCCGTTGGGCCGGGCCCTGGAGTCAGGGCTACCAGCCTTCGGCACCTGCGCGGGTGCCATCCTGTTGGCCCGGGACATCGAGGGCAGTGACCAGCTTCGGCTGGGCATTCTGGACATCACCGTGGCCCGGAACGCCTACGGGAGCCAGGTGGACAGCTTCGAGACCCCCTGGGGCCCCTTCATCCGGGCCCCCCGGATCACCCGGGTCGGCCCCGGGGTCGAAGTGATCGTCGAGTACGGGGGGGCCCCCGTCCTCGTTCGCCAGGGGAACTGGGTCGCGGCGACCTTCCACCCCGAACTCTCAGGGAGCGATGACCGTCACCGGTGGTTCTTGGAAACCGTGGCCGGGTTGCCCCCGGGGCGGAGCCAGGACGCCAGGGCGTCTGCCCCCCGGGAGAGGGCGAAACACAGGACGTAGTACACCGCCCCGGTGAACAAGAAGATCTCGGCCGGGTAGATCTGGGCCCGGGTGTTGACCTGGCTGGCGGTCATGGTCAATTCGGGCACGTTCATGATGTAGGCCAGCGAGGTGTCCTTGATCATCGACGCAAACAGGGCCACGTACGACGGAACCAGGTTCCTCAGGGCCTGGGGGAGCAGGAGGAAGACGAACNCCTGCCATTCCGTCAGGCCGCTGGCCAGCCCGGCTTCCCTTTGGCCCCGGGGAAGGGCCTCGAGGCCCGACAAGGTGCTGTGCATCACGGCCCCCGAACTGAACCAGGCCAGGGCTAGAATGACGGCCCCGGCCCCGGGGATCTCGGTCTTGAAGAACGCCGGGACCAGGAAGTAGATCCAGAAGATCACGAAGATCAGGGGGATGCCCCGGATCACGTCGGCGAGGGNGGTCAGGACGACCCTGAGCCACCGGGGGCCCGACCAGGAAACCAGAGCGAGGGCAATCCCCAAGACGAGGGACAGGACCCCCGAGGCCAGAGCCATGAGGATGGTGAGCCACAGGCCCCCGACTTCCCCCTGAAAAGTCCTTCCCCACAGGAAATAGTCCCAGTTCTTGGCGATGACGGTAAAATCGAGGCCCATGGGCTAGGCCCTCCTTCGGATCGCCAGCAGGCGTTCCAGGACCAAGCCGATCCCGAGGTAGAGCAGGGTCCCCACGGCGAAGGCCTCGAAGGCGTGGCTGTTGTAGCTTTCCACCACCCGGGCCTGGTAGGTGATTTCGGCGAGACCGATGCTACAGGCGATGGAGGTCAGCTTCATCAGGTTGAGGTACTGGCCGATGATGGCCTGGCGGGCGTTCTTCAGGGCTTGGGGGAGCAACACCGACCGAAACGTGTCCCACGACCCTAGCCCCTGACTGGCGGCGGCTTCCCGTTGGCCGGGAGGCACGGCGTTCAGGCCGGCCCGGATCTCCTCGGACAGAAAGACGCCAATGAACAGGCCGAGACCCCAGGCGGCCGCCAGGAACTCGGGGGCGAAGAGGGAGACCTGCCCCGGGAGGACGGCCCAGGGATGGTCGTCGGTGAGCCAGGCCTTCACCGGCCCCGGCAACACGGTGAACCCCACAAAGTACCAGACCAAGAGTTGCACCAACAGAGGGGTGTTCCGGAACAGACTGACGAAGCCCCGGGTGATCCCCCGGACGCTCCCCACGGGGGACAGCCGAAGGGCCGTGAGACCCACGGCCACCACCGAGGCAAACGCACTGGCCACCCCGGTGAGGACCAGGGTTACCACCAGGCCGTTCAGAAGCCACTGGGCGGGTTGGCCGGTGAAGACCCCGGCCCAATCGAAGGTCAAGCCCACGTTAGACCCCGACCGTGTGCAAGGGTGACAGGATTTGGCTCAGGAACTGCTGGGCCCGGGGGCTCTGGGTGTGGTGAAAGAAGTCTTCTGGGGTGGCGTCTTCCTCGACCCTGCCCTGGTCAAGGAACAGGATTCGGTCGGCCACAGTCCGGGCAAAGCCCATCTCGTGGGTCACCACCACCAAGGTGATGCCCTGGTGGGCCAGGTCCCGGATCACCGTGAGGACCTCTCCGATCATCTCGGGGTCCAGGGCCGACGTGGGTTCATCGAACAACAGCAGGTCGGGGTTGGTCGCCAGGGCCCGGGCGATGGCCACCCGCTGCTGTTGGCCCCCGGACAACTGTCCAGGAAGGTTGCGGGCCTTGTCGGCCAGACCCACCCGGGCCAGGACTTCGTCGGCGACTCGGTCGGCCTCAGCCTGGGAGCGGCCCAGCACCTTTCGTTGGGCCAGGGTGACGTTCTGTCGGGCGGTCATGTGGGGGTAGAGGTTGAACTGTTGAAAGACAAACCCGACCCCGGTCCGCAACCGGCGCAGTTCCTCTCCCTTGGCGAGGGNGGAATTGATGCCGTCCACCAGGATGTCCCCCTTGGTGGGGGTTTCGAGGCGGTTCACCATCCGGATCAGGGTGGATTTCCCCGACCCGGAGGGACCGCAGACCACCACCACGCTGCCGCGGAGGATGGTCAAAGAGACGCCGCGGATGACCTCCAGGGTGCCAAAGGATTTGTGGACATCACGGAATTCGATCACCGGCGGCTGGGGCATCGATTACTTCCCGGCCTCGATGGTGAAGTTCCGGGGAGCGGGGGTTGCTGCCCCCGACCCAAACCAGTGGTCGTAGAACTTGGCCGCGGTGCCGTTCTTCTCCAGGGCCAGGAGAGTCGAGTTCACGAGGTCGAGGACGGCCTTTTCNCCCTTCTTGACGCCGATGCCGATCAACTCCTTCGACACAAAGTCGGGGAGGATCTTGAACTTCGCCTTGTCCGGAGCGGCGGCCAGGGCGGGGACCAGCACCGAGCCATCCTGGGTGAAGGCGTCGACGGTCCCGGCCCGGAGGGCTGCGATCCCCAGGGGAAGGTCGTCGTAGCTGATGGTCTTGGCGTTGGGGAAGAGGACCTTGACCTGATTTTCGCCGGTGGTTCCCTTGATGGCCCCGATGCGCTTGGTCGCATAGTCAGCGAGCTTGTCCGAACCCGAAGCGGGGACGAGGAACTGCTGGCCCGAGATGAAGTAGCTGTAGCTGAAGTCGACCACCTTGGCCCGTTCGGGGGNGTTGGTCAGGTCGGCGACAATGAGGTCAACCTTCCCCGACTGGAGGAGGGGGATGCGGTTCGCCGGGTTGGTGCCGACGATTTCGAGCTTGACGCCGATCTTGTCGGCAAAGGCCTTGGCGAAGTCGACGTCGTAACCGACGGTTTCCTTGGTCTTTTCATCGATCAGGCCGAAAGGGGGGTTCTGGTCGATGATGGCTACCCGAAGGACGCCGGCTTTCTTGATGTCCGCCAGTTGGTCAGCAGAAACGAGGGAGGGGATCACGAGGGCGAGGATGGCGGCGAAGAGGGAAATCTTCGTCAGCAAGCGTTTGGTCATAGTGGACTCCTGGGGCCCCTAGGGGGCCTAGTTCGTTTATTTCCATCTAAAGTAAGATGGTTGACTATTTGGCATGGTAGTCGTTCCGTGGAAATGTGTCAACAACGTCAAGAAAAAAGAATGTTTCCCTCAGAAGGTGAAGTTCTTCGTGGCGAGGAGGGTCACCTGACCGTGGGCGAGTTGGCCTTGGTGGATCCGGATCGAGAGGTAGTTCTTGGGGGCAATGTCCCGGACGGCCCTCTGGTGGGTGGGACTGGTTCGCCAGTGTTCCGCGGCCTCCCGGTTCCCCAGGACGACGAGGTTTGCGTAATTGCCATCGTCCAATTCCCAGCAGCTCACGCTCAGGATCCCAGGAAATCGAGACACCTCGTCGAGCAACTGTTCATCGATCTCCCAGAGAGCCCGATGGTCCTCGGGGGAGACCCAAGGATTCTTTTGACCAAAGAAGCCGACCACGGGGAGGGGGCCCTCGGGGGTCAGGTGCTGGGGCTGGGAGATCAACACCGTGTGGGTACGACCCGACAGCCGTTCGAACAGGCGTTTCCCTGGGGGTCCCGAGGGAGTGGCGACCAACTGTTGCAGCCGGTGGGCGAGGGTTTCCATGATCTGTCGGTCGGATTCGTGGAGCGCAGGGCGCTCCAAGGTCACTGAGTTCATGCGTACCTCCGGAACTGCCCCGGCCGGGGCAGGGTGAGGGATGCCTCCCGGGCCAGGTCGGGGATCGCGTCAAAGTCTTCGGGCCGTTGGACCACAAACCCTTCGATCCCCAAACTCCGGGCCGCTTGGCGTCCCGAGGGTTGGTCCAAGGCGTCGAAGATGGCGTCTTGCACGACGTCGGCCGGAATCCCCGAGGAGCCAGCGATCAGGGGAAGTCCCGGCAGTTCGGGTCCTTCGGCGATGACCTCGCACTCGGCCAACTCCTCGGGCGAGGTTCTTCGGGCCAGGGACCACGTGACGGCGTCGATGGCCGCCACATCGGCGTCTCCCCGGGCCAAGGCTTCGAGGCTTTTCCTATGGCTCCCCGTCACCAGGGCCGTCCGGGGCCCCAGACCCTCCCGTTTCAGGAACACTCCCAGGGACACCCNCCCCGAGAGACTGTGGAAGCCGTTGACCGCGGGCCGAAAGCGCCGGGAGGTCCCGGGTTGCTTGCGGCAGACGATCAGAGACCGGTAGTGGCCGGTGCCCGTGTGGACGCCCGCCCACAGAAACGTACCCACGGGGTCGACTCGACCGGCCAAGGCCTCAACCAAGGGCAAGCCGCAGGTCTGGCTCAGCCCCAGGTCCTCGGACAGCCAGTGGGCCTCGAGGGCCTCGTGGGTGGCAAAGGGTGAGGCTTCCCACCGGGCTGGGAAGCCCCGGTGCCTCAAGGCTTCCGCCAGGGACTCTCCCAAGTGAGCCGTGGGAGAGTCGCCCCCGGGAAACGGGTACATGGGAAGGGAAACCAGAGGCGTCATGGGGAGGTCCTACTTGAGAAAGCCCTTGGTCTTCAGGTAGTCCTTGGCCACGGCATCGGCAGACTCTCCGTTGACTTGGACCCGGGCATTCAGGGTCTGGAGGGTCTTCAGGTCGAGGGTCAGGAACACGGGGGCCAGAAGACTGTCGAGCTGAGGGTAGGCCTTGGCGGCGGCGCCGTTGACCAGGGGAGCGGGCTGGTACACGGGTTGCACCCCCTTGGTGTCCGTGAGGACCACCAGGTGGAAGGCGGCGATCGCTCCGTCGGTGCCGTAGGCCATGGCGGCGTTCACGCCGTTCGTCCCCAGGGAGGCGGCCTTTTCCGTGAGCGAGGTGTTGCCCCCGGACACGGAAAGGAACTGGTCTTGCTTCAGGGTAAAGCCGTAGGCCGTTTGGAAGGCCGGCAAGGCGTCCGGTCGGCTCAGGAACTCTTCCGAACCGGCAATCTTGAACGAACCGCCCCGGGCGATGTACTTGCCCAGGTCTTCCAGGGTGGTCAGGTGGTTCTGGGAGGCCAGGTCCTGACGAACGGCGATGGCCCAGGTGTTGTTCGCCGGAGCCGGGGTGAGCCACACGAGGTTGTTCTTCTCAGCGTCGAGCTTCTTCACCGTTTCCCAGGCCTTGGTCGCGTTTTTCCAGATGGTCGGGTCGGTATCCGGGAAGAGAAAGCCTCCGTTGCCCGTGTACTCGGGGTAAATATCGATCTGCTTGGCGAGGATGGCCTTGCGAACGATATCGGTGGTCCCCAGGCTGACCTTATCGACCACGGGNACCCCGTGGGCCGTGAGGACCTGGACGATGATCTTTCCGAGGATGGAACCTTCGGTATCGACCTTGGAACCTACCACCAGGGGCGCTGACTGGGCCCAGAGGCCAGAGCTCATCGCAAAGAGGGTCACGAACAGTGCGATCATGATTCGGGTCATGGGAATCTCCTTTGTTTGTCTCAGTCCCTATACCACGGCACAGGGAACGATTCAATACTAATCCAGGCGATCTAGTCGACATTGTTAAAAGTTTGACAAAGGAACCTGGAGGGAGGGTCCGTCCTAGATGACGTAATCGACTTCGATGGTCTGGTCCATGGACCGGGAGGGTTCCGACGTCGAGGGCATTCCCACGACCTTGGCGGGGATCCCGGCGACGGTGGTGTGGCTCTCCACGTCGGACAGCACCACGCTTCCGGCGGCCACCTTGGACCCGGCACCGATGCGGATATTCCCAAGGACCTTGGACCCGGCCCCCAGGAGGACGCCGCTCTCGACCTTGGGGTGGCGGTCCCCGATCTGCTTCCCCGTGCCCCCCAGGGTGACTTCGTGGAGCATCGAGACGTTGTCCCCCACCACGGCCGTTTCCCCGATGACAACGCCCGTCCCATGGTCGATGAGGATACCCTTCCCGATCTGGGCCGCCGGGTGGATATCGAGACCAAAGACTTCGCTGATCCTGGTTTGCAGGTAGAGGGCGAGGTGCTTTTGCCCCCGGCCCCACAGCCAGTGGGCCACCCGCCAGGCCTGGAGGGCATGGAAGCCCTTGAAATACAGGAACGGCACCGAGGGGGTCCCGGCCGCGGGGTCCCGGTCCACCACGGCCAGAAGATCCGCCCGAATTGCTTCCTTGACTTCCGGAGACCCCCGGAAGGTCCTCCGGAGGATGTCGTGGAGCGACAAGGCCGTCAGGTACGGCGATTCGAGCTTCCCCGACAAGAGAAACGAAAGGGCCGACTCCAGGGTGCGGTGCTTCAGCACCGTGGCATGGAGGTAGCTGGCCAGCATGGGCTCGCGCCTGACAATGCCCGCCACCTCCGACCGCAGTTGTGACCAGAGCAAGTCTTTTTCCGTGTCGCTCACAGTTCCCTCAGGGCCCGGACCATGCGATCGATCTCGTCCTTGGTGTTGTAGACCGAGAACGACGGCCGCACTGTGGCGTCGAGACCAAACCGCCGGAGGGAGGGCTGGGCGCAGTGATGCCCGGACCGCACCGCAATGCCATGCTGATCCAGGTGCTTGCCCNCCTCGGTCACCGCCCGACTTTCGTGGACGAACGACAGAACACCCACTTTATCCCGGGCGGCCCCGATGATGCGAAACTTGTCGAGGCGACGCACTTGATCGGTGGCATATTCCAACAGCTCGTGCTCATGGGCGGCAATTTTGGCTAGCCCCACACTGGTCACCCAGTCCAGGGCCGCCCCGAGGCCGACGGCGTCGGCCACATTGGGGGTTCCGGCCTCGAACCGGGCCGGAGGAGGGTTGTAGGTCGTTTCGTCGAAGGTCACCGTGTGGATCATGTTCCCGCCGCCCTGCCAGGGTGGCAGGTCTTGCCAGACCTCTTCCCGNCCCCAGACCGCACCGATCCCCGTGGGGGCGAAGACCTTGTGCCCTGAGAACACGAAGAAGTCGATGCCCCACTGGCGGACATCCACGGGCAGGTGGGCTACCGATTGGGCCCCGTCCACCAGCACGGTTGCCCCGCGCTTCTTGGCCAGCCAGGTCATCTCCGCCACGGGCAAGATGGTTCCCAGGGTATTGTTGGCGTGGGCGAAGGCCACCAGCTTGGTCCGGGGCGTGAGCAACCGTTCGTACTCGTCAAGGAGGATTTCNCCCCGGTCGTTCACCGGGGTCACCCGGAGGAGGGCACCGGTCTGTTCGGCGATCAACTGCCAAGGCACGATGTTGGCGTGGTGTTCCAGGACCGTCAGCAGAATTTCATCGCCCCGGTGCAGGTGAGTCCTGCCCCAGGTGTTGGCCACGAGGTTGATCCCTTCGGTGGTCCCCCGGACGAAGACGATCTCGGACGAGGCCCCGGCCCCAAGGTAGTCCCGGACGGTATCCCGGGAGCGTTCGTAGGCTTCGGTGGCCCGGGCGGCCAAGGTGTGGGCCCCCCGGTGGATGTTGGAGTTGTCATCCTCGTAGAACCGGCTGATGGCATCGATGACCGATTGGGGCTTCTGGGTGGTGGCCGCGTTGTCAAACCACGCCAACGGTTGGCCGTTCACTTTCTGTTTCAGGATGGGAAACTGGCCACGGATGCTGTCCACCGAGAACGGGGCCGCCGCCGTGAGCCGTTGGGGGTCCCGGAGGCTGCCCGTGAACTGGGGGGTGAACCCATCGGAGGGTGTGGCCAGGTTGGGCTTCGAGGTGCCGCAGGTCCGGGCGGCGTCGACGAAGGCCCTGAGTCCCGGGAAGGCCGACCCACCCTGGCGGGGGGCGTAGGCCTCCACGGTGGCCCGGGGACTCACCTGCAAGGGGGGCAACTGGCTGGGAACGACGACGCTCTGGGCCGTGGTGTGCCCCGGGGGGTTCGCCGCCTTGAGGAAGGCTTGGGCGATGGTCTCGAGGACCGGGTCCTGGGGAAAGCCTTCGGGAATCCCCGAGGGGAGGGCTGGACCAGGCTGCGCGGGGCCCGCCGTCCCGGCATCCTGGTGGACCCGGTCAAGGAGAGCCTGGACGGGATCAGAGGGAACGCTCATACCGNCCTCAGATTCCCGACCCGCCGGCGTGGTCTTCGGGGGTGGAGCTTTCGTAATGGTGATAGCTGCCCACTTCCACGTTTTCCAGGACGGCGATGGCGTCGTCGGTCAAGACCGCCGCCGAAAAGTACAGGGTCAGGAGGTAGCTAGCCACGCCCAAGTTGTCTAAGCCCATCAGCCGAGCCGAGAGGCTGGGGGCGATTTCCCCGGGGATGCCCTTCTGGTGGAGGCCCACAACGCCCTGGTTTTCTTCTCCCACCCGGACCAGAAGGATGGAGGTGGTCCCTTGGCCCTGGCTGTACTGGTAGCGGCTCTTGATCTCGAGTTTGTCCGACGGAATGAGGGGANCCCCCCGCCAGAGGATCACCGTGGCCCCGTTGATCACCGAGGTCACCGGAGGCACACCCCGCCACGTGCACTCCCGCTCGAAGGCGGCAATGGTCTTCGGATGGGCCAGGAAGAACGCCGGTTGCTTCCAGACCAGGGCCAAGAGGTCGTCGAGGTCATCGGGGGTGGGGGCGCCGTACCGGGCGCTGATCCGGAAGGCGGGGTCCACCGAGTGGAGGAGTCCGAACTTCTTGTTGTTGATGAGTTCCCACTCCTGTCGTTCCTTAATGCCTTCGATGGTCAGCCTCAGTTGTTCCTCGAGCTGGTTGTAGGGGTTGTTGTAGAGGTCAGACACCCGGGTGTGGACCCGGACCACCGTCTGCACCGAACTCAGGGAGTACTCCCGGGGGGNGGCCGAGTAGTCCACGAAGGTTTCGGGAATGATGACGTTTTCCGCGGAGCCCGACACGAGGTCGATGTTCTTTTCCCCGAACTTGTTCACCGTGGCCTGGAGTTCCTGGAACTCTTGGATGGCTTTGTCGAACTCGGCCTTGTAGGTTGGGTTCTTGGTCAGCAAGTCGTCGNCCTTGGTCCGGGCGAGCCGGAGGATGAGGCTCGGGGTGAGGGTCCGGATCGTGACGTCGCTGGGCTTGTCACTGACCAGTTCTCCCTCGCCGAAGTATTCACCATCGGTGAGCAGGGCGATCCTGAGGTCGCTTCCGTGGACCCCTTTGTTCAGCACCTCGACCTGTCCCTGGGCCACAATCAGAAAGCTATTCTCTTGGTCGCCTTCGGTGACCAAGGTCTTCCCCAGGGGAATGGTCTCGGTGACGAAGTGACCGGTGAGGGCGGCCAAAATGGGGTCGGACAGCCGGGCGAAGAGGGGGACGCTCCGAAGCGCCTGGGCCGGAAAGCCCGCCGTGTCGCCGGTCACGTTGAGCTCGACCCGCTGGGCCTTCGGCAGTTCGACCTTGGTGCGATTGACCCGGTAGGTTCCGCCCTCGACATCCTTCCAGGGGAGGAGGCTCAGGAGGTGCCGGGGGGTGATCGAGGTCATTTGGGGAGCGGTCTTGGTGGTCGTCGCGAGGTTGCGGGCCACCGAAGTGGTGACGCTTCTCTGGATCAGGCTATCGGACATGGCAGTCTCCTTGAATGTTGACTATTGCGGTGTAGATGGTGTACGTCCACTACCCTAAGGCCATGTCCTCGATCCAGTCAAGGGTTTTCCTTTAGATTTGGTACTCGCAGAGGTAGGGAAAGAACCCAATTTGCTTCCGAGTCTCCTCCCAATGCCGGTGGAGGACGAACCGGCCCTTCCAGCCCTGGGAGTTCCCGGGTGTGTCGTCGACGAGCATGTCTTCGGGTCGCCCGTGGGCGCCCTTGGCGGAATCCAGGATCAAGGGGACGTGGGGGCCCAGGTTGGTCTGGACCCACCGTCCCTTCCCCGGGATGCACGCCGGGGCGAAATGGGGGCTCGAGAGAATGATGGGCGACCGAGGGACCATCTCGTCCCAGAACTCCTTGGCTCCCGGAAGCCAGGGCATGTCGCCCCAGAACGACTCGTCGGCCTTCACCAAGTGTTCGTCAATGGTGCGACGAACCTCGGGGTCGGTCTTGTAGAGCCAGACCTTGGTCTTGATGCCGAACCACCGTTCGAATTGCAGGTCGAAATCCGTGAGGACTCCGTCCATATCGAGGAAGAGTCTAGCCATGAAGGACCTCCTGGAGGGTTTGAAGGGCGCGGTCGTAGGGGGGACGCACAATCCCCCGGTCGGTCACCAGGGCGGTGACCAGGGACGCCGGGGTTACGTCGAAGGCCGGGTTGAACACCGATNCCCCCTCGGGGGCCACGGGGGCCGACCCGAACACCCGGACCACCTCATCCCGGGACCGTTCTTCAATGGGGATATCAGCTCCCGTGGGGCAGGTGGGATCGAGGGTGGAGGTGGGGGCGAACACGTAAAAGGGAATGCGGAAATGGTGGGCCAGGACGGCCAGGCCCAGGGTTCCGATCTTGTTGGCCACATCTCCGTTGGCCGCCACCCGGTCGCAGCCGACCACCACGGCCTGGACCCGGCCCGCGGCCATCACCGAGGCCGCCATGTTGTCGCACAGCACCGTGACGTCGACCCCCGCCTGCTGGAGTTCCCAGGCCGTGAGCCGGGACCCCTGCAACAGGGGGCGGGTCTCGTCGGCCCAGACCTTGAACCCGTAGCCCCGGTCCTGGCCCAGGTGCAGGGGGGCGAGGGCCGTGCCCCACCGGGCCGTGGCGATGGACCCAGCGTTGCAATGGGTCAGGATGCCCCACCCGGGTTGCAACAGGGTGAGACCAGCCTCGGCCAGACGCAAGCCCATGGCCTCGTCCTCGTCCTGGATCCTTTGGGCTTCCCCTTCCAGGGTCTCCAGGACCTGGGACCGGGGGGNGGGGGCCGGGAGCGCTTTCCAGGCCTGGACCATTCGGTCCAGGGCCCACCGCAGGTTGACGGCCGTGGGCCGGGATGACCCCAGGCGATCGACCACCCTTCGGACCCCCGGACCAAGGGCCCCGGCGTCGGGCCCCGGGTCCCTTTGGAGCCCGAGAACCACACCCCAGGCCGCCGCCAGCCCGATGGCCGGGGCGCCCCGGACTCGCAGGCTGACGATGGCCTCGAAGACGTGTTCGGGGTCGGTGGCCTCGATGAACTGGGTCTGGTTCGGAAGCTTGGTTTGATCGAGGAGGACGAGGGTCGCCCGGGGAGCGTCCCAACGAACGGCCCGGGGCAGGGCGCTCAATCGAGCCCTTCCCGGCCCGCGGCCTGGCGAATCACCCGAAAGAAGTCGCTCCCCGACCGCAGCCGGTCCCGGCGGAGGATGAGTTCCTTCCCGGCCCTGAGGGCTGCCCNCTCGGCCCGAAGCCGGGGGCCCGGGGCCGCGATCCCCGTGAAGTCCTTGACGTGGGCAATCCCCACGGTCCTGCGGCACAGCTCCAACCCCGCCGACCCGCCGGCATCGGAGAGCACCCGGCTCCGGTGCCAGGCGGCGTACCCCGGGACCTGGAACGACGGGTCGATCACCGACGTTTCCCAAAGGTCGGACCAACGATCGAGGAATTGATCGACGAACCGCACGAGGAAGTCTCCGGCCTCGTTGGGTCGACCCTCGGCCCGGGCGGACAAGAACGCAAAGGCGGCATTGGCGGCTAAGACGCCCACGTCAAAGCCTGCGGGCCCGAAGAACGCAAATTCGGGGNCGATCACCTTGGTGCTGTCCGGGCGCACAAAGATCGACCCGGTATGGTAGTCGCCGTGGATCAGGGCCTGGGGACCGCTGAGGAACCCGGCCTTGAGCTTGGCCACCTCCAGGCGAAGAGTCTGGTCCCGGTACAGCTCCTTTTCCACGAACGGCAGAAGGGCGGGTAGGACATCGTTGCGTTGCTTCAGGTCGGCGAAGGGTTCGGTGAACACGAGGTCTTCGGTGATTTCACAGAGGTCGGGGTTGATGAAGTCTTTCACCAGACCCTTTTTCACCTTGGGGTCGATGACCCCGTCGCTGGTGGCCACCAGGGTTTGGGCGGCGAACTCGGCCAGGTCTTCGGCGGCCCGGGGAAAGGTGCGACCCTCCCTCCAGCCCTGGCGGAGGATCACGTGGTCCGAGAGGTCTTCCATGGCGGTGAGGTTGAGGATAGGGTCAAAGGCGTAGACCCGGGGGACCAACCGGGGGACCAACTCGTGGTACCGACTCAGGATTTGGTACTCGATCCGATTGCGGTCGGGGCTCACTTTGAACTGGTCCGAGATCCGAGCGGTGTCCCCCGACTGTTTTAGGACGACCGAGGTCCCGGCCACCGGGTCGACGACCCGGAACAGGTAGTTGAGGTTCCCGTCTCCGATTTCCGAGGCGTCCAGGGACGACTGGGGGCCAAAGATGGTAAGCCGGGTCCGGGCCCATTCGGCGGCCTCGGGAGGGGTGAGCAGTCGGTAGGTCGAGAAATCAACGAAACTCATGAGCGTTTCCTAAAGTAGGTTACGGCCAGGGCCGCGGCGAGAACACCGCCTTTCAAAATATCCATGGAGTAATAGGGAACCGACAGCATCACCAGGCCGTTCTGAAGGACGCCGATGAGGACGGCCCCCACCAGGGTGCCGATGGCGTTGGGTCGNCCTCCTCCCCCAAAACTGAGACCAATCCACGCGGCGGCCACCGCATCCATGAGGTAGCCGCCCCCGGCCCCCACTTGGCTGGACCCAATCCGGCTGGCCAGGAGGATGCCCCCGATGGCCGCCAGGGCCGCCGACGCCAAGTAGGCCACGATCCTGTAGCGGTTTACGGGAATGCCGGCGAGCCGAGCCGCTTCGAGGTTTCCGCCCACGGCGTGGAGGGACCGTCCCGGTCGGGTGAAGGTCAGGAACCCTTGGACCAGGAACACCGCGGCCCCCATGATCACGATGATGCTGGGAACCTGACCCAGGGTCTGAAACCCTAGGCCGAGGTGTCCGGGGGCCGTGGACCCATCGGGAAGGGGCATGTTCTCGGTGACCGNCCCCCCCAGGGTGTAGGTCATCGCGATCCCCTGGACGACGAACATGGTGGCCAGGGTGGCCAGCATGTCGGGGATCCGGACCTTCACGATGAGGAAGGCGTTCAGGGCCCCCACCACGAGGGAGACCCCCAGGGTCACGGGAATCGCCACGTTCGTCCCCCAGCCGTACCAGACAATCAGGCTGATGACCACAGCGTTGGCCGTGGAAGCGACCGAGCCGACCGAGAGGTCGAACCCCCCGGCGGCCAACGAGACGGTGACCCCCACGGCGATGACCGTGACGATGCTGATGGACCGCAGGATGTTCACGAGGTTTGCGGGGTCCAAAAAGGAGGGGGCCGCAATCCCGAAGAAGGCGATCAACACGACCACGGTGACCACGGTTCCCCAATTGTAAAAGAAGCCCAACAGGGCCGACGGCGTCTTAGCCACGGGTTCCTCCGGTGCTCCACAGGAGCACTTCTTCCTCGGTGGTCTCGGCGGTGATCAGTTCCCGGACCACCTTCCCTCCGTACAGGACGGCGATCCGGTCGCTGATCCCCAGCAGTTCGGGGAACTCAGCGGTCGCATAGATCACGGCCTTTCCTTCGGCGGCCAGGCGCCCCACCAGTTCAAAGATGTCTTTCTTGGCCCCCACGTCGATGCCCTTGGTCGGTTCATCGAAGAGTAGCACCCGGGCGTCACTGGCCAGCCACTTCCCTACGGCCACCTTCTGCTGGTTCCCCCCTGACAGGAGTCCCACGGTCTGGCGCTCCGAAGGGGTGCGGATGCCCAAGCGTTGGATCCACGTCTGGCTGAGGATCCGCTCCCGGGCAAAGTCGACCAGGCCATACCGGGTGGGTAGGTTCCCTCCGGCGGCTGAAAGGTTGAAACTCACGCTCTCATCCACCAGCACCCCTTCCTTCCGACGTTCTTCGGGGACCAGGGCCAGGCCCCGGGCGACGGCTTGCCGGGGGTTCCGGGGCAGTCCAGGGTGACCGCAGGTCGTGCAGGTCTCGGCCTGGGCCGGGAGGGCCCCGAACAAGGCCTTGCAGAGCTCGGACTTTCCGGCACCCACCAACCCTGCCACCCCGAGGACTTCTCCGGCCCGGACGTGGAGGNGGATCCCCCGGAGTTTGTCCCCATCGGTCAGATTCTGGACCCGGAGGACCTCGGCCCCGGGGGTGGCCGGTGGCCGGCGGGGGTACTCTTCATCCAGCCGTTTGCCCAGCATGGTCTCGACCAGCCACCCCGGTCCCCGGCCGGCCAAGGCCTCGTCGGCCACTAGGCGGCCGTCCCTCAACACGGTCACCTGGGTGCACAGGTCGAGGACCTCGGGGAGCCGATGACTAATAAACAAAACACCCAGGCCCCGGGCCACCAAAGACCGGACGACCCGGAACAGTCGCTGGGTCTCCTCGGGCCCCAGGGGGGCTGTCGGCTCATCGAGCAGCAGGAACCGGGCGTCCCGACCCAGGGCCCGGGCGATGAGGACCAGTTGCTTTTCGGCCAGGGTGAGGTCCGAAGTCCGTCGCCGGGGATCGAGGTCCGGGGCCAACGCGGCCAGCAACCGGCCGGCCTCCCGGTTCCGGGGCCCGGACCACGTCCAAAACCGGCCTCGGCCTAGGGCCTGGCGGTCGAGGAGGACGTTTTCGGCGACGGTGAACGAGGGGACGAGGGCCACGTCCACCTCTTGGTGGACGACCTCGATCCCCTGTTGTTTCGCATCCCGAGGGCTACGGAACGTCTGGGCGATCCCGTCGACGAACACGGACCCTGAGGTAGGTGTGTAGGCACCCGTAAGGATCTTAAGGAGGGTGGATTTGCCGGCCCCGTTCGCCCCGACGATGGCCCGGGCCTCCCCGCCGACGGCCCGGAACGAGACAGAGTCCAGGGCGAGGACCCCCGGGAACTGGACCGTTACCTGGCGGGTTTCCAGAAGGGGGGTCATTCGACCACCTGTGGGGAGGGCTCCGGGACTGGCTTGGCCAACGCAGCCACGAAGAGCCGGGATGCTTCCACGAGGGTCCTGGCTTCCCGGTGGAGCCCCCCTCCCACCAAGGCAACAAAGTCGTTCCCGTAGGCTGCCTTCAGTTCAGGGATCCGGTCCAAGGTCATCCCACCCCCCGGGGAGGGGAAGCTGGGGGCCAGGGAACCCCGGGGTTCCGTGGACCGGCGGGCAATGGCCAGGCACTCGTCCCGGGAGAACGAGAACCGTCCCCCGTAGTTGGGAAAGATCGTGATGTCGGCGCCGAGGGCCCGGGGGAGGGTGCCGTAGAACAGACCGTGGTCCATGCCCCCGGGGCCGGCACTGACGAAGCTACCGGTGAACGCCGGGTGGGCGATGATGGGGAGACGAAAGCCGGGGTCCGAGGCCAAGGCGCTCAGGACCCCCCAGCCGGCCAAGCCGGGGGAGACCAAGACGGCCCCGGCTCCGGCGTCTTGGGCGAACCGGGCCCGGGACAAAACGGTGGCCGGATCGGAGGTGATGTTGGGGGCGTAGACGCTTCGAAGGCCCGTCTCTCGGTTGGCGGCGGCCACCGCTTCGGCGCACCGCTCGACCCTCTGTTGGAACGGCGCCAGGGTTTGGTCGGCGAGGCCGTGGTCGTCCTTGATCACGTCGAGGCCTCCCAGGGCCGTCTGGTACGCCTGGAGGGCCAGTTCCCCGACCGGAAGGCCCAGGGGCTTGAGGGCCGTGGAGGCCAGGGGACGCCCAGGGACGCCGAGGGCCGCCCGGACCCCAGGGACACCCAACCGGGGGCCCGTGGCCACCCCCTGGGGGACGGTGAAGTCTTCGACCCGGACCCCAGGCTGAAGGCTGGTGTTCCCGAAGACCACGTTGAGGAACTGAAGGATGTCGTGCCCCGCTGCCTCGTCGGGGTAGCTGAGCACGGCTCGGTACCAGTCGCCTTCGAGGGGCGAGAGGGACTCAACGTGACCGGGCATCTGCTCCCGGAAGGGCCCTGAGGGCAAGAGGTCCTCGGGAAATTCCACCGTTTGCTCCAAAGCCATGGATCGAACCCGGGCCTCGATGTCCGTAGCCGACGCTTGGACACGGTAGACAACCTGAAACCGGGAACCACTCAGGCGAAAGTTGGGGGGGGCGACGATCACGAAAGCTCCTTCGTAGCGGGCATCCTAGCGTTGAGGTGTGCTTAATGTCAAGTGAGTAAGTAGTGTATATTGACAGAGCCCGTGGTTTCAGGGTATAGATCGTCATGAGTCTTCCCTTGCCTCCTCCTATCCGGGTCCAGGTCGGCCCGGCCAACGCCTTCAGTCNCCCCAACGCCTTCCAGCGCCTCGATGAGTTCTTTTCCCGGGCTGAGCTTTCCTCAGCCCTCTGGATCGGAGGACGCCGGGCTTCGGCGGCGGCATCTTCGTGGTTGCCCGCAGCGTTCCACGACGCCGGGGACCGACGGGTGGAGTTCCGAGGCCACTGTACCGAAGCGGTGGTGAAGGCTCTGGCCAACCGAGTGGGTTCCGGACCGGTGGTTGGCATCGGTGGTGGGTCGGCCCTGGACACGGCGAAGGCCGTGGCCTCCCGGACCCATCGACCCTTCGTGGCCCTGCCGACCATTGCCGCAACCTGTGCGGCGTGGACACCGTTGTCTGTTTGGTACGATGACGACGGTCGGGCCCTGCCGTTTGAGGTTTTTCCCCAGGGAGCGTTTTTGACGTTGATGGAGCCGGCCCTCCTGGCCGCAGCCCCGGTGGAATACCTGGCGGCCGGGATCGGCGACACCCTGGCCAAATGGTACGAAGCGGCCGTCCTGGTTCAGGGTGTGGACCCTCTCCCCCTGACCGCCCGCCTCGGTCTCGATATCAGCCGGACCCTCCGGGACGGGCTCTTGGCCGAGGGGGCCCAGGCCCTCGAGGCGAACCGGCGGGGGGNCCCCGACCAACCCTTTGTGAACGTGATCGACGCCGTGATTTCCGCCGGTGGCATGGTCGGTGGTCTGGGCGAGCGGTTTACCCGGGTGGCGGCCGCCCACTCCGTCCACAACGGCCTCACTCTCCTTCCCGAAACCAATGCCCATCTCCATGGAGCGAAAGTCGCGTTTGGGATCCTGGTTCAGTTGGCCCTCCAAGGGGAGTGGGAGGAGAGGGATAGGCTCAGGGCCGCCTATGGGCCCCTAGGCCTTCCCACCCGGTTAGCCGACCTGGGGATCGACCCCCAGGATCCCCGGCTCGAGGCCGTGGTGGCCAAGATCCTTCTTCCCCATGAGTCCATCCACGCTCTCCCCTTTGCCGTGACCCCGGCCGCGGTTCTGGAGGCTCTCCGTGCCTAAGACCAGTGTTCGCGCCCAAGGGTTTGGAGAGTCGGTCATCCGCCGGATGCCCCGGGTCGCCCGTCAGTACGATGCCGTCAACCTTAGCCAGGGCTTTCCCGATTTTGACCCCCCGGCTCCCCTCACCGAGGCCTTGGCAAAACTGGCCCCCGAAGGACCCCACCAGTACGCCGTCACCTGGGGGGCCGATAACTTCCGCCGGGCTCTGACGGCCAAGCAGAACCACTTCACCGGCCTCAGCTACGATCCGGACCGTCACGTGGTGGTCACCTGCGGGTCCACCGAAGCCATGATGGCCGCCATGCTGGCCCTGGTGAACCCCGGGGACCTGGTGGTGGTCTTCAGCCCGTTCTACGAAAACTACGGCGCCGACACGCTTTTGTCCGGGGCGAAACCTCTCTACGTGCCCCTCGTCCCTCCCACCTTTTCCTTTGATCCCGATGCCCTCCGGGCCGCCTTCGCCCAAAAGCCCAAGGCCATCATCCTCTGCAATCCCTCAAATCCAACGGGGAAGGTGTTCACCAGGAAGGAGTTAGAGTTCATCGCTGCCTTGGCCGAGGAGCACGACTCGTGGGTCATCACCGACGAGGTCTACGAGCACATCGTGTTCGAACCCCACCAACACATCAGCTTTGCCACTCTGCCCGGGATGTTCGATCGTACGGTGGTCTGCGGATCCCTCTCGAAGACCTATAGCATCACCGGGTGGCGGTTGGGCTACGCCTTTGGTCCGGCCCCCGCGGTGGAAGCGATGCGCAAGACCCACGACTTTCTGACGGTCGGGGCCGCGGCCCCCCTCCAAGAAGCCGCCCTGGCAGGCCTCGCCCTTCCCGATTCCTACTACCACGAGCTTCGGAACGAGTACCAGGCCAAGCGAGACCTCTTCCTCGGTCTCCTGGACGCCGCGGGGCTGACCTACACCACCCCCGACGGCGCCTACTATGTCTTGGTCGATATCTCGGAGTTCGACGCCACGAATGATACCCGGTTCTGCGAATGGCTCGCCGAACACGTCGGGGTCGCCGCCGTCCCGGGGTCGAGCTTCTTCCGGGAACCGGTGAATCACTTGATCCGGTTCCACTTTGCGAAGAAGGACGAGACTTTGATCGAAGCGGGCCGGCGTCTC
>JGI26470J50227_1000166_pt1 | contig 30586 bp, 6 predicted proteins | sample FreactTroBogLake_FD_50227 | JGI IMG/M metagenome (IMG submission 50227)
TGNATAGTCGTCAATAAAGTTCCGTCCGATTTGTAAATAGTATACGACACTATTGTCCCCTAATTATACTGTTTTATATGGTTATCAAATTAGTTAAGCTCTGAATTCTCACAGTGTAGTCGATCTGAATCTGTCTATTAAGTGACTTCTGTATAGGGTGAAAGACTACGTGAGTCAATAGTGAAGTAATCACTTTTCCGTATGCATCCGTACCATAGTTAGCTAATAATCCTAATTCATTGAATACATACTCACCTGTGGTTTGCGTGCTGTTGTCAAATGCTGCTTGTCCTGCAGGCTCACCATAATCTAGCAAGCACTGAACAAGAATATCACTATATAAGTTACCCGCAGTGTGTAGCACTGTCATGTTATTTCTAGTTGGATCTAGGTTAAAGACGCTAGTATCATCTACGATCTTTGCGTATGTTTGATCATAGAGTGCAGCGTTTTGACCTGTAACATTGGGTGGAAGATAGGTAATAACGCCGGTACCATCTACAGATGCTGCACCATTACCAAAGGCCATCTGGTAAATAGTACCGTAACCGCGGTCACTCAGCGTATCTGCGATAGCTAATGACATCGTTTCGTAGTTGATAGCATTCTTCTTGTCCACAAACACTTCACCTGAGTTAGGGTCATATATCTTTAGAAATCCCTCAACTTTAAGTGATAGGTTAATAACAGACATTAGCTGTCCCCTCTTTTGTGTAATATAACTTCTTTTGTGTTAGGATCAAAAATCTTTACACCCGAGGAAAAGTAAAACCCAACATGCTCGTTAGGTTTACGTTCAGGAACATTTTGGTTCCCTTTAGTAGTTGTCTCTATCTCGTTCATTTCTTTATTTATCATTTAACCAATGTCCGTTAGTAAGAATTGTGCAGGTGTTGTCGTGCTGATCTGTAGTGGATCGCCCAAAACCGTGTTGAACGTGTATGAATTCCAAGTCTTATTGTAGTATGCGCCCGGCAACATGTTAGAAGACAGTAGTCCAAAGACTTGAGAATATACAGGAACATAGAAGTGCATACCAGTACCATTTACTCCGCGTTGCAGACCAGATAGAGAGTTGTTCGTGAAGTCTACTGAACTGAATCGAATCATCTCACCGTTAATGTAGATTAGATTACCGTCAATCGCAGTTATCGTCAAACTATCACCCTGATTAATGTATGGGCCCGGAGTGATCTGTATATTCGGAGCAGTATCAACTATGACAACAGTGTAGTTGCTGCTGTCTATCAGTTGACCAGTTGTATTGTCAAACACAGTAACAGATGCTAGGGTGTTCTTATCTACTGGTATTCCGATATAGTAGTATCCATCAACTGCGATTGGAACAGTCTTATCGTAGACAACCGTATCAGTCACTGTAGTAGCATCGTTGACATAGATAGTGGTGCTTAGATCATATATCGGCTGTGTCAACCAAGTCTTAGTCAAACTATTTGCTCTATAGACTGCTGGCAATCCATCTTTGTCTACTAGATTTAGATAGACTTCTTCGTTCGGTGTAGCATAAGCGATCATGCTGGTGATTATTACTTCATCCCCGGAGACGATCTCGGACAGAATGCTGACTTCGTTTGTAGGATTGATTCTTAGGTTAGATGAAGGAACCCGCAGTCCATTGATTGTCACCCAGATACGATCTACATTTTCTTGTGACCATTGAGTTACGTTGAAAGTATTACTTCCGGAATACGCAGTTAATTCTAGTGTTGGGCCACCTTGTGTAGCAGAAACAGTGAATTCGGTGTCCGATATGATGTCACTCACATAGTATTCAGTTCCTGATACTAAGTTACCCAAAGCTAACACTGTGCCTTCAATAGTTTCTAATTCACTGAAGTATATCGGAGTGTCTACAACTAAGTCCGCAGTAGACTCAACTGTGATAGTATTATCTATAGCAGATGATGCTGTTGCGTATGTAGTTGCGATGTAGAACAGCCCGGCTCTCCAAGTATAGCCACCACCAGTATAAGTTGCGGTCGATGTTACTGGATAGTTATTTGCTCCCAGTGTCGGATCGTATCCAGTGTATCCTGGAATTCCGCTTTGATACAGATCAAAGGTGTAGTCATCAAGAACTCTAGCATAGTAGATATTGTTATTAAGTTGTACAGACCCAGTCGTACCATCAATCCTTACTAGATCATTTTCTACAAAGTTGTGAGGAATAGTAGTTGTTACGCGAACCGCAGTAACACCTCCTACTATTACTTGTAGAGCACCAGTATCATTAGCTAGTATGATCTGGTTTCCGTATTGATCTTTGATAGTGAACGTATTTGTTGCGATATCAAACGTGTCAACCAAGTAAACTGTACCGTCAACTTGAACATTTCCCATCGGTGCTGCGCCAAAGAACTGAACATATTGATTTTCCATGAAGCCTTCAACGCTTACAGCAGTGATCTCATTTACAACTGAAGTCGTTGCTGTAGCATATGTGACCGCTAGCGGGGCAACTAGTGTGTTATTGACAGCAGAGATAGGTGCTACCGTCAGCCCGTTAATAACCAGATCCATTGATCCGCTGGCGTCTGTTAATGTGATTGAAGGTCCGCCAACTGTCTCAGAAATAACAAAGTCATAGTCATTTATAATCTTAATGACGTAGTATGTTACTCCTGCGGTTACTCCACCGATTACTGGTTCAAAGAACACTATTGGATTATTTACAGCCAACGATGCTGTAGTTCCTGATGAGAGAGTTAGGTAATTCAAGTTTTCATCATACAGGATTATTTCAGGAGTATCTTGGTCAAACGTTTGCGCTGTAGGGGTGTCCTGGTCGTATGTTCCAACTAATCTAGTAGTTGAACCTACAGTCAGTGTAGTCAGCGCTGATCCTGGATTGCCTGTTAAACCATATTGACTAGTTAGATACTGCTGTTGAGTATCATTGTAAGTTAATACCGAAATAACTGAGTCGGCTGGCGGAGGACTATTTGAGAACAGAATCGTGTTGGTTTCAGTGTTGATAGTGTACTGAGAAAGAGTCTGTCTCACTCCGTTGATTTCAACAATCGCATTATCAGGATTTGATGCACCTACATAGTTGCTAAGATCAAACGACGAACTCGATCCGTTGCCTGTAAAATACTGAATCTCTGGGACAGCATAACCAACTTGGCCCGGAGTTGTTTGTCCAAGCAATGAATAGACAATGTAGTCTGCGGAATTGACATAAGAACCAGTTGCGAATACGAGCTTAGCAGAGATACCATTTGGTTGAACTCCGAATGCATAGTCATTAGTGACGAACGATGCGCCACCAGTAGCCGTAGTCAATGCGAGGATTGCGCCGCCAGAAGTAGTTGAGATCGTGAAGGTGAATCCGTCGATGACTGACGCAATATAGTATGTTGTTAGTGGTTGTATCACGGTGCCGAACATTGTGTCGGAGAATACTATAGGACTTCCTATTACTAATCCCAAAGTCGAGTTAGTAGAGATGCCGTTGTTATCTGCGCTGGTCGCAGTAACAATGTTAGTTGCACCTAATATTAACTTATTACCGTTATGATAGATGATTGGTGGAGTCCATACCTGACCGTTACCAGTCTGGATGTTGACATACATCGAATCTCCGGCCGCAGTTGTCAATGAATATGTTGGGCCTGCTATACCACCAACATTCGTTGCTGATACTGTTATGGTATCGTTAGCAGCATTGATGGATTTTACATAGTAAGTAACTTCGGATTGAATACCACCAAAGACTCCACCTTCAAAAGTGATAGCAGAATTCAAGATGAAATGCCCTATGTTAACACAGGTGATAGAACTGGTAGGACCGTCTGTGGCAACTGCTTGTACTGTTATCGGTTGAGTTCCGGGTTGAATGACACCACCGCCTAGATAGATGGCAGCACTATAGTTACAGTCAACATATATTTCGTTCAATCCAGTGACATCGTTCATTCTAATAGGATCGTTGTCTGTGTTAGATTTTATTAGTTGATTTCCGTTTCCTACTTCATACACATCAATTCTTAGCTGTTGTGCAGGAGAGATCGCTAGAGGAGTAGTTAGTGTTACTGTCTTGTTGACCCAGTCAACAGTATAGTCAACCCCATCAGCAATACCGGTACCGAGACTTGTTGTTGGATCAATGATCTGTAGACTTACTTGTGCTGGTACTTCAACTACTCTAGCGAAACTATAGACAGTTTGTGTTCCACTAGTGGGAGTCAACTCAACTGATACTACATTAAAGCCAGTGTGTGAGTAAGTTGTTACTGGCCAGTTTGTGCCAGGGCGAGTAATCACAGTCATAAATGTGTTGTCTGTGATGACACCTGGAACTAGTTCTTCTGGACCATAACCGAACGGGAATGCTGCACCTTGAACATCATATGCTGCAGGCGCGACTGTAAAGATCGAGTTGTCGATCCAAGCTGATACTGTTATGTATATTCTTGTTCCGCTGGTTCCTAAGTATGCTATACTTTCTCCTACTGGATATCCGGAGCCTGGATTTGTTATTGTTATGATTACATCATTAATGCTACATCTTGCGGTGTTAGCACCATTTCCACCAGTAATAACAATATTAGACTGTCCGTCAAACCCCGCAATAGTATCATACTGGGTAGCAGACATCACTTCACCAAGCATTAGATCATCTGTGCTGTTGATAACAGTATTGTTGTCTCCTACCACAGTGAAGATACCTGTATCACTGTTATATGTGACGCCATTTAGATTTTGTGTAGTACCAGATGATTGAACAGTCCATGTTATTCCGTCCGAAGATGTCTTGATCAGTCCTGTGTTGCCCACTGCAACAAATGTGCTGTTAGCATAGGTCACATATTTTACGGTCAGCGGAGCAGGAACAGCAGAGTTATAAGCATACATCAGTGTACTTGCGGGTACAGACCCAGCTGAAAGAACTAGTACAGGGCCACCGAGTGAATCTGAGATAGTAATCAAAGTCGGAGAAATCACGCTTTGAACATAGTAAGTAGTTCCAGCCACGATTGATGAGAAGGAATTGGTGAAGCGAACACTATCATCTACTTGGAAGTACGATGCTTCAGTGTTGATGATGTAGTTTGATGTGCTGAACGAACTGACAGTAACTTCGTTGCCGTACCAAGCTTGAGCATTGTAGCTATAGAACTCTATACCATTCTCGCCTAACGCATATATTGCTGTACCATCAGCGACCACTGCATACAGGCTGCGTGCTGTTAATGATGAGACTTGACGCCAGTTTAATCCGTCAGTACTATACACAACAATGTTTGTTGGAACTAGAATAGAGACTCCGGTAGAGTAGTCTTGCATCAATCCGCTACCTACTGCAACAAAGCCAGTAAACTGAGAAGTCTGTGCGTAGGTTACGCTATACAATTCAACTTCATATATAGATTCAAATGTATATACTTGGTTCCAGTTGTTAGTGTCAACGCTGCGAACAATATTAGTACCAACGCCTACCCATGCTCCATTGCCATACGCTATTGATTGTATTGACTGTGAAGCAGTATTAGTAACTGTCCATTTTACACCATCTGCACCTCTGAAGATCGGTGTCGCTTTGTTAGTACTGGAGATCAAGTAGATACCATTGTTGTTTGTTACACTAGTTGTGTCAATGTTCATATTAGTGAGTCTGGCTATTGCCCAGCTAACACCATCAGTACTTGACAACACTGCTGATTGTGTTGGTAGATTGGCCGTTGCAAGATATGTTCCGTTATAGTAAACGATAGAAGATAGATTAACTTGCGTTGGATAGAATGGTTGATCTTGCAGAATAGTATCTAATGTGAATTGTTCGCTAGGCTGGAACGCATTACCTTGATATGTTGAGTTAGGATAAGTCACACCAGCAAATAACTGAGTCAAGTCTAGACCTGGCATATTAACAGATGGTTGATAATAACCCATCACTCTGTCCATAGCATTAAGTTTGCTACTGTTAGAGTCAAGCAGTTCCCATTTACCAAATACAAACTCAGTATCATTGTTAGAGATCAAGCAGGTGTAGACTCTGTTGTTGAACTTGACTATTGATTGGTTGAAGTAGAACGGTTCAGGTAAGAACGCAATTGCTCCAGCCTTAGCCATTGTATAGCTTTGGCCTGACGCATTAGTCAGTGACACGGACGAACCACCTGGCATCTCACTTACTTTTAGTGTATTGGCAGTGAAGTTGCTGCTTATGATATAGTAAGTCTGTCCTGAAGTTACACCGTCTGACACGCTTCCAGTAAACACCACAGCATCATTGATCTCAAAGCCAGTTGTGCTATTCACTGTTATGATGTTTGAAGAAATGCTAGTAACTGTAGTCTCAGTGAACCCATTGAACGGGAAGTCAATCCCTGAGACTGGAACAGTCATCAATGGATTGCTGTATACCGCAACTTGAGTAGGTGAGATTACTTTTAGATAGTAGTTTAATGCCGAGTCGGGAACAGTACCAGACACAATGACATTTGTGATGCCACCATCAGCGTCAATGCCGCTCACAGTCAGTGTGATGTCATTAGCGGGTGATGCTCCTCCTACAACTGTGCCAGGTATAGTGATAATAGTGTCGATGGCAAATCCCGTACCAGCAGTTGATGCCGCGACTCGATAACCACCCAGCACATATGATATATCAAATGTGGGATACGAAGTTACATACTGGCTCAAAGTAGATGCCGTAGTGTTATCTGCTGATAGAGCAAACACTGCTCCACCCAATGAATCGGAGACAGTGATGAACGGGTCACCTACGCCTTGCATCGTTCCATTAGCAGTGAACAGAGTGAATGTAGAGCCTCCGACAGTCTCACTAATAGTGAACGAGGTTGGGCTTACTATCGAACGCACAAAGTAAGGATTTCCGATGCTAATGCCACCCAATCCTTGACCTGAGAATATGATTTGCATATTCACATATAGTGATGCAGTAGTGTCACAGTTGATGACATTACCCGAGCTAGATGTATTGGTAGAATTTACTACGATGTCCGCATTAGTTCCGTCACCGCTATATTCTAGTACCCAGTAAGTTGTACCTGCAACTAGATTTCCTTTATCTTCACTGAACCGTACTGGCATGTTAGTGTAGAAGTTAGTAGTTCCAGTTTGACCTAACATGTTACTTAGAGCAACTCTGTTTACAGTTCCAATGGTTGCATTTACTTCCACGTTAATAAGATTAGTTACTTCATCCGAAACTACTGCTACATTAGGATACACTCCTGATGTTCCGTATAGCGTAAACAGTTGACCATTGATCTGACCAGGACTTACTGGAAGTGCCACGTTCATCGTCATAGAACCAGTAGCAGTAGTTAGAGAAACTGTACTACTTTGATCAGTCATAGTTGCACTTGTATTTGTATCTGCAACTACAGTAGAGAGTGAGAGTGTTTCTCCGTTACTACTTGCAGATAGGGTGATCTCTCTAGTACTAGTAAAGATACCACTTATGTAGTATAAAGTTCCTGCGATGACGCCACCGAAGTCAGTCACCGAACTGCCTGCGATTGACATATTATTAAAGATCACAATGTCATTGATTGACAGTCCAGCAATGCTTCCAAGAGTTACTCTATCGGTTGATCCATCAATCGAACTTGCTGTGGTCATCGTTGGGTTATCAGTAGCAGACATTGTGAATGTTTGGTCATCGATGACCGTAGTGACATAGTATGTCTTGTTTAGAGCGATTCCACCAATCGCGTTCTCCGTGAAGAAGATTGGCAGATTGGTATAGAAGCCTGCTGTTCCACCTGTTCCGATAGGACTGATAGGCACAGTCAATGTGTTCGTTGTGGCCTGTGTCGCAGTAACTTGTAGAATACCTGGATAGTTGATAGTCATAATAGCAGTGTTGGTTACTTCTGCAATCAAACATTCCATAGTATAATTTCCAACAGTACTGTCACTCAGCGCAAATACTGACCCATCAACTGTTTCGGATACAGTGAACTCAGTCTCGCTGATTACACTGTGGACATAGTACACTTGACTGTTTACTAAATTGCCGAACACTGTTCCAGTAAACTGTAAGGGCATTCCTACATAAAAGCCAATAGTAGAACCAGATGCGTTTGGCAAGCCTGAATCAATGATTAGAGCGATAGCATTATTAGCAGCAGTAGTTCCTGACACATATCTAATGAGTGAAGACCATTCTACTTGCTGGTCGTTCTCTACTGCTGCGATTTCAAATGCTGCTCCTTGTGCGCTTGCAAGAATGGTAGATATAGGAGGAGCAGTAGCTTCTAATGTTACTGAGGAACTTGCCGCAGAAGAACTAACATTTAGGTCTCCCGCAAAGAATGCACCATAGTATTCTCCGGTTTGCCAGTCGATCAGTTGTGAACCATAAGTAGTTCTGTCAAACTTTATAGTTATGTTGTTTTCTCGTACAGGATATGATGTTGATATCGCAGATGCTCTTGCACCTAAGCTTAGTGACATATCACTTCCTACACCGATAGGATAGACCGGTACTCTAAATGTATCATTGACTGCATCTTTATAGCTGGTATACAGTGCGACGATAGCTGTTGGTGTCGTAGCAAGAACATTTACATAGTACCATTGATTGTCTTGTAAGTTGCCAACGGATGCTTCGGTTCCGTGTCTATAAAGAAGCTGATCTCCAGTTTGGATATTAGGAGAATACACGTTGATTGTGCGCAGAAGAGCATTGACTGATGTGTTACTAAAATAGAGCACTGCCGCTGGTTCAATAACGATCTCAGGAAGAACTGCATAACCAGAACCCGGATTGATAACATTGATCTGTAGGACTGAATCAAGATTCATCACTGCTTCAAGAACTGCAGGGATTCTTGGCGCAGGGTAGATAGCTGTATCAATGTATGCCGTCACTCTAGGTGGTTGTGTGTACCCTCTGGCTCCGTATAGAACTAACGCAGCAGGAAGATTAATAAAGATATTTGCACCCGGAAGATGATTTTCAATAGGGGTACCATTGACACCTCTAGTTAATCCACTAAGAAGATTCAATGCTCTATTGACTACAGAGTAGCCAATGATTTCATCATCGATCTTAATAGTTCCGTTGATCGGGAAACCGTTAGCGTTAGCAACAACTACTGTGTTGGAAGCGAGATCCATATATGACACGGTTGTTGTAATATTGTGATTATCTTGTCCAGTGATAGATACCCCTTGATTGTTGAACCATTGAGTATAAGGTGCAGTTTGCCAGATCGGATCATTTGGAAGATATTCATATTGATTACTAGGAGTAGTATACACCAACTGCGGTGAGATATACTGTTGGTAAGTTGTATCGAATGTTGCAGGAACATCAAAGTCCGTGATGTCACCTTCAAACACATCATTGCCTGTGTATGAATACAAGAAGTCTTTAATCAACATGTGATACGGCTTGACTTCCTCGATATATCCTGATAGGAATTGAGTGTTATCTGTTTGGTATAGTTGATAAGGAATCAACTGACGAACAACTTGATTGACATCTGCTAGAGAAGTCTTGTTCAGCCAAGGCAAGAAGTTCTGAGATTCTACAGTCTCGCTTTGAATATATTCGAAAATCAAAATCAAACTGCTGTTTCTGTACAACTGTAGGTCGTCGATGTAGATTTGTTCATTCAGGGCGCGGATGATCCAGCGTGTTTCTTCACTCGGATACTGATCAAATGATTCAGTGTCAAAGAAGTTATTGCCGAAACCAAAGTTAGCAGAAGCATAATTCCAAAGACTTGAGTCAAAAGCTATAGTGCCATTTTGAAGGCCGATGCGTGTCCACACGCCGTAGCCATCATAACGATAGACTTCAAAGTTGCCTGAGCCATTTTGCTGTACAGTAACTATTGTGTTCACTGCAACATTCAATGTTGCTAGATCAGCATACAGCGGAACTTGAGTAGAAGATTTGGTACTGTTGTTATAACCAGTTGCCCACCAGTTAACATATGACCAATAATCAGCAGTGTTAAAGTATGGACCTGAAGCAAACAAGAAATATGCATTTGGTCTAGTTTCAGCGATCGGGTACTGCGCTAGAGTGCTGTTAGCATATGTTAGATAGTTTTCAAGAGCAAGGAGTCTGTCATAGAAGAAGCTTTGGTTTGGACGAGCAAGCACACCTGATTGTACCGCTAGCGGTAGCCAATGATTAGGTACGACACTACCTGAAGTGTCACTTCCAGCAAACGAGTCTAGCATCTTAGCATACAGTGAATAAGGTGCCGAGATATTTGACAGCGCAAAGTCTCCAGTTACATTGCTAGGTGCAGCAGATGAGCCCGCGCGCGGTAATCCTGGCAAGAAGTCATCTTGGAAACCATCCCTGATTAGAGCATATTCTTGATGGGAAGTGTCATTGGATGTTCCGTTTGAATAACCTATATGGAATACACTATCATTTGCATTTATGTATGATTCAGTATTGTACAGCGCGAATGCATTTGGTAGAATTGGAGCCATATATGAGATTCCAGAACCTTTTGGATTTGCAATGTACGATGCAACTACCGTGTCGGAAAGAGTCTTACCGGTCTGTTCAAAGATAACTCCTGTATTGCGTACCCAGAAATAGTATACAGGCACTGGGTTGTTAGATGCATTTTGTGTAGTACCTACAACATATAGATTAGGATCATATATTGCGCCCGGGCCAGGATAAGAAGTAGGAGGAACAAAACTTGCTACCCAAGTATATACAGCAACATCTGATCCAGGGAACACTGCACCCCAGTATGTTGCATTGTATGTTGGGTCATTCTGATGGTAGTTAATCCAACGAATGTTAGTTGTATTGAGCCAAAGTTGACCAACACGCTCTGTGCCCCAAACTGACCCGACTATAGTTGACAGCGGGCTGTTATATCTTGCTGGGTCAGCACCTGCAATGTAGTCAAGATTCTCTCTAACTGCGCCCAACATTTTTCCTTGTAGAGGATCTAGATAATCTAGATTTACTAGAGTATTGTTTGTGGACGCACTATAGAGTTGCGTATTTTGAATTAGGCTCGTGTCAACTATCGCTGCTGACTGCCTGTAGATTGACCAATCTGCGATACCCGATGCGTTAGTGTATGTAACGACTTGGCCGCCCACTGCGACTGGATAGAAGTCCGGACTACCAACGATTACAGTATTATTATTAAAGTCAAGTGATGCACCATAAAGCGGTTGTGAGCCATATGGAATAGATGTGCTGTTCACACTCTGTGCGTATACGAACGCTCCTGGCTTAGACAAGCTTTCGTTATATTCCGACAAGTAATCATACATATATACTGCACCAGCATTTGGATACTGATCAACAAACTGAGTTGCGTTGTTGTCAAACACAGTATCGTTGATTAGGTTCAACTTGTCAGTGAAGTCAAAGAATGTACCTTCATAGCGTGTTTCTACTGGAGCAGAAATAGCTACACTACCGAATTCATTGAGCTTGATTGCAGAACCAAACTGAGTTCTACCGACAGCATGAGGAGATTTAATGACTTGCGTTTGGTTGTATGTTACGATACCCAAAGCAGCGAGAGTTGTACCGTCATCATACGCTTCAACTTTTAACTTCTCGTTGATCTGCGTGATGTCTTGGTCAATAACTTGAATGAGTAGTGTGTTTGCATTAGTGTAAGATGCTTGTACATTTATGATATTACTGTTATTGATTAGTGTTGAGATGTGTTGTGCGTTACCGGGAGATAGGGGCACTGCAAATCCGTTGATCAATATAGTAGAATCGGAAGCTAAGTTGCATTCTCCAGTACCTACCACTAGACCGTACTTTGCGCCGCCATTTACATAAGCATATACTGCACCTTCACGGTTCTTAGAGTCTACTTCATAAGGCGAACCGATAAGAACAGTCGAAGCAGTTTGATTCACATCAACTGCATAACCGAATTCAATATCATTTCTATCAACATAAGGAGAGTTAATAGTTTGTGTCGGGAAGAATTGGTTGTCACTTACATTGATGATATCGCCGACACGTAGTGTACCATAATAGACTAGATTATTTCCGATAACAGCATAATTGTTGTCAGTTACTAGCGTGCCATTACGAGAGACATATAAAGGGTCTACTTGCGCAGTAGCGATCATAACTGGTGTCGCTGTACCATTTCCCGATCCAACGCCAGTAGCAACAAATACCACACCCACCGTGTTAGCTTCTGCGCCGATCAAGGTGAAGTTAGTAGTACCTAACGTTGTTATTTGGTAAGTCTTACCTACAACTAGTGAAGTTGCAACAGCCGGTGCAGCAGTAAAGTTTTCTAAAGCTACTTCAGTTGTGCTACTTCTGGATGTCTTGAGAGTTACTTGATTTGAAACTATACTGTTGATATAATAAACTATAGTGTCAGAAATGTTACTGCCCACGAAGATAGAACCACTGAACACGATCGGATCATTTACTGACATTCCAGCAGTGCTACTGCAAGTGACCAGATTTCCAGTAGAACTTGTCGCAGTAACTACAGTAGAGTCTACATTAGGACTCCAGGCTAGCGGGAAAGAAAGTGTTTGTTCAGGCTGGTTAGTAGACTGAGCTAAGAAGTTTTGTGTACTTCTTTGGATAGCGAACGCTGATCCCCAGTTGCTGATCGTCATACTATAATCTACATATGGAGCAGTGATTATTACTGTGTCCCCGATCTGGTCAGTAGCAATCGCACTACCGAAACCATCGCTTCCGCTACAACTATACTCAGAGCCATTGATGACGGTTGAGTACTCGTATGTTATCTGTGTAGCAGTACCAGTACCTGATCCTACTCCAGTAGCAACAAACACGATTCCAGCAGTGTTCTCTATAGCACCAATCGCAGTGAAGTCTGTAGTGCCCGCGTCAGTGATTGTGTAGGTTTGTCCTGGCACAAAGTATCCAGCATCTAGTGGAATGTTTTGTCTGCGATAGACATAGACATCATTATTTGGAACATCGGAGATGTAGATCCAATTGGTGTCGCCTGAGATTGCTACTGCATTACCCCAGTCAGTTGCCCCTTCAGGTATAGCGATTGATTGGTAAGGCACTAAACTATTTGACAACTTAGTGTTGTTTAGTGTATAGATGTTGACAACTGGACTTACACTTGTTGGTTCAGATACAACATAGATATTTTGAGAATGTGCGATTGCTGTGCCGAAAGAGGTGTTTCCAATGATAGTCTCAAATACAGTGAATTCTTCTAGACCAGCATTGTATGTGTATCTGTACAGCATGCCAGTTCCAGCATCACTTACTAGATAGCCTACATCCGGAGTATAAGCAACTGCTGTACCGAAAGTTGATGCTCCTTCTGCAATTTCAAGTTGAGATTGATAAGCATAGTTTATGTTCTTTTGGTATACTGCCCAGTTTCCGTCAGTATTTTCATCAACCCACACAGTATTCGTGATAAACTCGTTCTCTGTAAGGTCTAGTGCTGCAATCGCAGCCGGAGTTGCTACTCTCTGCGATTCAAAGGCAAAGCCAAGACCAAGTCCCTGAATCGTGTTTTGACTTGCATTTAGCCCAGTTAGGTTGATTGTTATCTGTGTTAGATTTAGAACGCTAGTAACGATATAGTAACCATCAACATTCTGTCCGAAGTTAATGATAGCTACCGGGTCCAGTTGACTTAGGTTGTGTGGTGCGTTGAAAGTTACAGTTGCTGTTCCATTAGTGTTGTTTCTAACTTGAACGACTTGACCGATAGTTCTCCATTTATAAACATTCCAAGAATTCTTGAAGTTGGCCAGCCAGAAGTATTGACCGACGTAGAAGTTTTGAATAGGAACGATTGCTCCTGTACTGTTTACTGCGATAGGTAGCCCAGAGAAGAAGTAAGAAGACATCTCAACATCATCAATGTTTACATATCCAGCTGAAGGGTAAAGCTGTGAGTTGATATCAGCTTTTACTGTTGTTAGGATATTTGGAGAAGTAGGAAGTGTTCCGTAGTTAAACAAGCTATAGAGCGGAATCTCTTGATTTGAACCAGAAGTGTCAACGCCAATCGTTAGACTTACGATTGAAGGATTGTTATTGATATTAGCCTGATTGATTCTAAAGTCTACAAAGTTATGGTTCAATACACCGCCGAATTCACCTCTGAGGATCGCCCAGTTCTCATAATAGCTATAGGCCACTGCACCTTGTTGCTGTAGATCAGCTCCTTGGAATATGTTTAGGCCATTGAGTGTTCCTAGGTTCTTGATCATAGATTGATATACTTGAACCAAAGCAGGATCAGTTAGATCAGTCAATGCAAGATAGTCTCTTGGACGATATCCGATCAACTCGAACGCTAGCAGATCAGCCTGGCTAGACAGGTTTGCTTGGTAGATATCATAGTAAAGCGTGCTCTCATATGATCTAGTAGAACTATTAGGAAGCATTCCTTGAGCAATGCTCTTGTAATTAGTTATCTTCCAATATTGTGATTGGAAAGTAGATGAAGGTTCTATTACTTGCTGCGCTGCATAGTATTGATTCTTGTACTGAACAATTTGACCTTTGGTGTACTTTCTATTTCCGTTCCATGTTTGAATGCCGGTTTGATTTAGAATGAATCCAGATGCATTTACTGTACCATTCCATTCAGCAGATTTTGCACCACGAACATAGATACGATTCTGTCTCAAACCAGTCGTTAGGTTATAGATTAGATCGTTATAGATAGTAACATTATCAAACACGATAGCATTTTCAAAGTTGCTCACGTTGAACTGTGCGTAGGCCATTGTATCACCTTGATTCAATGTCTTCGCGTAGAATGCTGTTCCGTCACGCTGTATGTTCAAGTCTTGCAGCTTGATTGGATACAGATTTTGATTAAGAATAAAGTTTTGTTCTTGAATCGTTAATGGTTGAACGACTGCACTAGGTTGATCTACTACTAATGTTGCCGCGGCAGGATTGAGCGTGATCAGGCTTCCTGATTGCCAACCAGTCATCGACCAGTATACGAACTCTGCTGCCATCTGTGCCCAAGTTACTTCCACAGCATTCTCAATGTTGTTGAAGATCATACCTTGACTTTGCAGGTATGCATTATAACTCATAAGGAATTGTACTACTGCTTGAGTGCTGTAGAAAGTGGTGCCGTAAGGTATCAAGACTTCTTTGTCTGTATAATCATTGGCATACTTCACGGTAGTGCCCAATACATTGACAGCCCCGTATGATCCATTATTTTTCGGAGCAAGAACAGTGAAGTACGCAAATGTTTGCGAGTTGCCGTATACATTCCAGTAGCCGTTGGTCTGTTGAATAACGACACCGCTGAACATTATTTGATCAAACGGTTGATTCTCGTACAACAGGACATTGTAGTTCTCGTCAGGAATTAGTAGTGAGGAGCTGTTGTTGCCAGGAGAGCCCTTCTCTACATAGAACTGAAGCAATGCCTGATCACTATAACCGGCTAGACGATACACTAGACGAACATCTAGAGTCTGCAATAGAGTTGTTATAGCAGTGGTAGCATCAATGCCTTGTTGCTTTTGATAGTCAACGATCCAGTTGATATAGCTGGTCTTTGCAGTTCCACTACCGTATACTTGAAGGTTAGCAGGGATCAAATAACTTCTATCATTGACTAGATACTGATTGAATTCTTGGTTATACTTATAGTTGTCTAGGTCTGCCCCTAGATTGAAGAACTCAGCAGGACGAGTCAATGCGAACAACCGCATGAGGTCGAAGGGCCAAGTTGAACTACGACGATAACTCAATTCAGTTGGAGCATCATCTCCAACTACCCAGTCCTTTTGGAAAGTACTTGGATTGTAGTTGCCTAAGATCGCGATGAGAGGAGACAGTAAGTCTCCGTTAGAGTCAACTGGGATGATTTTTGATAGTCCGGGACGAGCGAACTCAAGATTGATGTAGGGGTAACCGTTGTTCCAGATTAGACCTGCTTCTAGATCGCCCCAAAGAATACCGTTGTCGCTTGTATACGGTGCAGGGCCATATCGTGCAGTCCACCATGTTGGTTCGTTTGCGAAGTTAAGCATCTCCCAGGGTGTCTCATTTGGAGTAGTTGTGTCGTAGAAATATTGATAGACACCTCTCCAGTAACCTTGTTGAATAGGAGCTTGATCTAGCTTGTTACCTGAGTTAGTATAGTTATAAGTAAACTCATCGTTGCTTTGATAGTATTGAGTTTTGTAGTCTAGACGATTCTGGCCGATCCAATTCAGGAATGCTGGGTCATACATTTCAATGAACTCGTTCCATGAATATGTCGATACCGAACTTCTAAAGTATCCAGGAACAATCTCATATTCTTCAATAGGAACAGTCGTGCTTAACTTGAGATTGTTATAGATTCTCAATTCAAACTCAAGCAGTGCTTGGTCACGATAGTCAACTAGAACTCCGAGTTCTTCGTTATATGTACCATACAGTTTAGTGTATGATCCGTCATGACCTAGAATGAAGTATGTTGGAATAGTGTAATCCGAATCTAATACTACTGCTGGATGGAACGAAGGATACAGCCCTAGCTTTGTTGGAGTGTTAGGAACATACGATCCATATGTTTGATTGTACTCGTTGATAGTTATTTGATCGCCTTTGTTTAAATCTAAGGTGATAGTCAACGAAGGGGACTCAGTGCTTACAATGTAGTCTACACCGCTGGTAAGTTGCTTTTCAATGACTACACCATCTACGGTGCTAAACACATAGACCAAAACACCATTGTAATTTGCAGTATCAAAGTTGTATACTTGGCTCAATGGATAAGTTGACACATCAAGACTATTATTAAACGTGTATGTATTGCTGATGTATGGCGCGCCGGCTGGCACCATGTCTGACCAGTAGAACGAGTTGATCTCGCTCTTAGCAGCAGTAATCTGGGTCAACGCAATGTTTAGAATCTGTGAAGGGGTATATCGTTGAACATAGTCTGTATTCTGGACAGTGTTGACTAGCAGTTGCTTGTAGTTGATATACTCGCGGCTGTTATACATCAATGAATCAAATATGTTATACTGGCTGTTGCGGAAGAACGTTCCTGGCAACACGAGAGAAGCAGAATTTTGAATGATCTCCGTACCGTATGGTACAAGATCACCGCAGTCCCTGAAGTTATTTGATCCGAATATATTGCCTGTAGTGTTGGGCGCGTTTATAAAGATGTCTCTGTATTGACCCTGAATATCTCCGACATTAACAGTAGTTAACACGCCATTCAATGGGTTGTTATTTAGATTAGTTGGAATCTCATAGTAAGCAACCTGACTTACTTGATTGCTCAATACTAGTATTTGAATCACAGTAGATTCTGTAGGTAGAGCCCCAGTAAACGTGATAGTTGTAGTGTCTGTTCCTATCACAGTTACATATTCAGTAGGATTTTGATATACATTGTTATAGTATACCTTCACATTTGGCCAACCCAGTTGATCACCAGTAGGTTCAGGGACAGCAGCGACATCGCATTGGAAACTAATAGAAGGATTGGCAATGTCAAAGTTAAAACTGAAGATTTGATATTGAACACTGTCAGCGATTGCGGTCTGCCATCCCAGTTGTCTCACGTAGTCAGTACCCGACGTGCAGTTATAAACATATCCGGTGTTTACATTCTGGGTGACCGGAGAAGTTCCGCTCACATAGTTAAAGGTGTCTGAGTTTAGATTTACGTTAAATGTGATGTCGCCTAACTCAGTGATTCCAGAATATTTTAATGGGAAACCTAAAATAGGGTCAGTCGTGCCTGATCCAATCGCATACGAGAACAACTTGCAACCTGCGAATGAAGTACCTTGATAGACGCTCGCGTCTCCAAAAGATACTCCGTTTGAATCAAAGATATCGAATAGCGGTGGCTGATTGACAGTAACTTTCTGTTGTGCTTGTAGCCATTCAGAACCGTTATAGAAGAAACTAGTACCTTGATAGTAGTAGCCACGGATTACTGATAGCATTTCAGCAGGGACAACGTCACCGTCTTCCGCTACTGTGAGCGTGATCACTGGAGCAGAGTTTGGGGTGATAGTCGAGAAGTTTGCAACATAGATTTTGTTTGCAACTTCTGGATTTGAATCCGCAGCAAATACAACTCTTGATCCAGGAAACAATGCAAAGTCATCCAGCGTGCTGTCTGTACCAAAGAGAGCAACGGTTGTTCCGGTGATAACGGTTTTCGGAGATCCCCAAGACACTTCAATTGTCAAGGTTGTTGTTCCAGAAACCGAAACAACTTGTGAGTTCACTGGCAGAATACTTGCCGAATCACCGATATACATTCCTGGCTGAAACACTCCAGTGACGCTTGATGCTGCTACGGTAATAGTAGTCGTGGTAGCAGCAGTTACCGGAGCGATGCTTGCGACATACCCGCTGTAAGCTTCTGTGTCAGGATAGTAGTTATAAGCTCCCGCTACATTTAAAAGAGCATCGGTGTTGTGTGTATCAATGAAGTCAATCGCCGCACCACCAATTGCACCTGAGTTAAACAATTGTAGATTGGGGTAGAACTCGACAATAGGACGAGTAGCCTTGTTCGCTTGTGTAGCATATTTCGTTGCGATGCTAGGATCATTGTTGTAAACCGCAGTAGAGTTGATTACATCAATGTGGAACCAGCGATTGCTTCTTGACCAAGCATTCTTGTTTATAGAGTTTCTCGCAATAGTGATATAATCTTTGTATGTTGGAATGTACAAGTCAAGGTCATAGTTGCTCATATCATATGGAGTAGAATCGAACGGAATATACGTACCAGTAGTGAATGACTCTGGGCAAAATAGAGAACTTACTGGAATAAGTTGAATCGCAGTACCTACGCCTTCAACGTAATACTCGTCTTGCAGATAACTTGCAGGCACTACATCACCTTGGAATGACACCTTTAATCCATTAGTGAAAACAACTCCGTTCAGTGAGGTATAACTTTTTTTACCCAAGATATCTGTCACCACGTCAATCGTGTTTGTAGTATTGCTATCAACGATGTTGATTACACCCAAGCTGTTAGCAGATGAACCATCTTGATAATACAGAGTAGTGAGTGGTGCAGTGATGACTGGTACTAGAGTAATTGTTCCTGAAGGGGTGCAATAGAATGGTCTGTTAGCCCATTCAATGCCGTAAAGAGGAATGATATTTGTGTTGATTGGAATAGAACCAGTAGGTACTAGACGAATCACTGTATTGGTTTCACCTACTACATATTGAATAGTGTAGAAGTTTGCTGATATATGTGAGTAGAACCCTTCTTCCAACAGACCTTGATTGACATTTACTGTCATCGTGCCAGAACCAGAACTTAGTGTTAATGGTGAAGTTGCATTCAGCGTCTCTGCGATAGTGAATGTAGATGTTGTAGGAATGCTGTAGACATAGTATACTTGACCAGCAGTGATTCCACCAAAAACTGGTGTGTCAAATGTTACTGTTTGACCTGCTACTAAACCAGTAGTAGTTGTAGATACAGTGATTTCCGACGTATCGCAACTAGTCGCAGTCAGCGTAATAGGGGCAACAAGAACATCATTGTTTGTATCATACTCGGTCTCGTCAAGGTACTCCGAAGTGAATCCAACTTCATTTGGAATACCGTCGTTGTAAAACATTACTGTCAATCCGTCAAGAGCAGTAACGCCGTCAATGTCGTTCAAGCCAGGATAAGTTATTCCGGTTGCCGGATCAGTATATGTGTTGAGTAGGGCTCCGTTAACTTGATCAAATGGTAGCGTACTAATCACATCAACTGTGGTGCTACTAGGGAAAACGTATTGATCCTGTGCGTTCGCAGCAGGAACGTCAAATGTTACTACACCTTGTTCTGCACCATTGTTGTTTACACCGTATACTTCTCTGGTTGAAACATTAGGTTGAACAGGTGAATACCCTGATACACCCGGAGCAGTTTGAATCCAAAATTGTGATGTTTGGTCTACAATGAATTGGTAGGATCCGCCTCTAAGAAAAGTAAGTGTTGGGTTGATACTACCAGTACTTTTGCCTACTGGAGAGATTTCATAACCATTAGCTAGCGCAGTTACATTATAATTCTCATTAAAATATATATTGGATGCCGCAACAGTTACTGCAGGAGGACCATTTGGTAACCAGTAATATTCATAGTAGTTAACTATCTTGTCTAGAGCAGTAAAAGAATCCCAAGAATAGAATTGACTCTTGAACAAGCGGCTGTTATTAGCAGTGATGCCATTTTGCATCTTGAGAGCATCAATCATTCCAGGATAGCTGATGAAGTCGACCGCAGTACCTGCAGGAGGATTTACTGAAGTAGCAGGAGCAGTGAACACTACACCCGGGTCTAACTGATAGTTAGTTCGAGCAGCAGTAGGCTCGACTACATATGCCGAAGTTGCGTTAACACCATAACCAAATTTACTACCGACGAATCCTTGAATGTTAGAGGTGTTTGACTGATTTACTAGTTGATCTAGCGTTGCTGTCAAAAACTCAGAGTTAGACGGAGTTTTAAAGATATCCGGTAAAAAGTTTAGAGTACGAATAGTTGCCATCTAAGTTAGTATCCTATTTGTAATTGGGCAGGTGTGTTGGCTGCGATCACTTGAATTTGGTTTGCTGTGGCCCCATTAACAAAGATTTCATATGGCAAACTTTGTATTTGATATAGAGTACCAAACGGTTGAGTTGGATCATTTGATACCAATACCGCAGAACTAATTAGATCCCCGCAAGTCGAGTGTAAGTAAGCGCTTAGTTGTGAGAAGTAGAATGTGTCACCGAAATTCCAGTTGTTGATATTAAAATAGTCATTCATTGCCGTGAGAACCGCGCTGCGAATCTCACTTGTGCTTGCATTTGTAGTGCTTGTTGGAACCACTTTGATTGTACCTTGTAAAGCCGGATTTGCATTTGGGCCAAACAACGGCTTGAATACAACACTATTTAATATCAGGGAATCCGATAGCATTTTGTAATCTTGTAGTTTTCCATACTCTTGTGCCAGCTCAGCAGTATTCGGCATTGTTGGTTTTGGAATAGTTCCGGTAGTATCTATTACCCAGTTAGTGTATGCTGTGTAATATGCTTGTGTGACAACGTAGAGATCGATGATGTTTGTAGTGGTTGGATCAATTCTATTTGTGTTGTTTGAGTTATGCCTATATTGATATGATAAGCCTTGGCGTCCAGGCAACATAGCATATTGCGGCTGCGACACTAATGAGTATGAAGGAGTTGTCACAGTGTAGTCTTGAACTGTGATGTAGAACACATTCTCAGTGTAGGCATAGAATAGTTGACCAAGAGGATAATCATACTTTACAAGTTCTATCTGTGTTGTGTTGGCATATTGATATACCACGTCTGTTGTTGGAATCAGGTAGTGTCTTGTTAGATTGATCGGGTCTTGAACTATCTCAAAGAAGGCATAAACTCCGATGTTTGCTCCACCGTTTACATAACCAGTGATCTCATTAAAGAAGTCCGGGTTAAGAATAAGTTGATTGTCGTTGACATCAGTCGCGGCGACTTCTACTTGGAAATCATTTACATAACCGTCGCTTTGAACAGTCTGTCCTAAGATGTTTACAACGTAGTCTTGTCCTAATGCAGTGTTAGACATAGGTTGGCTGTTGATACCAAGAACGTTAATGAAGTCTTGGATTGTCTTACCCGTGAACGGATCGTATACGACTTCTCCTGAAGCGAAGGTAAACCTAGTATCTACTACTGAACCAAAGTAATATGTTAGTGATTTGTAAGTGATGATGTAACTATTGTTACCTTGGCTTAAGAACTGAACAAATGCGGTGGTGTCACCATAAGTACTGACTGACCAACGATCTTGATTTACAAGCAGGGCGTTATCGAATACTAAACTAAAGTCTTGTTGCAATTCCATTCTTAGAACGCACTCTTGAATCACAGTATTAGGAATAGAGTTTCCAAATACTGGAATTACCTGAGTTAGAATAACTCCAGTTGGTACATAACCATTAATAGTTACCGGGCCTACCCCATTAGAGAAAGTGCCTTGACCATTATTTGACCCATCAGTTACTACATTAAGAATAGTAGACCAAAGAGTAGTGCTATTGTTTGGCCCAGGAATACCTGCAACTAATCGGTTGTTACTGTCAAAGTAGAATCCAGTTGGGGCTTGAAACTGACAAATGGCCCCGGTAGTTAGATAATTAATGCCAGTAGTGCTTCCAAATGTACCGATAGATATAGGGTTAATCAAGCTTCCGCTTTTAGTATAGAAGTAACCTGTTTCAGAACCAGTGTCTACTGCACTTGTGTTCCAATATACTAAATCGTCATCTGTTGGTTGCGGAGCAACGACAGCGTATCTGGGATAGTTTTGAATATAGTATTGATTAGCGCGATTCAATGACAATACTGACGCGAGAGAGTTTGAGAAGAAGGATAGAATATCACCTGTATTGTTTATAGTCAATGCCAATACACCAGACGCATCGGTCTGATATAAGCCGCCGTCACTACCAAATGAGTTAGTGCTTGAATATTTGCCAGTTGGATCAAGAAGGTCTAGATTCTTAGATACACCAACTGATGCACGGTTTATTGCTTTTGACTTGACTATTGAATTGTACTGTGTATAAGGGAAATTACTGTAGTCTTCACCGTTGACCATACGATTCTGTGTATAGTATTGTGCAGGAGCATTCTGCTTGATGTTAGCTAGAGTCTCGCGGGCTTGAGCAGTTGAAACAGTTTGTTGTAGTGACAATCCGATAGTCAATGTTTCCGACGAACCTTGAGCAGTGAGGTATGTGAACGACACAGCGATACCGTTCATCTCACTAGGATTGATAGTGTAAGTGAGAGCATTACCTGCACGAACATATGCTCGGTACGAGCCAAGCGGAATCTGAGAGAAAATGCCATCACCGAACACATACGAGACTTGATCGTTATATCCTGAGTTTACCGAGAAGATAGTTCTTCCTGAAGCTACCGTTTGTTGATGTGCGTCTGCATAGATACTTTGAACTTGAGTCCAAAGTGGAGTAGTACCGTCAGCGTTTAATTGATACAACCAAGTGTCAGTATTGTTTACACCTTGAATTGCACCGATCGGAATGATTTGATTGGACACCTGTTGTTGCAGGGTGAAGTCATAGTTCTGTAGAGTGCCTTGCTTGAAGTAGAAGAAGAACCCAGTTGCAGGAGAACCAAAACCTAGTTGGTCATTGCGATAGACCATGTTGAATCTACCTGACGGCGCGGGCGGAATCTCATAGATATAGTCTTCGTTCAATGAAGTTACACTGCATAGTTCAAAGTTCATCGTCATGCCATCGATGGTAGATGTGAAAGGTGCGATAGGTAGAGAAGTTGGAGGAATCTGTATAGCATATTCACTAGTTGTCACACCTAAGATGTTTGAGATGTTGCCTGGTTGACCGATGCGTTGTGAAGAAACTAGAGCAGCATTCCAGATGGTGTTCATCTGTTCTAACCAACTTGGGTTAGCCGGATCATTCCATAAAACAGGGATGTTACTTAGATTAGTGCCGTTGATATCAGTGATATTTTGTGTAGTTGATATGCTAGTTACCTTCAGCCAGCCCTGTCCTGCAATGTTACGTAGCGGAGTATAGCTTACGAGATTGGCAAGCTTTACAACGGAATCTCGGCGCTCGGCGGTAGCAAGAAAGTTCTCGCGAGAGTTGAGATCATTGCGAAAGGCAAGACCTTGGCCCATATAAGCCATGACATCTAATAGGGCAATGTACTCGGATGACTCGGTATAATCGTTAAATGTTTCTGGGTAGTATAGTTGTAGATAGTTTACAAAGCTGTTACGCAGAGTATCAAAGTCATAGCTTCTAAAGTCAGCTTGCTGCGAGGTTTGGTAGAGAGCTTGCCAGTTATTTACACCAAACAACGCTGATTGAAGTGTGCTTGTAGGTACAGAGCTTGCTACGTTTTTCGTACTTGATGTGTTTGACGTGTTGGTTGGCATAACTTATACTCTTTTGATTTAGATATATTTATCATTCTCAAAAAAGCAGTTTTCTTATTGTATAGCTGCAATACCAGTTTGTTGATTAAAAAACACGTTCAATACAGTAGCTTGATTGAAAGGTACTACTGCCACTTGAACTTCAATTAGAATGCCATTTTCTTGTGGATAAACATTTACATAACCAACCGATAATCTAGGATCCAATGAGATGACTCGTCTTACTTCGTTCTGCAATTGAGTCTGTACGTCCAGAGTATTAGGTTCAAAGACGTAATTCCAAATACTAGTGCCGTACTGTGGTTGTCCTACTTTCTGTCCATATGGTATATTAAGAGCATTGATCAAATCTTGTAATACTAGTTGCTGATCTACTGTACGGAACTTCTTGCCAAATACGATAGGCTGTTGGCCGCCAGGGCCACCTATACCACCAACTCCTCCGTCTTGTCCAGGAAGTACATTGGTTGTCTTTGGTAGACCTGCATTGATTGTACTGAAACCTATATACTGTGCCATGTTGATATTTATGCTAAGTTACTGTTAAGTAACCGCGCCAATGCCTGTTACAGAACCAGTTGTACCTGAAAGTGAACGGCTAGTCGCTGCCTTATTTGCTCCCACTGATGCTTGTAATACCTCAAGAGACGAAGAGGTTTGAGTAGATGAGTTTGTGGTAGTGGTTACACGTGTTTGAGCATTATTAGTGAGTGTGGTTATCGTTGTTCCTGCTTCAGTTACAGTAGTACTGGTCGCCTCTAAACTACCATTTACTTGCTTTTTTAGCGAAATATAAGTAGGGTCATTTACTATATCATAATATGCTGTGCTTAATGATTCGATTTGAGAGTCTCCGGTTGGCAAAGTTTGTTGGGCGGTAATGTATGCGTCAAGCGCTGCTTGTGCCTTTTCATCATACATCAAAAGTTGATCAGCCAAAGATGCTAGTTTGTCACCTTGGTCAATCAACGACTGAGCAGAAGATACTGCGGTGTCAGGAATAGATCCAACAAGATTTGGGATTGGAATTCCAGGATCGTTTAATACGGTAGTGATCTGTGAAGTTATAGCAGTTCTATCTGTCGTGTTGAATCCTACAGTAGGAAGATTGACTCCACCTGGACCCGATGATAGAGAAGTGATTGAAGACTGTAGCTGAGCAATACTGCCAACAGATAGACCTGATGACGCTATTGAGGTCAGACTTCCTAATTCACCAGTTAAACTACCAGCCGAACTTATACCACTCATCGCGGCTGACCTTGCGTTGTTTATCAAGCCTGAAAGCGCGCCCGCGCCCGGAATTAGGTTAATAGCATTTGGTGCGTTGTTTATCACGGATGACACAGTATTGATACCACCTGGCAGGTTACTTAATCCTGATGCGAGAGAGGATGCGGTTGACGCGGCTGAACCTTGCTGAACAAAAGAGGCGGCAGTAGATAGTCCACCGAGATCTCCGCTAGAGATCATTGCCCCGGCGCCAGAAATAGCACTTATCGAACCGATAGCGGTATTTAACCCACTTACTGTTGGATTTAGTGGATTTCCAATAGAAGAACTTCCGCCTGCAATAGACGACAATGATGCATACCCACTAACACTACCTGAAGCCACACTTGAGATTCCAGTTACTCCACCGATAGTAGTTCTTACCGAGCCCAAAGAGTCAGTTGCGATGTTAGTTGCTCGTGTTGCTGCGCTAATTATAGATGCTGCTGAGGTGACTGATCCAGTGATTCCACCAACAGAGTTGTTTACTGCTGCTACCGCTCCGGATACCGAACCCGTAACAGACGCAAGTGTTGTTAGAGCCCCGATCTTAATACCAGTGACTTTGCCTGCCACACTACTCAGTCCTCCAATCGCACTGCTTCCTGCCATCGGATTAACTCCACTAGTCACCGAACTTAGCACTGAACTACTTTCCTGACTTGTTTGTGATGACTGTTCGGATGCCGTAGATGCTGCTTTGTGTGCTATGGCAGTAAGATTCTGCGGTACACCTGCTTTAAGGGGAACAAATGAGTTCTTGATTGCGGCAAATGCTGATGCTGCGACGCCTTTGGCTTGATCAAGCAGGCCGGCTAAGCTAGGTATTTTACCCATTGCGGTCAATGCGCTAGCTATTCCACCTAATCCACCTAACGATGCAGATAATCCTGCGGCTGCGACACCAGAACCAATTGCTGCTAATGCGCCTGATATTTGATTGACTGCGCCTGAGGCGGCTCCGGCCGCAGCATTGGTGATTCCAGCAGCGCCGCCTGATAGTGATCCTACTTTTGCTCCTAAGCTACTTGTTAAGCCTGGACCACTAGTAACAGCACTTATTGCACCAGTAACACTACTTGCTACACCGCTGATTTGCTGAATAGCAGCAGTGGTTGACGCTATTCCAGTAGTTGCAGCAGCTTGTACTAATCCTGCTACTTGTGACGGTGCCTCGCTTCCTGTCAATGCACCAGTCATGCCTAAACCAGTTTGTGCTTTCTGCATGTTAGTGACTACTGCGCCTACTTGGGCGGTCATGTTCGATGTGAGACTGGATAGACTTCCTACTCCTCCGATACCAGTAAACAATGAAGGAGGCATTGCTTTTGCTAAGTTAGCACCTTGTTGTACTAGGCCATTGACAAGTATGTCTGCACCCGGCTTCAATATTCCACCTTGAGCAAGAGATGACGGTGTTAGGGCGAACGCTCCTATAGCAGCTATAGGTCCGGTTGCAGTCTTGACTATAGCTGAACCTTGTTTGGTTGCAGCGGCGAGTGGTCCTGCTGCGGCCGATGTTGCTTGTGCTGCTACCATCGCGCTTGTAGTACCTTTGTCCAATGCAGCAGACGCTGCCGGAGTACTATTAGGTGCTGATGCTACTGTTGCTACAGCTGGTGGCGTTGCTCCCGTAGCACTTCCTGCAGCAGTAGCAGCCGCAGTTGAAGCAGAAGGTGCTGCTGGTAGTGCAGCAGATGCGTCTAGGTTTGTCTTAACATCTACACCTTGTCCTGCATTAGACCAAGGTGCGTGTGCAGGTGCACGAGAAACGATTGACAGCAGCAGACCTGGTGCAGCCATGAAGCCTTTTTCTTTATCATACAGCGTGTCGGTCTGTGCAACCAGCGGTATATTTGGTACGGCTTCTGGAGTAGTACTTGATTTACCACTATTAAGATTTACCTTAGAACCATTCACATATGCTTGCCCACCTGCTGCTAATGACGCATCGCCGCCTGAAGCAAATGCTACTGCACCTGCGGCCAGTCCAGTGATATCTTTAGTGGCCGACATACTAAAATTGCCGGCTGACCGCATTAGAGTGCTATCTTCGGAGTTAGTATGAAGCTGTTTTGCCTGAATATTAAGATTATTCATAGCATGAAGATTAATATCTCGGTCGGCGTGTAAGTTCAGGTCACCTTGTGTTCTAATGTTCACAGAGTTAGTAGAGTACATGTCAATCGTACCCTCTTTACCTAACTCAATGTATGACTGTCCGTTAGAGTGAAGAATCATTAGCGTTTGACCATCATCGCTCATCATGATTTGATGGCCCAGTGCTGTCCTGATTCTTATGAGTTGATCTCTGCCAATGATGTCGCCGTCGTCCATAACGATTGAGTGTCCACCTCTGCGAGCAACGACTTGTAGCCCTTGCGGACTAGCTTGCTGTAGAGAAGCTGGAAGAGTAGTATCATCATAGCCGCCGGTGTAGATTGGTCTGCCTGGAGTTGATACACCCCAACCAACGCGAGAAGCGTTTTCACGAGAAGCTGACGATGAGATTGGTCCGCGAATAGGATCACGAATGATACCCTGTTGATTCATGATGGCAGCACTATAGCTATGGACTGGTCTCGGCGTGCTTAAAAACTGTGCGCTGTCTGCTTTCTTCTTATCATTAGTGTTCAGGTTGGTAACCGGTAATCTGGTTGCTCCACCATAACCAGTAGCCTCACCTTCGTTAACTAAAATGTTGTCCGATGACCCGATAGCCGGGACCATCTGTAGTGATTCTGCTTCGGGAATAGCGCCAATATAGTATCCGTAGTTCTTGTCTCCGTTAACAAACACACACACAACCTGAGTACCGATATCAGGTGGTGCTTGCCACTGTCCATAGGAACTAGGATTTGACTTATATGTCCCGTAGCCATCGCTTCCGGAAGTTGACTCTACTTTACCAAAGAACGTGCTTAGATAACTCACCGTGATCCAGTTAGTAGAATCTTCTGGTTTATCAGAACTGTTGGGTTGAACCAAAGAAACCCTGATACGTCCGGACCGTGTTGGATCAATATTGTCTCTAACGACGCCTATTAATGGTACAGCTTGTACACCAGAACCGCCTTTACCCGGCTTGTCTGCTGCTATCTGGCCTTTTGGTTTAAATGTGTCAATTGGCATGTTGTGTTCTCATACTTGCTATGTTTTTGCTTCGGCCGGAGTCTTTTGTGCTGGAACAGATTGACTGATAGGCCCGTATGTTGTAGAATTGTTTGGGGCCGATGCTAGACCAGTAGTAGCGGCTTGCTTGCTTGCGTCTGACGGCGATGGTCCTGGATTTGAAGACGGCGCTGCTTCCGAAGAAGCACTATCATTCGGAGGAACACCATTGAATGGATTAACTATCAGCTCGATTGACTGGGTAAATTTTCCGCCGGAAAATGTACAATTTACAGTATTCACCTGATAACTAATACCCTGAACTAATGGGTTTCCGTTTGCGTCTTTAGGAAGAGTTGCTGAATCCGGATATTTTTGAAATAGTACTTTGTTGTTTATATTCATTAATCCAGTACCAGCACTGGTAGTATCATAGTCAACTGCTTCATTGAAGTTTATTTCAATAAAAACTTGTCCACCATTAGGAGCAATGCTGTACCCATTAGAAGCATAGTGTGTATTATAATGATTATCTTCGTAAGCAGTGTCTTGTATTAGGAAATCAGGATCACCTAAAATAGTTATTTTAACATCAGATTGTGCCGTCGGATTGTACAAGCTATCTTTATAGCTTCCCACAGCTTCTCCTCCGGCGCCGAGACTATTAGTAGTAGATTGAGGTGTAGCTTGTGCTGGAGCAGTAGTAGCAGCACTAGGTGTTCCTAGAGTAGGGTTCGGTCCGGGTTGTCCTAACGCAGCTACGAAATATGCGTTATTGATAGTATGTGAATATTCTATGATTTCTGTGTTTTTTCCGGTATACCAATATTGATATCTCTTATAAGGGCCATAATATGGTTGAGTCCTATTAATGGCCGGGCTGTTGACTAAAGGTGTCTGGTATTCACGAATGACATAAACGATGTCAACTATCCAATCTTTAATAATAGGGTCCCATTTAGGATTTTCTACTCGGACGCTACAGTTATACCAGACTGGATAGTTAGGATTTGGGTTTGGTATTACGTTGTTATCCCCGTCTGTTGAACTCACTGTGTTAGAAGCTAACGCGGCTGACACAAGAGTGCTGGATGTTATTGCCTGATCTATACATTGCAGAATAGGCTGTGAAGAAAAAGTAATAGTTTTAACATTAGGATTATACACTCCGGTAACTTCGGCCTTAGGGTTTGATTGAGCACTTGTCTTTGCGCTAGACATTCCCGATTTTGCCTTATTAGTGTCAGCAGGATTGATCATAGAAGCTTTTGCGATAGTGGTTGCTGCATTACCTTGATATTCAAACCTATAGGTTATTGGATACTTTTGTGCCGGAGTTGCGCCATTACTACTATTAGTTAGCTGTTGCTGTTTTGCATTTAGTTGACTAGCAAGATCATTCAAGACCTCACTCACATTTGAGCCTTTACATGTAAAATTAGGACTACCATTTAAATATCCATACTTTGTACCAAATCCAGTAGAACTTGCGAAGTAAGTTGCTTCTACTTCGTATGTAGTGATTCCGGGACCTAATTTAAAACCGAAACTGGTTATGTTAATGTCATAGTAGGTTTCAAATAAGGCGCCACCGCCGCCAGCACTGGGATCTATAGGAATACCATTAAACACTTCTTTTCCAGTTGCTATCGTTCCGTCCGGTAAATATCCAAAAAACCTAATACCTAAGATAAAAATTTGTTTTGTTGGGTTATCAAGAATGCCTTCTGACGAACTGTATCCGTTTATTACAGTTTGCGCTGTTTTTATTTTGTCTATTAGAGAAAAACCATAAGGTTCTATGATATTGAATTTTATGTTCGACTCGCATGCGGCGGCGCCAGATCCATTAGTAGATACTATGTGTTCAAAAGATAAGTTGTCGATTCCATAGTCAAAGTTAACTCCGGGTGCCCGATTAGTCGGTGCACCGCTTCCGCCACTTTGTGCTACTAAATATGCACCTCCGATTATTGGTTGACCTGTATTAGGATTAATCAGTGGGTTCGTAACATCTCCTGTATTAGTAGACGGACTACTTGCCTGTGTTTGTGGAATTATATTTAGGCTCTGTTTTCCGGATGCTAGGAAGGCACCGTATGCATCCGGTGTTATCATATACAAACTTATTTGATACGTGTAACTCGATAGCTGCCCTAAAGGATTATACAATCTTTTTCCAGGTAGGTCTCCGTTGGGTGGCGTCGGCGCTGCTGCTGCCGCAGCAGACACGCTTGCGGGAGTTGGATTTGTTACTGATCCGGACGGATTTGCCG
>JGI26470J50227_1000169_pt1 | contig 30257 bp, 45 predicted proteins | sample FreactTroBogLake_FD_50227 | JGI IMG/M metagenome (IMG submission 50227)
AACCTTGTCCAGTCCTGGAAATTCCGGAGCTTCAACCCGCGCAACAAGCTGACCGGTCTTCTCGTCCCGATACTGTTGCATTTCCCATCCCGCCCACTTCATGTTATATTCAGCTTGCACTAGGTCTTTTGCCATTGCAAGGACGTCGGTCCTAATTTCGTAGCCGTTCTTATTGAACTTTACTTCCGGTAAATTATGAATCTTATTTTCGCTCATTTGTGCGTTTCCTGTATTATATAGTGAAAATTGTAAATACTAGTAGCATTAGTGTTCCTAATAGGGTTCCCCCGAGCTTGGAAATAGCCGTAGTCACTGCTACATTAGTTAGTGCATAGTTCATTGTAATCACTTACCCTTCTTTACCGTAGGGACCAAAGTTTCTAGAGACTTGACGGCGTCCTCATAGAACTTCTTGTCAGTGATTACAGCGGTAACCTTTTTGCCCGCATCGATAGATGCATCTACCGCCTTTTTAGTGTACTCTGTTTGGGCATTCACAAACTCAGTGAGAGACTTAGCAAGTCCTTCATGCTTCACGAAGGTTTCAATCGTGACTTTCTTTACTGATTGAACCGTATCAATCATGGTGTCAGTTAATAGTTTATACATTTTATTTCCTTTCTGTGTGTGTTGTGTAGAATTACTCTACGACTATATTTAGTTTATTTTATCGAATTCAAATATTCTGGTAGATTACCATATAGCGTCATCAAAACTGCGATCTTATGATCATATACTCTTATAAACGGTTTATTCTTATTGTCAACGATCTCGGTGCCCAAATAGTATGGACAGTTGATCTTTCGGTCTACTTCCCGTATGAAAATTACCCAACCTGATGTTGTTCCAATATTATTTTTGTGCATGCCAAAAGGAAGATCATACCGAGCTATCTTTGCATATTCAAATGCATCTTTGCCGGATTCAGAGAGTCTTAATCCAGTACCGGAGCGACCGGCAGACCACCAGTCAAACATCAGTTTATCTATTGAACGGCCCTTCCATGGACTATCAGGATCATCCCCTATCTCCTTAAGAACAGTTTCAACTATCTCTGCTTTGGATTTAGGGTAGATCATCCTTCTCCTTAATCCATGTAACTATTTCCCAACGACCGTCGTGATGCTCAACTAAGGCTGTGCAGCTTTCAACCCAGTCACCATCATTCATGTACGCGACACCGAATATCTCTTTAATCTCTGCATGATGTATGTGGCCGCATATTACTCCATCAAACCCACGCTTTTTACAGTATTGTGATATGTTATTTTCGAATTGAAAAATAAAGTCACTAGCTTTCTTAACCTTATGCTTGAGAAATTTACTTAAACTCCAGTAGCCAAAGCCTAACTTATGGCGTATCCAGTTAAACTTCCTGTTCCATTCTAACACCACATCGTATGCTTTATCCCCTAAAAATGCAAGCCAAGATGCAATCCTAGTAATGCCATCAAACAAGTCACCATGTGTAATCAAATAGCGCCTGCCATCTACACCAACATGTTCGGTTTGATTGTGTATTTCAATGAGTCCAAAACTAAATCCATATGGTATCATCGGTCGCAAGAACTCATCATGATTACCGGCAACATACACAACACGAGTGCCTCTCTTAGCGTGACCAAGCACTCTCCGCACAACATTAGTGTGACTTTGTTTCCATCGCCATTTGTTTTGTTGGATTTTCCATGCGTCAATGATATCTCCTACAAGATATAATGTTTCGCACGTATTGTGTTTGAGAAAGTTATTAAGCTTGCCGGCCTGGCAATCTCTTGTACCTAAGTGTACATCGGAAATAAAAATAGAGCGATAAGTCTTAGAGTCCTTCATTGTTAGTCATCATCTACTAGCGAGTCTGGATATACTTGTCTTCCAGAATTGAGAAGGACCACGGTGAACTTGTCAGTCTTGAACTGTGAATTCAACTTGCGGCATAGATTTCTAGCATGTCCAGGATTAGAGAAGCTGGTCTTCTTATACTTGGGAGCCGCATCATTAGTCAAATAGTGCGAGGATTTGAGGTTAATAGGTTGACCATCATGAAACACTGCCCAAATACCGGCTGCTTCTACGATCTGGTCGCACTTATATGTTTTCTTATCAACATACTCTAGGAGTACTACTGGTTGATTTCTGCTCATTTAAATGAACCACCTTTTATCTCAATTTGCATAGTCTCGTTCTTGTCTTCTCTTTTGTTGCTATTCAACTCATGTAGATCGGACAATAGCTTTATGATGTCATCTCTCAATCCACGAGCATCAGCGATAGGTAGAACCACATCTTTGTTTTGCTTGGATTCTACTACCGACATCTTGTTCATGAATCGTTGGACGTGTAACATAACTAGATATTTATCTCATTTGATGCTTCGGCTTCAGTTTTAAACGGGCCCTTATATGAATAGCGTTGAATGAAAATATATTTGGGGCAGAATACTACACTCTTGCTTCCGTTTTGATCCAGCATAAACCAACCTGCTGCATGTAGGCACATGCTCTTGCTAGTCTCAGTGAACAGATGAAGACCGCGCTGAACATCAAAGATAGAGTTATATATCTTTGCAGGAGTAGGATACTGTGGATAAGGAACACCTGCCTTAGTCTTGTTAGACTTGATAGCCTCAAACCTAATGTTAGTCTTCTTCTTTATATCATTTGTGTTGTCAAACTGAAGCGAATGACCATTAAGCTGAACACCATATCCAGCATTATTTGCTTCAATGTTTCCAACCTTCTTCTTGCCGTCAGTAACAATCCAAAACTGATTCTTAATGATAGGCTTTGCTACTAGATCATTGTCCATTGTTTTCTTCCTTTTTAAGTTTGTGTGCCTTTACCCAAGGTCTTACATCTTCCTCGATAGCGTTATGTAGCTGCATGAATCCGCATTCAATGCCAACGGCGTAAGAATCCACATCAAATCCAAAGTTTTCATATAGAATACCTCTATACGATCTCTTATCGTTTAGTTCACCCTGAACAATGCGTGAGACTACGGAATAGAAAGCCATGAGTTTTTCATCATAAGACAGCTTATCCCAGAACGCAGAACAGTCCTTTTTTAAAACCGCCGCCGCTTCTTGCTCTAGCTTCTCAAAAGCATTCCAGTCAATAGTTTGCTTAGGCTCTTCAGCCATTAATAGTTTTCCTTTGTAATCAACTTAAAGAAGTCTTTCTTATGTTTCGGTGACCAAAGCCTGCCTTGATGTCCACATATTGCGCTAGAAAGCCTCGTCAGCCGACAGGTTTCATAACCCCCGGCTACTTTAGTAGCACCGACAACCGGATCTCCCTCAATCGATGCTGGTTTATAACTCTTGCGACACTTATATGAAAATGAATCTGGAAACCCAAAACTCACAATCCGATCTGTTAATGAGACGAAGCTATGCTTGCAATCCTTGCAGAGGTATTCAGTGCGTTTAGCTAGGTTATCACTCATAAGTTTTACCTGTATCGTTTGAATGGTTAATGTTTTCCCGTCGTTGTTCAGCCTTTAAGGCTCTATCTAACGCAGCGTCCCGTTCATTCTTCATGTCTTCTAGCGCCTGGTCCCGCGCCTCCAGTTCAGACCTTAGGTCATCAATATCTGCTTGTAGCATAGATCGCACATAACCGCATTGACCACAGGACTTTTTCACGCAGCAACCTTTCGTAGTTGTCCTGCATAAGGCTTATTCAACCACTTAGCATAAGTCTCTGCTTGTTCGGAAATCTTTTGAAGTTCGTACTTACCACAGAATCGCATTAGATGAACACCGACTTGCGGAGTTGTATCTACTCGAACATTGTTACGAATAACATTATCAACTGCTTCCTTGATGTCAGCAGGCTGAGCAGCCAAATCAATGAGAGTACGATTGCGCTCGTAGTCATCACGGACACGATGTTCTACTCCGTTATGGTCAGTCCAACGCTGTAGCATCATGTTGTTCCACTTGAAGCCCTGCTTGACACGATCATCAAATGCTTCTTTAATACCGACAGCGTTCTTAGAACCCTTCTCACGGACACCAGGATAAGCACTGAACACATTGTCAGTAGAGTCACCACGAATGATCTTCTTAAACAGCAGATACTCAGGGTCCTCAAGAAGCTTTTGTTCACCAGTCTTCTTGTCTTTGAGTGGACGACCACGATCATCATAGTATCCATCAAGCTTGATCAGTTGACCAGCAACACCGTTATATTGATGAACATTATCGCTGATCAACTGAACGAAGTCAGTGTCGGATGAGATGATGTAATGTGTGTCGTCAGGGTGCATGTGAACGAACCGAGCGATAAGATCATCAGCTTCAGCATTCTCACAGCGAAGGACGCTGGCGTTAGTCTTTTCTTTGAGAAAAGTAGTGAAAGTCTCGTAGGTCTCCCAGAACATCTTGTTCTCCTCGACCTCGGCTTCTGTGGCATTAGTGACTACCCGATTAGCCTTATAAGGTGCATAGAAACCCTTACGCCAAGACCTACCTTCAAGCGTGAAGACAACATGATCAACATTGAACATGCGTACTGCTTGATTGACAGAAGCGAGCGTAAGGTGCATAGCCATGCCAATCTTCTCCCAAGTGTCGCTGTTGCGAGAGGCCACATGCCGGGCGCGGAAGAAAGTGTTAGCTGTATCAATGAGAGCGTAGGTAGTCATTTGTTGCTTTCTCTAGTAATGTATGTATATAATACACTATATACTAGCAGTTGTCAAGCCTTAAACTCCAGAAAGCTATAAGGATCGAAGGCTAGAACATCTTTCCTGATAGGAGTCTTTGAGTAATAATTCTTGAATGGGAGAAAGTCAGACTTTAGCTTACCTACGTTTGTCATAGGATGTCCAACAATCTTACTGTCAACTAGTGCAATCAACTCATCTACTGACTTGTTTGCTTCTGGATCAATCCATTCCCACTTCCACTTACCATTAATGTTAAGACGAATGTTGGACCATTCATTTTTGATGTAATCTTCCAGCGCATCAATGTCAGTCTTGTTTCCGTAGTACAGACATGCAAATTCTTGCTTGCAGGCACTGTGTGATACGTAATCCTGCAAACGCTTGCCGGGTATAGCACATACACCAAACCCCAAGATGTTGTTGTGCTTCGTCTGAATGATGTAAAGAAAACGCTTCATTACTTGACTCCTAATGCCTTAACACGGTCCTTGATGCTAGTAGGCAAGAAGTCATAAAGATCATGCCCTGCTTCGCTGTGAGACAGAACAGTGTCAGCAACCGGATAAGTACCACCAAGACGCTGATAAATCTTCAACACTGCGTTTAGCAATGCAGTATCATGTACGCTCTTGCTGGTTTGCCCACCATTCTAATGTTCCAACATCAACAGTACGACCAAGACGTTTCGCCATCTTTAGTAAAGAAAGTACGAATCTTTTGTTCGTCAGTCCAATCAGAACAATAATCATTATCAACATCACAGATATCTAATGCTTCCATTGTGGAAACTACTCGATGGCTTACGATAGTTTCGCCAAGCCACTTCTGTGAAAATTCTTTTGGACGCTCCATTGTTACATCATCTAAAGCATATTCAGGATGATCTTTCGGTGCTTCAACAAGATATCGCTCACGAAAGGTAGAAATGCATTCAACCATTACCCATACTTTATCAGTCATTAATAATCTCCTTAGTTAATTCAAGCGAATTCTTTAATGCTTTTGCCGCAACTCGCAACCCATATTCCATCTCACGATTCTTCTGAACAAGAAAACGATTTTTACTTAGAGCATCTTGATAGTTGTCATAAACTTCAATCGTGTCTTGTTTCATTTTCTCAACCCATGTATTAACTTTATGGATTGTAACCCATGTTCCATCTGCCAACTTAGTATGACCATAACTCTTGCGATGTGCATCACATTTCCTTTGCTATATTCAATATAGCAAAAAGGGTACTATATGTCAAGCCTTAAGATACAAATCAGGAGTTAAGTCAACGCACTATTAGTGTTCTGTATTATTTTTGTATAATTGATTTAAATACCTTTGACTAACTCTAAATGCACAACCTCGGTCCCGCGACGGAAATCTACCAGTTAATTGATTTTTTGTAGTTGATTATTTAATCTACGCCAGGCATACTGAAGAACCCGTTTCCAAACGGTATAGAGACGGGAGCTTCATCCGGATATCCTAATTCTTTTTTCCGATCAATATAAGCCTTAACAATTATAGATTTTCCGCCGACATTTGGGGCGCCCATATTCGTTACGTATCGCCTCCAGTCGATAGATTCAAATATCTCTCTAACATACGGCTTATGAGATTTAAAGACATAATGAGTAGTAGTATCTGCAGGCACCTTATTCATTTCACACACTTGTATTTTGCCCCAGTATTTTAAACCAAATTCCCAATACGTATTGTTGCTTATCTGGTTCCTAACCTCTGTCCTTCTTTTCACATTGTCACAAGTTAAGAAAACATCGAAATCAATGTGTGATGTAGCAGGACGAGATAGCAAGCGTAAATTAGTACCGAGCGGAGTTCTACTCCAAATTTGCATACAGCAGGTAACGTGGCACGGTTTACCTCCGAATAAAAAGCTGTTTTTCGGTAGAATCTCGCTAAAGTACAATCCGAAACTCTTGTCTAACTGTGAATGTACTTTCCAAGAAGAATGCCATTTTGCAGGAACAATAAAGCAAATGACTTCCGCCCACTTCGCACTATAATTGAAGAATGCTTTAGCAAGAGGATTCATGTAGCCAACACCGAACGGGGGATTACCGACAACACTAATCATCGGTACATTAGGTGGATGATACTGGAAGAAGTCTTGCCTTATGATATCAGGAGATTCCGGTTCTAAGTCTAATCCTATACTATTATCAGGAAGAAACTTCAAGATATTACCTGAACCAGCTGCTGGTTCAATAACTAGATCAAACTCAGCTAGGTTAACAAACTGATTTATCCTATTGACAAATTGTTCAGCAATGTCAGGATGGGTATAGAATTTATCAAAGTTTTTTTTATATGTTGTCATGTTTGCTATTAAGATTGCCCGCATAAAAAAGGAATTGATCCATCCGCTTTCTTGTAGATATCAATCAATACGTTTTCATACTTGTGAGCAACTTTACTTAGCACCTTTACTTCTCTACCGAAGATAATCTGCGTGGACCAGCTGCTGGGAATTTCGTAAGCAAAAATCTCAACTTTGATATCTTTTAGTAATGCCAAATAGTTACACTGTGTTACTACAAAATTAGTAGTAGCACATGAACCCTTTCTCATTGCTTTTTCGGTACCGGTGTTGTACGACCCGAATCGGCTTTTCATCCCGGAACTTGTCATTCCGATCTTTACCACGTGGCCGTCATACACTATAGTATATACCCATTCTTTTTCAGCCTGTGCCCATTTTTGTTTGAACGGAGCTGCAACTAGGTAATCAACTAACTTACCATCAAATGAGCGACCTTCAGAAATCAGGCGCCGGTTCCCTCCCGGAAAATTTTGTCCGGTATTCAACGCACAATCTGCAATTTTAACAAAAGCATGATCCGGTACCAATGCTTGTAGCTCAGTCATTGACATTTGATCTTCGACCTTAATATTAAAGTCGTTGCTAATAATAAACTTTAGAATATCAGGGTAAATAGTTCCGTCGTCAACTGCTGGTAGATTTTGCTTTGTATTGTCTATCATAAGGCTAAGTGACATTTGGTGTTCCTAGTTTTTCGCGTTCACAGAGCACTGTTGTGTGCTCTCTCTATTATTCATAATAGCAAAACGGGTACCCAATGTCAACCGACCTCTTCTTGTAGATAGCGAATCAACTCTTTATCTGTCGGCATCACGCTGTAGTTCTGCTTGAAGAATATCTCGTAGCTGTCACTACCGTACTTTCCTATGCCGTATAGCTTAGTAGCATCTTGACCATCCCAAGACAAGAAGTCTTCACTCATTCGTGCCAATCTCTTGTAACGCACGTTGAGCATTCCTAATGGCGATATGACGCTTTTTACGAAATCCGGATCTGCTTGAATCAATGCTTGTGGTGTTGGGAACCAATATAGGAATTCTGGAAGTACCGTCTTAACTGGCTTACGACCGGTCTGGTTCAACATTATCACGCCGACCATATGTTCCCAAGCATTTGATATCTGCTGCTGGACCATCAGGTCATCTTCTAGAGGTCGGATCATTGTACCTCAGTATATCCGTTTCCTAAATCACGTTGTTGAATGACACGAATGTCATCACGCTTCTCTGGATCGGCAATCTCTTGCTCGTATACTTCTAGGGCTATATTACGACATACTGTTTGAAACCAGCGATCTACGATCATGTCCTCAGTATCGCTCGGACTAAACTTATAACCTTGCTTAACGAGATTGACCATAAACTTATCATTCCAGTCTAGCTGAAAAGCTCCATTGTTAATGTCATTTGGATCTAAGTCTACACTGATTATGTTCACATAAGGTTCGCCGGCTGCGGTTGCTATTTCCTTAGGAGACAACGCCGGTGGCTCTTCCTTAGGCTTTCTAGGTGTCTTAGGCTTCTCAATCTTTACTGGTTCAGGAGGCAGCGGGGGAGGAAATGCTATTCCCAAGGCCTTCTTTATTGATTCAAACATTATTCATTCCTTATATAATAGTATATATCGTTTTTTCCTTGATCTGTTGAGAAACAACATTGCCCTCAATCCAATCAGGGGGAGTACGATTAGACCAGCGATGTAGCGAGGTCTTTCCTTTATTGTAGTAGTTACGATAGTTAATGACAGGGTCATCGCTGACGACATACTCCGCTGCCATGCAAGAAGGCATCGTAGTCATTCCTGATCTTTTGATGTTATTCGGTAGCGAAAGCAAGTGCGTAGCAATGTTTCTAATCGTAGAATGCTGCTTACCATAACGGTGAGTATACTCGTCACCTAACGCAAGTAGGTGTTCATAAAGCCAGTTGTAGTTAGCGTTGGTCTCACGAGCCCATACTGCGGATGGATGATTAGCATGAGTGCTTTTATACATTACACTCTCGCGGCTATCAGGCAGCGCAAATCGCTTGATCTTTCTACCGTTAGCAGTGAGTTCGGTACGTTCAACACCATCAAGAATACGATGGGCAGTTGACAGTAGCTGTGCGGTCTCAATGATCATCTTGACCACATGCCTATCCACTAGAGATTCAGCAGCGATCTTAGAATTTTTATTCACATAAAAGATGTTAATGGTCTTACCCTCACGATAAATAATATATGCAGATTAACAGTAATAAGCATTAATGTCAAGGGTATTAATGCCCTTTTAATCTCGCACAACAAAGGAAATTTAAATGAAGAAATTATTACTCGCATTATTTGGTGTATTTGTATTTACCGCGTCCGCACAAGCAGCAGCTCCTATCGGAATCTGCGTGGGGGATTACGCATTGTGCGCAGCATCTGCGACGACTCCAACAGGTAAGATTATGACTGTGAACGGTAGAAAGTTTAGAGAGGGTGTAGCAGTATGTCCAATTCTTAATGGTAAGGCCGTAGCTAATCTAGCATTGATGAGTCGCACTGTAAATGCAGATGGTACTTGCAACTCCCCTGACAACACGAAGAATACTGTCTGGTCGTTGTTCGGTGTTCCACCTGAAACAAGCTATCCGCAAGCACCAACTTGGGCAGTAGCTCCAGCAACATTCCGCTCTTTCACTATCGGCAAAACACCAACTACTGGAATGTCAAACATGTGGTCCTTCCCGTGTGAGGTTCAAGCGCGGCCAGTTAATGGTGCAAAGCTAGCAAGTTGTTATGGACCTGTTATGGAAAGCCCTTGGACTAGTAGACATGTTAAGCCAGGACAACTAGGGTTCACTCAAGCAGCAGAAGGTGCTACTTACCCAGTAGGTGGAAATACGATCTCTCTGGATTCAATCGGTGGTCGTTCACCTAAGGCAACTTCAGCAAATCTTCAATAGAGTATAGATTTTTCATATAAGGGGATACATTGTTCAGCACACTGTATGGTGTATCCCCCTTTCTACGAGGTCCATTCATAATATGAATGGGCTTTTTACCTATTAGGTCCTTGTTCACGCTCTTGAATAGGTCAATCATCTCACTAACACTATGACCAACACCGTGTCCTAGGCATTCGATACCATTAGCAGGCTGCTCAATCGCTATCTTGATAGCCTCACATATCTCATTTACATGAACGTAGTCACGGACACAAGTACCATCTGGCGTATCATAGTCATTGCCGTAGATCGTGAACTCCTGCTTCTCTACTGATTGCATGAGATTATACATCAAGCCATCTGGATTAGTTGGCTTGTATCCAGCAGAACCGATCACATTGTAGAATCTAAAGATAGTATGTGGCGTGGGTTTATGCGAAGTAAAGTATTCAGTGACTATCTGCTCTGCCGCTCGCTTTGAGACACCATAAGCACTATCACAGCTTTCCGCAGCGCCAGTAGAAGCAAAGATGAAGTTATCACACTTTATCTTGCTGATCACATTCATTGTTCCATTGACATTAGTGATGTAGTATTGAATGGGCTTACGCTCGCTCTCTCCTACATTTACTAACGCAGCCAGATGAATCACGGCATCATAGTGGTAGTCAGCAAAGTTTAGTTCCTTATTGATATCAAGCAGATGAAACTGAGTTATGTGATTGTCCACAAAGCGTCCATGTGGAATATCAATATCTAATCCATGCACTTCATAGTCATCTTTTAGCATCTTACATAGATGCGAACCGATGTAGCCGGAACAACCGGTAACCATTATCTTCTTCATTTACAATCCTTGAAATAAACTTTTACCTGACAGTTCTTCCTCAGGGACGAACGCAGGGTTCTTAGATAGATATGTGTCCTCATCAGTGAATAACACATTTATAAACTTGTAACGATTAGTCAACACACTTTCAAAATCTTCTCGTGCTATATGGTTGCGATTAAGGTCACTGATATAATCACGATACTTGACGGTTTCTTGTGCGTTGATCTTTGCGACATTGGTGTTACTACGCTTCCCAACAAAGTTATCTAGGAATCTAATCCATCCTTCAGCCGTGTTAGCATCTAACTGATTAACGTAGTCTAGTGCTTCCGATAACTGATCAGTCTCATATGCAGCCTTGATTGTGTCGGAAGCTTCTTTAATACTACACTTGTAATAGTATTTGCTGTCAAAGTTGTCAGACCAATCTTGCTTGTCAAGAACAACACATGGCATATGACCCAAGCACTCAACGAATGCGAAAGGATAGTTCTCACGCAAACTTGGCATGAAGAATACTTTGCTGCTCTTGATGAAGTTTACCTTCTCTTCTCCGACGATGCCCGCTTTGATCTCATAGTTTGTGATTCCGGCATCTTTAAATGCTTTCTCAAACTTCTTAGCACCATTAGAGTTGGTCATCACCTTGCAAGGGAGACCACACTCTTGCATGACTTTGACATAGGCATCTGGATTCTTTCCGTCTTCCCATCTACCTATGAACAGAACACCGCTACGATTAGCAGTAGAAGGTTCAAGCAAGCCGCGCTCACTCATAGGCATTCTAAGCAGAACACAGTTAGTTGCACCATGCTTAGTGAGTTCATCAATGTTCTTTTGGCTTTGCGTGCCAATAGTGATACCATCAAACTCCATATGTTTATTATAGAATGTGTGATAGCTACCCAAAAATACGTCTACTCCCTGAGTGTCACGGAAGATCATGCTGTGAAGATGAGTGTAGAACATTACAGGAATATACTCATGAACAGTCATAGCATATGCAGCCGACATTGCTTCTTGCGTATTACAGACTAGCATATCGTAGATATTAGTCTCAAATGCACGAAGAATAGATTTGCGGAAATTGATGATCTTCTCAAAGTTGATAGTATCACTGAAGACGAATGTGGCCGCATGATCCGAATAAGGTAGAACATCCTTAGGGTAGACGATGTTTGCACCCAGCTTTTTGATGAGAGTGCTAAACTCATTTGTTGGAGCCTTGTCAAGGATGATATCGACTTTCCAGCCGATACGCCCGCACATCTCTACAAATCCTTTGGCGAACTGTCCTATTCCACCATGAGGAATAAGATGCTGATCGCTGATTAGGAATCCAATTCTACGACTGTAAATCTTCATATGTGTTCTTACTAAAGTATGATTAGATTATAATATTCATCGACAGTGAACCAACGACTTATATGATGATCCACCCCGATTTCTGAATCCAAAACGAAATGCGTCACTCGGTATGCATTTTTAAACCAGATCCAAGTACCACTTTGGCTACACTTGTGTGGAAAGACGCAAAAAGATAACTTGATCTTGTCTGCACTCTGTATCCAGTGTATGTTATTTTTAGTGTTTACGCTTACCCACATTCATGTTCCCCACTCGTTTTTGAACAACGGAACTTGCAGTCTGTCACTGTAATAAAGACCATGCTTCATCGCAGCCAATGCTACATTCTTGTTGTTCATGTGATATACACTCTCTACTCCACCAACTGGCATGAGATACACATTACCGGTAAATCCGGTGCTACGATAAATCTCTATCGTCTGCAATGCTTCGGTGATATCATCTTCGGTTGCTACAACAAACTTTAGATAAGTGTCTTTAGAAACCATTTCATAGCCGGCCACGACTTCAGGCTTGATCGCTGCTTTGCGTGATTCTCCTGAACAACTCAGTTTGGCACTGACAGAGAATGTGATACTACGATCTCTGTACTCAGAGCCGGATGCAGGTGTTGCGTATTCGTAGAACCAACCATCAAGATAGCTTTCTAAATCTTTTGATAGCGCTTGAGTACCGTTCGTCTCAAACGTGATATCCCTAAGACCCTGCATCTTAGGATGATTCAAAAGCTCAGGGTATGCTCGCTGCCAAGTAAGCAATGGTTCTCCGCCAGTGATGACAAGATGCTCATTTCTCCATTCACCGAACGGAAGCACCGACATGATCTCGTCAACGATCTCGTCAATCGTCTTGAAATGTGACAGCCCTTTGAATCTAGGATCCCAACTGGCATAACTATCACACCCTGTGCTAACGAGCGGCAAAGACTTATACTCTGTATACGGAGTGTTACTGTGAGCAAATGCGATAGCATCAACTTCATTGCTTAGTTCACCCTTAGGCATGCCGAATCCAGCACACTTAAAGTTACAACCAAATGTTCTTAGAAACACAGATGGCGCACCCATATGAAGGCCTTCGCCTTGAATGCTATAGAATAGTTCACTGATTTTGATTTTCATAGTGAGTGGACTTACCTTGGAACTCTAAAGGTTTGATTCTTTTTCTGTAGCTGTTGTACACAGCCATATCGAAGCATCTGTTGAACCCTAGCAAGAGCATCGCCGTAATGGACGTGTATACTATCAGTTTTCCAGATAAACTTATAAAAGTAATGAATGATATTCTTTTTGGTTCCAGTAGGAGCGAGTGTGTAGATCACATTCCACCTCTTTTGAATATGTGTGATTTTAATAAAGTCTACAGGAATGTTGACATACTCATAACCTGCGTCTTCTACTGTCGCGTTCATGCTAGCAGATCCTCGTTCCATTCACGATGTCCTTCACGGAAAGCCATATTGCTCTGCGTTTCGCGGACTTCTACTCTATAACACCAGAGGCGCTCAGCTTCACCAAGACCCCAAAGATCAGGAATATAAACGCCATTCACATACTTATATAGCATGTCAGCTAGACCTTCGCAACCCAGTCTGGGTAAGATAGTTAGCTTAGCCATCTTCTTTTCTTGAAGAAGATTAAATGTCGCAAGTTCAGGATCATCTTCTGCTACAAGAAGCGTGTGATCAAACTGGTCTTCTAGAATCTTCTTGAGTTCCTTGAGTCCACCGTAATCAGCGGCCCAGTTACGAACGTCTAGCTCATCAGTGCCGAAATAGAACTTCATACTAAAGCTGTAACCATGAATTAGATTACAGTGAGAGTCAGCTCTCCATTGACGATAAGCACACGGAAATGCGTCATGATACTCTTTGGTGCTCGTGTATTTATATTGCTTGGGTTGGTATGCCATTAATGTTCTCCTATGATTATAGTAGCATAGGCGGCAGAATTTGTCAACCGGGATGACGCCATAAGACCGATTTTTTTATTAATTTTCGTAGTCGTTTTCATCTTCTGTATCAAGACCCGGTGCGTCATAGATTTGATTAAGGTCTAGGCCGTGTTCGCGGTATCCGTGTTCCAAGAGATTTACATATTCAATACTAGGTTTATCAAAACCATCCGGGTATGTCATGGTATAGATCATGGCTCTATGCGACTTTCCTCTATATGTGACCGGAATGACATCCTTTACATAGTAGTCAGGATAGCCTTCTAGCATGTCTAACTTGTGCTCGCAATCTTCCGAGATGTACCATAGGACACACTGTAGTTTAGATTTCGCGTCTTTTTCAACATCAGCATGGTGGCGAAATACTAAACGATAGTTAGGTATGACTATCTTACCCAAAGAAATCGCATTAGGACAACGCCCGGACATTTGAAGTCCATTAGTGTTCATGCCATACGCCAGATAAAGGCGATCAGGTTTAGTGCTAAGCATTTGATCATACTCCGATGTATACACTATTTAAACCTTTCTACGATTATCATACCATAGCGCAGAGTACGATATTCACATCCAATCCTATTTATTACTGCTTCAGTTAACTGTACCATCTTCACGCTATTTCCACATAGAATGACGAGTGGGAACTCATCCTGACTCAACAGAATGAAGTTCTCCACTTTAATGTCAACATCCTGATGTCTTATGCCATGCAGGTCTAAGTTTAGCATTTTCCCATTCGTGCTATACTTAGAAACTCATTACGAGCAGCAGGATCACTCTTGAATCCGCCACCTAGACGAACAGTCACTGTAGATGACCCAGTGTCTTCCACACCACGCGATTTTACGCAGTAGTGTTGAGCATCAATCATAACTGCGACATCTTCCGTCTGTAGAATGTATTGTAGCGTATGAAACACTTGCTCAGTCAACCGCTCTTGAATCTGAGGCCGCTTGCTGAAATATTCCACGATACGATTGATCTTTGAGAGGCCAAGGACCTTTTGTTTGGGAACGTAGGCAACAGTTGCGACACCGTCGATGACGACCAAGTGGTGTTCACAGTTAGACTGTACATTCACATTACGCTCAACGACCATCTCGTTGTAGCCCATCTTATTATCTACTGTGGTGCACTTAGGAAATGCTTCATAGTCTAAACCCCAGAAGATTTCCCCTACGTACATCTTGGCGACTCGCTTAGGTGTATCCATCAGGCTATCATCAGTCAAGTCCAGACCCAGTGCCTCCATGATGTCAGTGAACTTACGCTCAATGATTTGAATCTTGTCGGTCCGGCTTAAACCATTATTGATGATAGGAGTCTCTACTCCCATCTTGACTAAATGTTCGTGAACTTCTTGACCCAGAGTCGGGTCCGTCTTAATCTTATTAAAACTCATTTTCTTTCCTTTTCAAAGCATCTATCGTTTATGCTCAACGGGATAATTCCAAATGTCACCGTCGTGTGACGTTATTATTTAGTGTTTCTTTGATGTACCCTAACAAATCATCAAGCATTTAATATTTTGCTTCTCTAGCATGTTTCCTATAGTGAGCGTGATCACGGCTCCAAGATTCACCTTTGAAGTCAATGATGTCGCATACACGATCAATCGTCTTGTCAGTCCAGTCGCTGATCTTACCCATGTTAGCGTGTGGCTTCTTCAGCAGCACATCCAACTTATTGATCGCATCATCAAGTGACCATGGAATATACAATCTTTCCGAATCATTAGCGAATGTTTCTGGGAACGAACGATATGCAGGATATAGAACATTGCAGCCAAGCGCGTCAGCTTCGCTCACAGTATTAGAAACCCAATCTTGCAAGGCGCAGTTAAAGACTACACGACTATTATTAACGATGTCGTAGTACTGGTTCTTTTCAAGGTTCTCGTAGAGAGTCAGTGTTTGATTCTCCACCATCTTATGAGTACGATCCATGTAGCTTTCGTTGTTGCTCTTTAACGAACTACCGCTGCAAACAACAAACTCGACCTGCTTGCTAGGAAATCTCTTATGCCATTCTTCAATGAGATCCATATAGAAATCTGGTTGCTTTTCTTGATCCCAACGAGCGGAGAACACTACCCGCATGCGGCGATCATTGAATGGCATGATACGATCAACACGACTTTGTACTTCATCCTTGCCAAATGCAAGGCCAGAGATGTTATAGATAGGAGCAGTCCACCCTGCGATCTTCATGTGAGCAACCATTTCTTCATTGGTCGCGAGAACACCATCTACAAACTCATTGACCATCTTTTCATAATGGCCCATCCACTTTTCCATTTCCCAGACATGAACAAAGTCATCGGGATCAATCGTCTGTGCTAGACAACGAACATAGACTCGTGGCCTCATGTGTATTGGAATCTGGTCCATAATATAAGGAAGAGATTCAATTCCGGGCTGGAACATGTCTTCAAAGTAGACCACGTCATCTTCTGTGATCTTACCTTCTTTCATCAACTTGACGAGGTTCATCATCTGGCTCATACCAAAGTAAGAACGACCATGTGCGTCAAGTACTTGCCCAGTCACGATAGCCTTGCTGCTATCAAGAGTTTCGCCAGGAACAATTACATAGTTAATCCCCCTACGATCAAAGACCTTAGTATTCCAGTCAGTCAACTGTAGAGTGTACCTAGCCTTATAAGGCTCAAGTCCCATGTAGTAGAGTGTTCTCATTTATTAGTTCCTTCTTGAAAGTAAGGATGAGTGGATGGTTTAGGACATCCACTCATCGTCGCCGCGTGTATTATCGGTTAGAGCGTAGAAGTTGTTGTTCCTTAAACTTCTCGGCGTCAAGTTCCCATTGATTCTTTACAGCTTTACCGGCTGCGAACTTTTGAGATTGACGATAGACGTAGCTCTTGTTGTTATATAGGTCTCGTTCGTCAAAACGATAACCGTATTCACGGCAAAAGTTACGATACTTGTCCAAGTCCTCAAAGACTTGCTGAGTTTGAGAGTTGTGCTTGATACGAAGTTTAGCCATCTTAGTTCCTTAGAGTTTCAGTTGTTAGCGGCATGCATACACGATGAAAGAGAGATTGAACTATGCCGAAGTTGTCCAGCCCCAATATTAATAATACTTGTTTTTTGTGCGGAAGTCAAGCTTTTTATGTTAGCGTGAACTCCAAATAACTCTAGAAAAACTCTATGAAGCAACCGGTGCACCAAATGTTAACAATGCACCGTTTTCCCCATCCTCACTTATTTCAATTTGAATTGTTCTATGTGGGTATTTGGTAGCTATTACCTCATATAAGTCTTCCGCCATCATTTCACAGGACTTGTAATCAAGTTGTAAAGTTTGATCTTTATATAGATTTTCTAACCATCTCTTAAATTGAATAAACTCAATCGCTCGGTTAGAATGTTCTACTTCTATGCTAACCTTGAAATGAAAGATGTGACGATGGGGGAATGCTAGAAAACTAACGTCATATTCGTCGCCAGTCTTTAAGTTAGCATCAGTTTCCGCTGCAGGATACCGATGAATTCCTTCACGCTGGAAAGTAACCCAGACCATTCGCTTTGCAGCGTCCTTGATCCGATTGCGTTGTTCGGCTAATGCCATGCTTCTCATAGGACTTTCGTTGTTTTTCATGATATAACTCACTATAGTATGATGTGTTTAAAAGGTCAATAGTTTTCTTTACCGAAATGCTTATTGAATGCTTCTACTAAGTTTGGATCAGGATCAAACAGAAAACTATTTGCCTTCTTCCAATTCTCGTAGTGTTCTTGACTTAGGTTGTTATCCGAAACAAACTTTCCATTGACAATATCTGCAAATTCAACATTCATGCATCTACTATCGGATTCAAACGATTCTGCTACCATATTCTCAGTGGCATCAGTGAGTATGTGTGCGAACCTAAGATACCTAAAAAGTTTACTCTCCATAGTCTCAGTTGTTATCGCTAGTACTTTATCAAATTGGTTGAAAATATTCTCCGACATCGCACTTGGATGAGTGTGTGTTCCGTACCAGTCTGCTTGAAACTCAAAAGTCTTTAGTCGTGCGATTTTGCTAGCCCAGACACTTTCGTCAAAGTTTCGATGTACAGTTCCACCTATTCCATCTCCTACTTTAAGTAGATCATGTGCCAGACTATCGATTGCTATTCCTATTATAGGAGATGTGGTGTTATTCAACAAGTCACAAACCAATGCGCCGCCGGTATGACCAGAAAAACATACTAAGTTCATGTGTTTAGTAGAATATCCAACACTTGTGCCATAGCATCGTCGCTGTCCTCGATGACCTCGTCTTCCACTGCTTCCGACAAATCTACGCTAAAAAACTCAGCAAACTTAGTAGATGAGTTCAATGTCTTCTTTCCAGAGAACCCTTGTCCCGCCTTCATCTGTCGCCAGAAACCACTGTAATGGTCAATGAGTTCTAAGCTCTTTTCACGATCTTTTAGTTCAAAAATCTTATCAACGATTTTACCAAAAATCATACTATGGTCATTCTGGTTCAATACCATCTTAGGATTGATGCCAATGTCCGACTTACGGTTAGCTTCTTGAACTGCACTGATATGCTGATACACGTTGTGTGCCTGAATAAGCGTGTAGCTTAGGGTATCCCAGCTAGTCTTAGTTTCTTTACCGTGCTGACCCAAGAATCCTTTTCCGCGATAGCAAAGGTCCTTGACCATCATATGCTCGGTTATCGGACTGTCAGTGAAGACCTTATGGATCTTGTCCTGCAACACAGCATCACTAAACTTACGAGTATCAGTCGCATACTTCTTGTTTTCTGCGGTCTTTTCCATAGTGTAAGTCCACTTAGTATTATGAACAAACGTGTTGTTATTGTACGCAAGACCTTTTGCAGCCGCAAAGAAGGGAGAAGCACAGTCAAATGTAAGTTGGAACTTTGGATTGTGATACTTACGAATCGCTCGTTGAATATCAGTAAACACTACAGCATACTCCATGATAGAAGTACCTAGACAGTGAATAAGATCATGTTTACCTTCTTCTAGGTATCCGTCATGAATGATGTTGACGAGTCTGCGAAGCATGAGGTGAATGTCGATCTTGTTTTGACCACCAAACGCCCAACCATTGAACGCACGATCACCATAGATACTAGTATCACAATACTTCTTCATCTCTTCATACCAGTTGTCGGACTGAGTATGATTTCTACCTTGTAGCACGTTTAGTAACTTGCAGCGGCCATCACGATTACTGACAAAGTACTCGTTGTTGATGTGAGTCGCAGTGATAGCTTCTTCAATGGTGCTGATGCCGTGTGCGGACTTACCAGTCTTCTTGTCTTTGATATGGTAAGTTGTAAGTGATTGCGAAGGAATATCAAGACACATACCATAATCCATATATTCGTCCATCCACTTCAACACTTGTTGGCGTTTCTTCAATGCACGAGGACAGTTAGGATCTTTCCAATCTGCGGGCCACTGACACTTGAGAATCTGGAATCCACCAGAATCTCCTAGCATGAAAGTATTCTGCCGATCACGCTTACGAATTATGCTCTCGTTATGGTCATCTTTCGTGATGTCTAGGTTAGCGTGACCAGCAGAATATAGTCCCCACTTGTAAGTGTAGAGACCCTCTTTCTCATTTAGAAAGTTTAGCTTCTCAACGTCACTGTTAAGTCCAGTTGGAATCCTTGATGCATCAAAGTAGTTCTCACCCTCTCGTTGTTTGCCTAAGCCCGCAATGAAAAAAGACGAGACCGCTGGCAAAAACAACGCCCAATCGGATTGATGTGATGATGAGAGATTAACTTGTTCCAATTTTAGATTCTTTTTTCTTTACTTAGCAAGCGCAGGAATCAAATATTGATAGTCCGCAAGTCCGCTATCAACTGTGATCTTAATCACGCCGGCGTCAGAGATGCTGATCTTCTTATTACCAGCAAGCTCCACAACAGACAAGAAAATCTTAACAGGATAATCTCGGGCCTTAGACAAGTTGCCACTCACATTTGATTGAAAGACAAAGTTACCAGAGTGAGAATAGTGCTCACCGAAGTAGACCTTTAGATCACCATTCTCTACCTTGAACTTAAAGTTTGTCTCTTCACTGCTAGCGTTAGCTTGCTTCTTGAGACGAGAAATATTGTCATTAGTCGGCTCAAACGAGATGTCCCATGCTGCTCCCCTGAACGTGACAGGAGGAAGTACTCCATTGACAGTAGCCTTTGCCATCAAACGATAGTCATTGATGAAGTCCCCTGTCTTATTCTCAAAGTGAATAGATTCTGGGGATGCGGGATCGTCTTCGCGACCGCGGCGAAGTTCGATAGTGGCGCCCTCACCGTATTCTTCAAAGTTAACGATAGTCTTTAACGTTGACAGATTAGGCATACCGAATGTGCCGATAAAGTCTGCCACTGGCTGCTTGAATTCTCCGGTAATAACAACTAGATCAGCAGCCGCTGCACTGATCTTAGTCTCAGTATCAGTGCCTTCGATCTTAACTGTATTGATGCACCCTAGTCCATGAGTATACTGGATTAGGTCTAGTAGGTAGTCCTTCATTCTCTTTTTCCTTTATAGTATTTAGGTTGTTATATTGTGTATAATAGTGGCTTTTATTACAAAAGTCAATGCTCTTGTTATCCGAAACTAAAGAGCGAACTGAATGTGCTATTAGTGTTTGTATCATTTCGGATTTTCCAATTCAGTACCCCTAACAGGTTCTCAATCTTCTCGTCAACTAGCTTGCGTTCCATATCAAGATCATCAAACGGCAGTTCTAGAAACCACTTAGGTAAACGTAGCTCATCAGTAGGATATGCTACAGAAGTGAAGCCTAATGGATTAGACTTCAGTGAACACACAACGACCTTCATCCCATCAACGATGCGCTGACTGTACTGGTCACCGTGCATGTTGCGCAAGCGATTGTAGTTGATCGCAGCCATAGCATGTCCGACGCCACACTTACCAGTCTTTTCAAAGTTGATAGTATGCTTTGTTAGATTGTTAACAGACTTAGGGGAACCTTTAGTCCAGCTATCTTGCTCGGACAGATATCGCTTAAACTCCTTGATTTTCTCAATGACATTATCACGGGGTTTACCTTCTTGAATGACCATGCACAGAACTTCCATGAGAAATGCCTGAACATACTTAGGAGTGTCAGCCCGCTTTAGGTCTAGACCCATAGCTTTGATCTCTCCTAGTTTACCTTCTTTATCCTTGCGCTTGCCTTCTTTATCAAAGATATTGATAGCATACCGCTTCTTCGTGATGAAGATAGCACGATCACCGATTAGTTCTCGACCAGCCTTGATGACTTCACCGTTCTTGCGAGGACAGTGGAACGACTTCTCCATGAACGCAGGGAAGCTTTCGTTTGTTTGCTCTGTAATGTTATCGTAAAGCGTGATACACATATCCTTAGTCCACTCTATTTCTCCACTATCAATCTGCTGCTTTAGTGCAGGATACGCAGTGAAGTAACAAGAGTCAGTATCACCATAGATAATAGCATTACCTTCGTGTGAGTACTCGCCTGTGATCGTCTCGTTTATCTGGCTCATCATATGACGAACAATCTGTCTACCAGACAATGTGACTGATTGACCGATGCGCTTGTCATAGAAACGACAATGCTCGTTTAGAAGTGCTCCGTATGCCGAGTTCAGTAGAATCTTACGAACAAGCTGTCGCTTGTCATAGTAGTCGTACATGTCGGTTCCATATGCTTCTCTAGCTTGCTTTTGGATAGTTTTACGTTCAGTATACCACCTAGAGAGCAGACCAGGAATAACTCCTTCTCTCTCATATGTAAAGATGGTGCCGTTAGCCGATAGAATGAGCGGCTTGTTGCTGTCAAAGATCATCTTCCAAATCTCAGCCGCAGACATCTCTACTGATCTACCATCTTCATAATCAATAGTAAGCACTGTGCCTCGCTCTTGATTCATGATAGCAGTATACTCTAGAGAGCCAAACAAGTTTTCCCAGAGAATAGCACCTATGACACCAGCGTCTTCACTGTAATCTCCAGACTTCTTCTTTTTCTTGTTCTTCTTTTCGGAACCCAGTCTCATGCTTTTTTCATGCATGTATTGCTCTGTCAGCGTTTGACGGACCTGCCCAACGATTGTTTCTGGAGACATGTTTAATGCACGAATGTCCGACGGATACAGTGAGTTGATATCTACTGCTCCAACATACTCATGCATACCTTCTTTTGGAATAGCAACGAACGCACCAGCAGCCGGCTGTTCAACGCCAGTGCTGTGATAACGTTTCTTGTCAGGAACGATCATTCCACGAGCGTGTGCTTCGTTGAAGATAGCCATCTCAACCATCGCCACCGAACCCATAACAGTCGGCATAAGCACACTGTTCTCGTGTGCTAGAGCATTAGCAAGATCAAGAAACTTTAGCTTATTATGAATCTTCACCATGAGCATGGTATCTTGTCTGTTATACTCCACGAACTTCTTGAAGTCCTTGTTGTAAAGTTGATCTAGCGACCCTTCATACTGAGTCTTGCGTTCGCCAACTTCCATCTCTCCAATAGCATCAAGCGAATAGCTGTGACGAGATTCATAGTTATACTTCTTGTAGAGTTGAAGATAGTCCATATGAATGCGCCCGACAAGATCGTATGTCGCTTCTTCCTTACCAAAACGCTCATAAGTACGAACCTTAGGAAGCTGTCCAAGAAGACAGAACCTGCGAGTATCATCCTTAGACATGATTCGTGTGACACGATTCACTGTATAGGGAATGTCGTATCCTTCAGAGTTCCAACCAGTCAGCACATCAGCATCTTCAATCAGTTGAAAGAAAGTCTCAAACATCTCTATCTCGGAACGAAATAGAAAACAGTTTGGAAGGTCCTTAGTCAACTCTCGTGCTGTCTCGTCAGTCATATGTTTCGGAGGCATAACGAGAGTGACTAGCTGATCTTCCCAATCAAGATAACAACTGATCGCAGTTACTGGATTGAACGGGTCATCTGTGGGACTGAAGCCTCGTTCGGGGTCAAAGTCCACTTCAATATCGAAGAAGCAAGTGTGAAGTTTCGGTGGTTCTACATTAAGATAGTTATCGGATAGACACCTGAAAACTACATTGACATCGCTTTCGAAAGTTTTCTTGCCACTATTAATCCTACGCTCTTTCTCAAACTCACTGCGTTTGCGAGAAGAGAACCGAGAGATAGGATCGCCATAGATAGAGCGATACTTACCCTTAGGGTCCGAATAATAAAAGACATAGTTCGTGGGGAACTCTTTATATGCTCGTTTACCTTCGGGAGTACGCTCTACCACATGAATGCGGTCTGCGTTAGAATCTAAGACAGCATCAACGTATGACATTAAACGGCCCGGCCGACGGTCTCCAAAATCTCATTAAGCGTTTCATTTTCTTCGTTAGTCTCAGCCAAGCGTTGCTTGTGTGCAATCTTGATGGCCTTCTTTAGCACGCCGGGCTTGATCTCAAGTTCTTCAGCAATTGCCTTGATAGTGTCGTTAAGTCCTTCGTTAAGAGTTTCAATCTCTTGAAGAACACTCGACCCTTCGTTGATCAGTTGCGTTAGCTTCAGCTTACCTTCAGCGTTAAACGTACGGTTGTTAGACATGTATACTCCTTCTATGTCTATGTGAGTATATAGACATTAGACAGCAAAGTCAAACAAATTGGTTCAGTTATTGGAAGATGTGGTGATTCTTTTCACCGTATATCTTAATATATTTTCCAGCAATCTCGTCTGCTTGGCGTTCAATCGGGCTACCAGGATAGCTGTCACCGAGCTTGATCTGGCCAAGTTCTTCTTGACGAATATGTACTAACTCGTGAATGACGGTCCTAAGAATGTCTACAAGATTTCTGTTCTTGGCATAAACCCATACGGAGTCTTCACCTTGAACATGTCTACCAGTGTGATGATTATCTTGAGCATCCTTAGTATCCATGCTCAACTCTATCTTAGGTAGACGCTCTATGTTTAACTTTTTTCCGGCCCATTCAGCACACTTCTGTACCTCAGTCTTAATGTCCAGATCATCATTACCTTCTTCGTCTAACTTGCCCTTGATCCATTTATCAGGAGTAGTCTTATATCGTTTGACGAACAGATCGTGCAGAGCTTTGCCTGTGATATGATGTTTTTCTGCTATCTTACGCATTAGTATGTCAATCGTATTATAATCGTGCTTAGCCAATGAGGGCAATCGCTTGGCTAGGTCGTTAACAGCCGATTCTACAATGATTTCGTTTCCGATCATACTGTATTTATCTCAGTGAAGCTATAAATTGTTCGGTCTTTTCTGTTCTAATGCCTGTAATCTGGAAAGTAACTCGAGGATCATGCCCGGCATTCGCTGTACAGTGTGGTATGTTTTGCCAATCAAAGTAGCTAACATCTCCTGCTTTCCATTGATTCCAATGGTAGTTGCCATACTCCCAAAACTGTCCAGGTTGCCAGTCTGTCAGTTGAATCATTATACGCATGACTCTATCGGGATCATCAGGGCACCATTTCTGTAGCTTGTCTATATGACGATTCCAAACTTGACCTGGCCACTGTATGTGAATACGCTCCATACAATCATCCAATCCAAACTGCTCAGTGATGTCATGCAGGCTTGCCGGGATGTTCCAATTGAGATTAGTGATGACCATCTTAGGGTCCGCACCCACTCTCTCAATGTCATACTCTTCTGCTAGCAAGTCTTCTCTAGGTCCAGGGATACCTTCACCTTTATACCCACGAGTTTCCCAAGTTGCCGGTTTGCTACTCTCAATGATAGCAGCAAGGTCTTCGTGCCACGTAGGTTTTATATTACCTAAACGAAACATCGCATGATTCGGTTCATCTACGATTGTAGGATCAAAGTGATATGTACTCTTTGCTTTGGTTTCGGTCCAACTTGATTTAATGATTTGGGGTTTGGGAGTATAATCGTAGTTCAACACTTTTACCTTGATATCGTGGTGCGTGTAGTCTCGTTCTTTGTAGTCAGCGTGTTTTGGAAGACGCAATGCTTCAAATAACGCAGACGAGTGTGAAGAAAAATCTAGTCCGTATTTTGAGTTAGACCATGCTGCCCCAATATCAGTGTTTTGTTCATCAATGATCTTCTTCATTGTGTCTAGGTCTTTGTAGTAGCTATGATAAAGAGGATATGTAATTCCGAACTCACCACACTTGATCCACCAGTCCAGACATGCATTGTCGTCTCTATAGACTAGTACGATGGGACAGTCTGGCCATGTTTTCTTTATAAAATCAATATGGTGTGTGAATACATGACTCTTGATGATGCGAATGCCATCTCCGCTAAAGGGCCTGTCAAACTCAGCCTCGCACTCTTCTTTGGTGTAGTCCGAGAGATTAGCGAAAAACTGTCCAAACTCCATGCCAGGATCAAAGTAGGCCCCGAGATGCATAAGCTGCATCTCACCAGATGCATCATGATGGTATGTTCTGTCGTCGCTGTAGTCGCTTCGGTCAATAGCCGGACTGTAATAAAGGTCCTTAGCTACGCTACTCCACTTGCTGCCCGGCGCTCCCGCCATAAAAATATACTTCATTTTAAATTCCTAATAGTAGTGCTATCTCGGGTGGAATCCAGGGTTTCTCCATCCGTTCTGGGTGCCAGACTATTCCAGCTACTTTCCCATCAATGAATGCTTCAACTTCACCAGTGTCAGCCAAGCATAATATCTGCCCTGTTTCATGCATCTTAGTTATACCCAAACTATGATGACTAGTGACCTTGATCGCTTCTCCGTGATACATGATATAGTGTTCAACATCCATGTGTTTTGGTATCTCTTGAATAGTACACCCTAAAGTCTCACCGAGCAGAAATGCGCCATGGCATACTCCAACTACTGGTTTGTTGCGCTGCATCATCTTACCTGCTAGCTTAAGTTCAACTGTCCTTCTGAGTGTACTATCATCGCCGCCAGTAATGATGAAGGACTCTACATGATCTGCAATTTTATCAAAATCTTGGTCTAGCGTGTTAGGTAGAAAGAACAGAGTATGACCCAGTAATAGTTTATACCAGGCATGCTCGGTCGCATCGTATGCTCTACCTTTATGATAAACGATCCGTTGACTGAGTGCTATTCTTCTCATTTAACCTGTCTTCTCTAGTTGGCTCACATCCTGCTAGTACAATATCATCTAACCAATACTTGTCAACATACTGTACATACTTATGATTCGCATCTTGTTCTATGAATTTCATCACATCAGGGTCATCATACGCTATCGGGAAGTCTAAGATTTTGCTAATCCATCTGAGATAATGCTTCTTATGCAAGAAAAAGGCTTCATGATCTAGGAAATGTATTGGAAATCTACTAGGTAATAGCGTATTATAGTAGTAGTCTTGTGCTATCGGAGTAGTATGTTCTTTCCTAACCCTGAGTTGCTGCAATTGATTGATGTTTTGATCTCTAACGATTATAGCAATCTCAACGTCAATGCCGAAACTACTTGCACGCTCGGCAACTTCTAGAATCTTAGGTACATAACGAGTTCCATTAAAGAAGAACGGGCAGCTAACATTTGCTACATGATATTCACTATCATCAAAGTATGATGCTGTTAACTTGTCAGGATCGATCCAGTATTCAGCAAACGGTTCTTGGTCGCTAGGTACCCAATAATTACCTAGTAGGGCATCCCAACCTTTAACTTTCTCGTGAATACTTAATAAACGACTGAATAGATGATTTCCCGATCCTTGTGGACCAGTAACGATTAACAACTTTTTCATTTCGGTCTTTCATTGAAAGTGATACCCATCTTGTTGCCTTGATCGAGTTTATTGTGCTTTACATACTTTATGTATTTTTCGTTAGGATCTTCTTTAAGAATATCGTCTAGACGAGGATCATCACACGCTATTGGAATGTCTATCAGTAAACTTCTTAGGTAGTCTTGCTTATACAGATATAGAAGTTCATAAGATAGAAAGATTGGATTAGCTAAGTTAGGTAACTGCTCTAAAAACATAGGAAGTGTTGAGTCAGTTCGTATACGCTTCTGTTGATTCTTTAATATAGTTTGGTCACGACCCACAACTGCGAATTGCACATCTATTCCTTGTTTTCGGACTACATCAGCGAATCCTGCAGGATTCGGATTCCAGATAGGATTAACATCCGATCCTATGATACCTAAAGGACAACTTATACTTGTGAAATAGTAATCCGATTGATCCCAGTCAAATGAGTTGAGTAGATTATGATTCTTCCAGTGTTTTGCGAACGGTTCGGAGAAACGATGCGCTTCCCAATAGTTATTTAATAGAGACTTCCATCCGAACACGCTAGGATGAAGCGAAAAGATTTTAGACCAGAGATGATTTCCAGCGCCTTGTGGACCGGTTAGTACTAGTAGTTTTTTCTTCATATGTCACAACAAAAAAAGGGGAGCGGCCACGCATTGCGATGCGTGACAAAATGTTCTCCGCTCCCCTCCTATTTAATTACCAGCCGTATGCTGCGTCTACGAGAGCCTTAGCTGCAGGTACTTCTAGTGTGTTCTTGCAAGAGATTTCAAACAAGTCCTTACGCATTGCACCTACGAGTACTTCAATACGTGATTGAGTTGCTTCGTCTGTTGCGAGTTCTTCAAGCTTGCGAGCACCGATCTTGCTGTGGAAACCTTCGTCCTTAGCGATCTTTGCATAACGTGAAGAAATGAACGTGTCTTCGATGCAGTCTGCCATTTGATCCCAAACAGCTTCAGCACGACCTTCAGCAACCAGTTGATATGCTGCGAGTGCAGCAGGATCAGTTTCTGCTTCGTACTTAGCAAGAAGTGCAGCACCCTTTGCGGTTGGCTTTGCATTCTCGGAAGCGATAGCTGCTTCTACGTCAATCTTCTCACCCTTGATGTGCTCGATTACTTCCTTGACCATACGGAAGTGAACTGCTTCATCATGCGCTTGCTTTGAGAGAAGTTGTAGTTCTACTGGGTCAGTGTCGGCTGGAAGATTTGCGATAGTAGCTGCAATCTCGACCATGTTCATACGTTCGTTGACCATACGACCTACGAAGTGTTCTACGAGAGCTTCCTGTGAAGGATTGCTTTCAAAGTATGCCTTTACGTTCATCTTTGAAGCTGCAAAAAGTGCTTCATTGTCTGCAACGATCTTGGCTACGAATTCCTTAGATGATTTCATGAGAGTTTCCTTTATTTTCTGTTAGGCTCATTCTTGATAAGTATTTAACATAAAAACACTCATCACAGTATTATTTATCATTGTTTAAGGAAAAATTGGATGAACACTATAATTTTTGGACTATTGAAGAAAAACTTAGAAGAAGCCTTCAAGCTGCCCAGGTACTCCAGTCTAGTATTTGATGATAACACTATAGTTGATCAGTTGCCGTGGACTCCTGCTCGTTATCGCAAGTTCAAGGACGCTATTGAAGCAGAGCTAAGTCTAGACTCCGATTACGTAGGTAATCTAGCAGACATCACTACAGACTTTAGTGACAGATACATTCTTAGATTCTTCGGTGAGATTTGGAAACCAAGAACGGATGAATATTCTCATACTGGCTGGCAGCTAGTAGACGAGGTAAACAGCCTAGATCCAAAGAGTGTGCTGGATGTAGGATGCGGGTATCATCCCTTCAAGGGCCGCATTCAAAATCTGATCGGCATTGATCCTTATAATAATCTAGCAGACTATCAAATCGACATTCTAGATTATGATGTCAAGCCAGAGTCTCATGATGTCATCCTCGCACTTGGAAGCATCAACTTTAATTCACAAGATGAGATTGAAAGTAGATTTGAACACTGCGTTAAGTTGCTCACTAAGGGCGGCAGATTTTATCTTAGAGCTAATCCGGGCATCCCACATAAGACTGGTCCCTACGTAGAGATATTCCATTGGTCATTCAAGGTTGTCAATGACTTTGCGGATAAGTTTGGATTGAAGCTTCTAGAGTTTAAGAAAGACACTAACAGTAGACTATATTTTGTCTACGAGAAACTATAACGGATTAAGTTTAATTATAGATTCTAACCATGTAAGGTATAACTTTTCGTCTAGTTCAGTATGAACATACTGCTGTAACTTAGGTATCATATTACCTTCAAGTATGTCTCGTAATTTTATTGTTCTATTAAAGTGCTTAAGTCCCAAGTTCGCGCTGTACCAAAGACGTTCTTCAAGTTTCGATGGGGGTACAAAATTAGGTTCACCGTGAACTAGTACAGCCGTTTCTCCGTGAAGTCGCTGGAATCTATCCATGCACCATTTAATCATTGCGTCTTCGGCAATATCTACAAAGATGCAGTCATGTTGTCTAAGAATATGGTAGTCCACAGAATGACTAGCACAGGACTTGTACATGGTTGCCATTTCCTTAATATAGTCATCTTGTTGTTCATACGTTAGTTTAAAGTATTTTAGTAAACTACGTTGAACTGGCGGAAAAAAGCGTGTATTAATAAAAACATAATCAGTGGAGTCAATAACAGCAGACACCATATCTCCGGCGCTAACGTGAATGTATAGTACTATATCCATAGAACTATTTATTTAGGTTGATATCGGTGGGTTATTTTCTACTATGGAGATTAACCAATCAAAGTACATTTTTTCATTCAACTCGGTGTCAACATATTGTTGTAGCTTTGGTATCATTCTACCCTCAAGTATATCTCGCAGTTTGATTGTTTTAGGAAAATGATTCAAAGCACTGTTCATTTTTTTGATTAAAAAGTCTTTTTGAAATTCAGGAGATCGACGATCTGGAGTAAGCCACTGTGGTTCACCGTATAGACGATATCGTCTATCAACACACCAGTCAATCATTGAGGGTTCAGTGATGTCAACCAATATACAATCGTGTTGTTTTCTAATGTGATATTCTATAGCATGGCTAGGTATTGATTTATATTGTAAAGCCATCAACTTCATATGCTGATCATACTCAGCGTCTGTCAAGTTTGGTTTTTTTAACATGTCCTTATTAATAGGAGGCTTAAACCTATCTCCTTCGAACGTGTATCCAGTTGAATCGATAACGGCGGAGATCATGTCTCCGCCGCTACCGCCTATGTATAGTATTATATTCAAGTTTTATTAAAAGTTGCGAGTATAGTTAACACCCAAGATGTCAGAGGTGACACTATTGCTACGAGTGCGATAGTAATTTACACCTACAATATTATC
>JGI26470J50227_1000170_pt1 | contig 30218 bp, 27 predicted proteins | sample FreactTroBogLake_FD_50227 | JGI IMG/M metagenome (IMG submission 50227)
AGTTCGCCTAACTGATCCCCAGCTATGGTGCAATATGTTTTATACAATTCTAACGAATAGTATTCCAATTTAGATAGTCCAGCAGTAGGAAAAACAATTTGTCCAAATTTGTCTTGCATTGGTGTAGCTGGGAAAGCGTTTGTAAGTGCGTACTTCATAGTTTTATTTTGTTAAGTAATCAATATGTGCTTTTGCACTGGTTAATGTTTTATGGAAGCTATTATCTATATCTACTACGTATTCGTTACCTACTTCATATATCCAATAACCTAAATAGTATATTTTTCTCATTATATATATTTTAAATGTTCGGTTAATGTAGCAATATCGCTGTTGTAATTTGCAATCGCATCTTCAATTAACATACGAAATTCTTGTGCCATATCAAAAGGAAAATCATCTTGACGTACACTTTGAAAAGTGCTGCCCTCAAATTTATGAGAAGCTGTAAAGATCATTGCACAGTCTTTGTAATTTGTTAGTGAGGCTAATAAACGTAGATAATCACGTTTTCCATTCAGTCGCTTAATTTCAAGCAACACAGCATTAGTGCTGGATAGATTTTTTTGCATTGGGTTTATTTTATGTCAGTAAAATATTTACCAGTGCAATTTTATATAACTTTTTCAAATAACCAAATAAATATCTAAATATATTTATTTAAAGGTCAAAAAAGTTAGATATTAACATAGGATTTTAGGGGTATATGAAATGTATTTTTGCTCGACTAACGAGCCAAAAATACATTTTTACATTCGTAACATTGCATATTTACCCCTACATTTTATCCACATTTTAAAAAAACTTGAAAAAAGTGTCTTTTGTACGTTTTTTTTCGTAATTTTATGGTAATTCAAATTTTATGGGTAAAAAGTGGTGGATTTTTCCAGCTTTATTTTTAGGATATGTTTTATACGAAAAATACGTGTTAAGCCAAACTTTTAGCGTATTTTTTAAAAACTTGGACTTTAGCAATATGTCTTTAGTTAATCCTAGTGTTAATTTAGTAGTACAAGTAAATAACCCAACACCAGTAACAGCAGAAATACAACAAATTAAAGGGGATCTATACGTGGACGGTGCTTTAGTTGGTAGTGTATTAGGTATTACACCTACTACTTTGCAAACTGGATCTAGTGAATTAAAAATTCCAATTACATTAAGTTATACTGGTGTATCTGCATTGATTGATAAATATCAAAGCAGTTCATTTAATTATAAATTTACTGGAACTATATTAGTTGATTATATTAGTTTACCATTAAACTTTGGTTATCCTACTGTAAATGGTTAATAGGAATGTATTAATTGGAAAAGTCAGTCCTTTTTTAAATAAAAAGGAAGTAATCGTAGGTAATCAAGATACTACGGATATTATTGACGCTTTAATTAAAAATCATTATAAATATTCTACGGAATATGATAAGATCTTTAGATATTTTGACGGTGGAAATGTAGAAGAAACTGCATTTAATGTATGGCAATTTTTAAAAGATGATTTTAAATATACGATTGAGCCAGAAAAAATGCAAATTTTAAGATCCCCAGCAGCAATACTTGCTAGTAATATGATAGGTATTGATTGTAAAGGATATGCTACGTTTGCAAATGGTGTTATGGACGCATATCGTAGAAACACTGGTAAAAAATTTGATGTGTATTATAGATTTGCTTCGTATGATCCATTTGATAATACACCACAACACGTTTTTTCAGTAATAAAAGAAAATGGTAATGAATACTGGATAGATCCAGTATTAGATCAATTTAACAAAAAAAAACAACCTTACTTTTATAAAGATATTAAAATTAAAAATATGGCATTAGTAGCAATGAGTGGGATAAGAAAAAGAATAGGAGATGATCCTACAAATTTTGATCCAAATGCTGGTACAACAATAGATACTGGTAATGCAACTGGTTTAACTTATTCTGGTGGTCAATATTATGACGCTGCTGGTAATTTAGTTGATCAATCTGGTAATTTACCTACAAATGTTACTGCACCAGCAGCAACAAGTACTACAACATCTACAAGTGCATTATCATCATTTTTATCATCAGCAGCAAGTGTATTAAAAGTATTTGCTCCAACACCAGCAAAAGCTACACCAGTATATAATCCAGCAACTGGTACATATACTACACCAGTATATAATCCTACTACTGGAACATATACAACTACTGCACCAACATCAACTGGAATAAGTACTAATACTATATTTTTATTAGGTGCTGCTGGTTTAGCTGCTTACTTTTTATTAAAAAAGAAATAATAGTGTATAATCAAGACTATATAGGATATAAAAAAATAGGTGCTTTATCACAAACAGCACCAGCAGCAGCTATTGCAGTTAGTTCTGCAGTACAAGCTGGTTTAGCTACTGCTGCAGCTGGTGGTCAGTTTGGTTTAAATCCAGCAGCAGATATTGCAGCATTATTAGCTACTGCTGGATTTGTTAGTGATCTTTGGACACAATGGACTAGCCACCCAGCTGCAGACGCAAGAGATTTTATAAAAAATGCAAAACCAAAAATTGCAATTTTAGATCCTTATAACAGATTGATTAACGTAATTGCATATAGTCAAAAAATAAATCCAAAAGCAGAAGATGTAGACGCAGCAGAGTGGTTACTTTGGTATAGGCAAAATTATCCAAATGATTATATGCAATTAACACCAGACGCTAAAAATTATTGGAATACATATTTAAACAGTATAAGATCATCATTTCAAAATGGTAACAATCTTTACAATAATTTACAAGCTGCAATGTTTAGTACATCCGAAATTAACTACAATGCAACACCATTGCAAACTGCTACAAATTTATTAACCAGTGCAACCAGTGGTACTACAAATTGGGTATTATATGGAGCAATAGGTATAGGAATAATTTTATTAATTAAAAATCTAAGCAAATGACAGCTTTACAATCGATCATAAAAGAAGCTAAGGCAATACGCAAAAAAAATCCTAAAATGGAATGGAAAAAAGCTGTTGCACAAGCGTCTGCTATTTATGCAAGTAAGCATAAAGGTAAAAGTCCAGTAGGAAAAAAACACGCTAAAAAGAAATCTGCTAAGAAAAAAGCAGTAGGTGTTATTAAAAAGAAAGCAGTAAGAAAAACTGCTACTAAAAGAGCAAAAAAGAAACCTACTGAAAAAGCAGTATTAAAATCTATCAAACACGCTGTAAGTGTACAAAAAGCACATATGTCTGGTGTAAGTCATCACGCTATTGACAGAATTAAATCTGCTATGTCGCATTTATCACACTACGAAATGGCTGTAAAAAAATATATGGCTTTGCCTTTAAAAGAAAGAAAAATGTACGCAAGTAACATTAAAAAATTAAGGCATTTAGTAAAAGAAACTAAAACGCATATAAGTCAATTAAAAAAATCTATTTAACAATTTTTTCTCTAATAAAAAAACAATCAAAATGGCAAGAAGAAAATCACACGCAAAAAAACGCCACCATACTAAACGCCGTCGCCATAGTGCAATGCATGGTATTGGTGGAAGCGTAGCATCTGCAGCATATATTGCTGGTGGTGCAGTATTAGCACAAGTGTTAGTACAAAAATTTGTAGCTCCTATGACAACTGGTCAAACGTCTACAACTCAAGGTTTAATTAATGGAGCAGTACCAGTAGCTTTAGGTATTTTAACTCCAAAATTCATCAAAGGCGACATCGGTGCAAAATTAGGTGCTGGTATGATTGCAGTAGGTGGATTGAATTTAGTTAAAACAACTGGCTTAGTTTCTGGTATCGGTGCTAACTACTATGGTAATAAACCAGTAGCTAACATTGCTGGTTATCAAGGAGCATCTGCTGGTACATACATAGCTGGTATTCGTAATGCTGCTATTATGGAGCAATGCTAATTAACTTTTTTAACCTTTATTAATAAAATATAAAAAAATAATAAAATGAGCCAAACTCAAATGGGATCTCGTTTAGTATTTGAAAATGCTAAAACGTTGATCAATCAATTAGGATATGACGCATCACACGCAGTTTTAACTCCTTCATATTTAAGAAGTGAAAGTTTATTAAACACTTCTTCTGCATCTTATCAAGTGCCAATTTTAGTGAACCAATTACAGTCTGGTGCTACAACTCCGACTAATAGAGAGGTTCGCTTGCAACTTCAAGATATGTTTATCGTAAGTTCTATTCAGTTCTTATTAGTATCTGGTGCAGCAACTAACGGTGCAGCTAGATCATATTCATATCCTAACTTAACAGCATTTCCAACTGGTAATGCTCAGTTATATACTGTGTATAATGGATATTTTAACATTCAAGTAAATAACCAAAACATTTTACCAAAATGGTCAATATTACAACACTTGGATATTCCACAAACACAACAAAATACAAACTTCAACAGTGCTACTGCAACATCTCCAGCACAATACACACAAGATGAGCAAAGTTTTGATGAGTACGCTATGGTAGTTTGTGAGCCTAACATTGTATTGAATGGTGCTAGTAATATTAATGCTTCATTACAATTACCAGCAGCTCCTAGTACATTGGATAGTAATACATACGTTGCGACAATTTTTTATGGCCTATTGGCACAGAATGTCACTAGCGTTAAGTAATTGTATTTCAATAACTTATACTTTTGCGAAGTTTAAACGCTACCGCTGGGGGACGGTTAATTCCCCCTATTTTTAAAAAATATAATTAATAGATATGATACGTCTTGAAAGATTTGAGGCAGTCGAAATACCAGTAAGTTCGGGTAGTACCCTAACAAGGTGGTACTTCAATGATTTGCCAAATTTACGTAATGCCAAAATCACAGCTATTCAAATATATACTGCTGGAACAATATCTGCAACACCTTTAACTGGATCAACTCCAGTTACTACTGCAGATATGAAAAAATCATTTTTAACTTTATATCAAGGCGATTTGCAATTAGTGTACAATGTACCTATGCTTACTTTGAATAATATGGTTAATAGTGCAGCAGATCCATATACATTTGAATTACCAGCAGTGAATGACTTAACAATTAGCTGGGTTAAATCTTATGTAAGTGTACCAACAGCATTAGCAACTACTGGTGTGGCTTATTCTTTTGGTGTATACTACCACTTTTAAAATACAATACTATGGCAATTAATAAAGCTATGGTAACTGGTACTGACGCAGTAATGGACTGGTTTGATAGAAATGCAACCAGTCCTTACTATTCAGTTTGGGCAGACCGTAAACAGTTACTATTTAGTTGGAACGATGAGGACGAAGTACGAGGACGTAATAAATTAGAGGACGATCTACGTGCGATTGAGCAAAATAATGTTAGTGATTTATTAACTATAAAACTGCACCCTAAAAAGGAAAAAGGCGGTTTTATTACTGATAAATCGCCTATTAATGCTAGTCTTAACTTTAGACCTACTGAATTAGAAAGACCTATGTACGGTATGCAACAAATGGCTGGTGTTGGTTATAATAGCAAAATGGAAAGCGTACTTGAAAGAGTATTAGAAACACAAAACGCTATTTTAACTAAATTAAATGCAGAGGACTTAGAGGAAGAAGAAGTAGAGGAAGATAAAGGAGTACTGGGTAGCATTATGAATAGTCCACATATGCAAACATTATTAATGGCTGGAATATCTAAATTATTAGGTATTAATACTGCCGAAGCAGTGGCAACTGGTCTAGCTGGAATAGACAATGCAGATGAAAACGAAGCAATAACAATTTTAAATAGTTTAATGAATAAAGGCGTTACAATAGATCATTTGAGAAAATTAGATCAAATGGGTACTGTACAGCTTAAATCATTACTTGCTATGCTATAACTTTTTTAACCTTTAATAATGGCAACAGTAACAGCAGATAAATTAGTAAATCACGATCTATACGCAAAAGGTAATGTAAATGCTTTAGATAGCACATTTAAAAATGTTGCTGCTACATTTACTGCTGGTCAAAGAATAGGTAATATTTATAGTTGGATACAAGGTAGTGCTGGACAAATATATTATATGATATATTTGACTCCAACAGACTACGATAACTTTAATCCAGTATATGTATTACACGATCCTAGTGTATTAGATGTACCAGATTTGCCAAATATATTGCAACAAATAGCAGATCAGCAAAAAGCAGACGCTATTGCAAAAGACGGTGTAGTAGGTTATTATTTAAACCAATATTTACCATATATTGTAGGTGCAATAGTATTAGCAATAGCATTACCGTCAATAGTTAAATCGACAAAAAAATGAAAAAAAACAATACATTAATTACGCTAGGTTTATTAGCTGGTGCTTATGTGCTATTTAGTAGTTTTAAAAGTAAAAGTACTGTTGCTGGTGTAACATTAGTAGGACAAGTAGACGCACCTACTGGAAGTCAAGAGGTATATAGCAAAGTAGGTACAAAGTTATTTGACAAAAATCAAAATGTAATTTTTACTTATGATTATGCTGGTGCTGGTATGACCGTAACTGGTTTAAATGCTGGTGTTTACAGCGTGGTATATGGCGATACATTCACATACGGTTTACCAGCATTTGTAAATGCTAGTGACGTATTAACTGCTTAATATGGAAAAGAAAAACGATAATACTATATTTTTATTGATAGCTGCTGGTTTAGGAGTATATTGGCTAATGGGTAAATCTACTCCACCAGCAACAACAGCAGTAAGTATTCCTACTGTGCCTCAAAATGTGCCAGTAGATCAAACTGTAATAAGTACACAACCAGTAGCACAACAACCCGTAACTGTTGCACCTACACCAGAAATTGTAAGTGTTAGCACACAAGCTGCAACACCTACACCAGTATCGGATATGTTAAGTACAATTACAAATATTCCTATTGGTGGTGGTGGTTTACAAAATACTGCACAAGCAAGTGCAGTTAATATAGATAATATTAACCTTATTCCTAAATCAGCAGTATTAGTAGATCAATACACATAAAATAATAAAAATATGAAAGACGATAATAGCCTTATATGGTTAGCATTAATTGGTTTTGGTATTTACTGGTATATGAATAAACAACAACAACAACCAGTTGTAACATCAACACCAGCAACGCCATTTACACCACTTGCACCTAGTACAACAACTACTACAACAGTAAATGCTGTAAGCGATTATAATGTACATTTTGCAATAAATGGAATGAGAAAAAAATTAGGTAAAATACCAAATACTATATAATATGAGTGACGTAACAGTAAGTTTATTAAAATATGAGATTGATTTTTATACAGTTGATACAAGTCAATACGTAGGTGGCGACAATGCTAACGGTTATGTATTCATTAATTATGGTACAAGCGTAGTGCAAATTGAAAGTATTATTTTGCAACCTAGCCAACAATTTGAAGTAACCGGTAACACTGGCGAAAATACAACGCAAAGATACTTTGTAAACTTTGGAACAAGTACTACTGGTAATAACGTAGTAATAGTAAGAAAAAGATACGTAAACGTATAAAATATAAAAAATGTCATTAGGAATATCAAATGGTGTATTAAACCAAAAAAATGCACCAGCTATATACGAGGATATATTTGCAAATAGACCTGCTGCTGGTTTTAGTGGTAGGATCTTTATATCTACTGATACTAGCCAAATATTTGTAGATAATGGCACAAGCTGGGTATTAATTGCAAATACTGGAATAGGATCTACTGGAAACTTACAAGTAGTTACTACAAATGGTAATACTACCAGTGCTGGTATTGTTATTACTGCTGGTGGTTTAACTACCAACGCAATAACTCAAGCTAGTTTAACAAGTGGATCAGTAATATTTGCCACTACTGGTGGACAATTAAGTCAAGATAACAGTAATTTATTTTGGGATAACACTAACAAATGGTTAGGTATTGGAACTGCACCAAGCAGTCCATTTGATATACATAGTTCTGCTTCTGCATCTATGTTAGCATTAAACAATACTGGTGGAAATGCTAGTAATATTATATTTTTAAATGCTAGTGTAAATAAGTGGCGAATTGGTAATACCAGTAGTAATACATTTGATCTATTTAACAATCAAATTGGTACTACTGCATTGTCTTTTAGTGGATCTAATAGTGCAGCTACATTTATAAATTCAATCACTGCTACCAGTTTAATTAAATCTGGTGGAACGTCTAGTCAATTTTTAAAAGCTGACGGATCAGTAGATAGTTCTGCATATATTACTTTAACATCTTTAAGTGGATCTAGTCCACTACAATATAATAGCAGCACTGGTGCATTTAGCATTTTACAAAGTGGTGCTAGTCAGTCTGGATATTTATCCAGTACTGATTGGAATACATTTAACAGCAAAGCTAGTTTATCTGCTTTCAGTGCAACTACTCCACTATCTTATAATAGTAGTACTGGTGCATTTTCAATTCAAGTGGCAAATACTGGACAGTCTGGTTATTTAACTAACACTGATTGGAATACATTTAATAATAAACAAACTGCTTTAAGTTTTGGTAATTTAACTGAAACAGTAAGTAGTGTATTAAGTATTACTGGTGGTACTGGTGCAGTAATTGGATCTGGTACTACAATACAAATAAAACAATCTAGTGGCACACAGTCTGGATATTTATCCAGTACTGATTGGACTACATTTAACAGCAAACAAGCACAAATAAACGGTACTGGTTTTGTAAAAGTTAGTGGTACTACCATAAGCTATGATAATAGTACATACTACCTTGCATCTAACCCGTCTAACTTTATTTCACTTTCAAGTTTATCTGGTACTACTCCAATAAACTATAATACTGGTACTGGTGCTATAAGTATTACACAAGCTACTACCAGTACAAGTGGATATTTATCCAGTACTGATTGGAATACATTTAATAATAAGGCAAGTTTATCTGCTTTTAGTGCTTCTCCACCATTAAGTTATAATAGTGGTACTGGTGCATTTAGTATAACACAATCTAGTGGATCTACAAATGGTTATTTATCCAGTACTGATTGGACTACATTTAACAATAAACAATCTGCTTTAACAAATCCAATTACTGGTACTGGTACTACTAATTATGTAGTAAAATTTAGTAGTACAACTGGTGTAACAAATAGTATTATTCAAGATAATGGTACTGCATTAACTATTGGTGGTTCTGCAACTTTTTCAAATAGTGTAGGAGTTGGTACAAGTTCAATTTTAACTGGCTTAACTCCTTCTGCAATTCAAGTTGGTACAAGTTCAACTTATATGAACTATGCTACTCAAACTTATATTTTAAATAATTATTACTATGATTCTGGTGGTAATGCAAGATATAATACTACAAATCCAGCATCATCGTATGTTCAAGCAAATGATGGATCACACCATTTTTATACAGTTACAAGTGGTACAGCAGGATCAATTACTACTGGTACAAATGATAGATTAACAATATTAAATAATGGTAACGTTGGAATTGGCACAGCAAGTCCACAAACTGCATTAGATGTGATTAATAGCGGAACTTATCAATTACACATTGCAGATAGTACAAGTAGTTACTCAAGTGGTAGAATTTATTTAGGTGGAATAAATACAAGTGACCCTAACTATTATGGCACAATAGGTTGGAATCAATCGGATATAACAATGAGAATTGGCGCACAATGTGGTAACGCAACAGGAGGGATTGCATTTTATACAAGTGCAAGTACGGCTGCGCAGACTGAGAAAATGCGTATTACAAGTACTGGTGAAGTATTAGTAAATGGATCTACATCAAGCAATGGTCAAGGACGTTTACAAAATACTGGTCAATCATTTACTGGTGGTTTGGGAATTGGTGGTTTAACATTTAGTACAAATACAACTGCTACTGTAAATACAAGTTTTTATTTTTTTAATGGTGGTGCTGGTGTAACATTAACTTTACCAGATACTAACGGACAAAGTATGATATACTATATTAAAAACTATTCTGCTAGTCCATTAACAATAGCTAGAACTGGATCAAATACATTTATTGCTGCTGGTACAATTACAACTGTAACAAGTTTAACATTGGCAACTGGTGTAAGTACTACATTAATTGGAAACGGAACTACTAACTACATTCAAATACAATAATATGAAACAAATACAACCAGTAGGTATATGGTTTAATGGTGCAATAGTTAATGCTAACTATTTAAACTTAGTATCTACAAGCGACAATTTAACAACAAGTGCTACATTTTATTATGTACTTTATGCAAATGAAATGGATATGCAAGGCAATTTATTGGCAAGTGGTAGCTTAACTATGGACGGTGCAGATTATCAAACATACGAAAGTAGTCCAACAAGCAACGATTTTGCATATACTTGGGCGGCTGGAAAGTTAAATCTTACAATTATTTCTTAATTTTATAAAAAAATACACTTATGGAAAAGAAACAAGCACTTGAAATCATTAAACAAGTAATCGATGCAGCTATTAAAAGAGGTCTTTTTGAAAACGTTGAAAGCGTTACGGCAGTTAATACCGCTTTATTAGTATTAAACGATGAACTTAAGCAAGAAAATGACGCAAAATAATTACGATATGACAAGCATACGAGGTACTGCATTAACTGCACTAGCATACGTTGCTAGTATGTTAGACATTGAACAAATGACTAAAATAGGTTTAATGGGTATTGGTATATTGTCTGGTGTAACTACTATTGTGTACAATATTCAAAAAATTAAAAAATTAAAAAACAATGAAAAACGCTAAAACTACAATATTTGGTCTATTAGCTGCCATTGGTGGGTACTTTGCACAGTCTGGTACTGGTAAATTACAAACTGCTGGACAATTAGTAGCTACTATTAGTACCTTTTTATTAGGTGCTAGTGCTTCGGACGCATCAAATACAAAATAATGGATAGGAATAAAAAAGTAGCACTGGGTGTCGGTGCTACTATAATAATTTTATATATGCTTAGAACAAGAATAGCAACAGCTTTAAATAGCACTGCTTTTGGCAGTGTTAGTGATAGTTTATTTAACTTAATAAGTAGTTTTGAAGGATTTTATGCTGTACCCTATTGGGATCGTACTGGATATTCAGTAGGTTATGGATCACAATACAACTGGGACGAAAATCGTCCAGTACAAAAAACGGATATTATAGATAAGGATACAGCTAAACGTTGGTTATTAGCAGAAGCACAACAAGATTTTGATCTTGTTAAATCTAAAGTAACAGTGCCAATTAATGACAATCAATTATTAGCATTAAGTAGTTTTGCTTATAATGTAGGTCAAGGAGCATTTGAAAGCAGCACACTATTAGATTTATTAAATAGTGGTGCAGATATTAATACAGTAGCAGCACAATTTGATCGCTGGACTTATTCTGGTGGTGTAGTTAATAAAGGATTGGTAGCACGTAGAGCAGCAGAGAAACAACTTTTCCTTTCATAGGTGTATAATATATGGTTTTGTAAGTAAAAAAGCGAGGGCAGTATCTACTGCCCTTTTTTTATGTATATACGTTCTACGAAAATTTTAGTAGATTTATCATACAAATTATAATATGCAGCACCTATGCTTTCACAAAAATTATAAAATTTACTATCATTATAAGCATTTCTATATTTACGTACTGGTGCATTAGGATCTTGCATAAATACTATTGCTCTATATATAGTTTTAGCCATTTTAAAGGGATTTATCGTTTATCTTAAAGTATCTGCCAGTATCATCACTAAAAGCCTTTATTTTACGTTTTAGGCACAAATGGCTAACTGCCCTAAGTACTTGCATACGATCTAGTTTTGTTATGTCGTAAATGTCTTGTAAACTGACTGCACGACGCTGCTGGATAATTAAATAAATTCTAGTTTTGTTTGTCATTTTTATATATCTTTGAGGTGAAAAAAGTTAAACCTTTGGGTTTATTGTCAGTAAGCAGTCCAGTTTGTTAAATTCTGGGCTGCTTTTTTTTACTGACATACTAACCATTAGTATTGATTTTGCATTGATCTATAATATGCTCTACCAGTGTTATAAATGCTATACAACTGCCTAATATTATTGCTACTGGAAACAATATAAATATTAAGTATAAATGTTTAAATATTTTCATAAAATTCATTGTATAAGTCCTCAATACTTTTACCCATTTTATCATTTGTTCTAACAAAAAGAATTAAATTAAGCATTTGATTTTTTTCTTCTTCTAAATATATATTTTGTATAGTATCTAGAACTTCATTTGCAGAATAATAACTAATTATTCCGTGTTTTTTTACAATTTCAATATCAATAATTAATTGTTGCATTGGTGTTTGCATATTATTTTATTTTTGTTTTATATCTTAATTGTCCAGCTCTCATTTGACATTTTCGAGAACAATATACTTTATCACCTTTTGTTTTTATAACTTTACTTTTGCAATGTGGGCAAATTATTGTTTTTTGTTTTAATTTATTTTTATAAAATAATAAATAAAACTCAATATTTGCATTAGTATTATAATATGTAAACATATTTTTATCTTGCCAGTGTAAAAATAATTCTATTGGTATTTTCATTATTAAAAGTTAAAAAAGTTATCTAGTAAAATATTTATTATCTGCTCCTTTTAATATCCAGCCTTTATTGATCCATATCTTTATAAGATTTTTAGCATAAGCTTTACTGGTAGCAGTCCTTTCTATAATCTCATCACTAATATCGTTATAATTTGTAGGTATTGATACTATTGTATTGCATATTGCTTTGCTTTCTAAATCACTTAAATCACTAGCTTTTTTACCAGTTTCTTTTTTTACTTCTGTTTCTACTTGCTGAAATACTCCGTTAAAATTCATTAATGTTATAGGCTCAAAGTCCATATCACTTCTCATAAATCTACTAGCAAGTATATAACAGTTTCTTTCTTTTTCTTTAACTATGTCTAGTGTAGATTGTGCAAAACGATCACTAGCAGATCCAATATGTCCAGTAGTACTTAAATTACTTTTAGACTGGTGCAGTACTGTAATAAGTAAAATATTATACACCTTAGTAATTTTCTTTAACCATTTAGTTACCAGACTACTTTCTCGTTCATCATTATAATTAACTAATAAATCTAGCAATCCGTCTATAATAATTACGCTGCAATCTGCATTTTCAGTCAAATACGTTTCTATCATTTTACGTATTAATCCAGATCCGTCCTCTCTAACTTGATAAGCATTAAACCAGTCTGGTAATATAGGCAATTCACAAAATCCTTTTATTTTACCTATTTGTCTAAAAAAATCATAGTCGCTACTTTCAGTATCAAAATAGCATATTTTTCTACGATCTACTGGTAAGTGTAGCTTCATACTAAATACTTCGTAAGGCACAAATGCACTGGCAATAGCACCAGCTACAAATGTACTTTTACCAGCCTTTGGTAAACCAGATAACGTAACAAAATTTTGCAAACTACCTACGTGTTTTCCACCTATTGTAAATACAATATTTTCTTTGTTCGGTATGTAGTCTGGGTTATATTTTCGTTTTGCTAGTAGTTCGGTAACTGTAAGTTTATTGTCAGTGTTATTTTCCATTTACCAATTTTGCAGCAATCCAGCTATGTATAAAGCGATTAAAATTATTATTAAACTTTGTCCATTACGGCTGAACAATAGCCAATGTATTATTTTGGTCATTTTGTAAGTTTTGTGTTTTTTCCTCTAATAGTGTTATTAATTCCATAGCATCGTGTATTGACGTATTCATTATAACATTTGCTTCTAGTTCGCCTAACTGATCCCCAGCTATGGTGCAATATGTTTTATACAATTCTAACGAATAGTATTCCAATTTAGATAGTCCAGCAGTAGGAAAAACAATTTGTCCAAATTTGTCTTGCATTGGTGTAGCTGGGAAAGCGTTTGTAAGTGCGTACTTCATAGTTTTATTTTGTTAAGTAATCAATATGTGCTTTTGCACTGGTTAATGTTTTATGGAAGCTATTATCTATATCTACTACGTATTCGTTACCTACTTCATATATCCAATAACCTAAATAGTATATTTTTCTCATTATATATATTTTAAATGTTCGGTTAATGTAGCAATATCGCTGTTGTAATTTGCAATCGCATCTTCAATTAACATACGAAATTCTTGTGCCATATCAAAAGGAAAATCATCTTGACGTACACTTTGAAAAGTGCTGCCCTCAAATTTATGAGAAGCTGTAAAGATCATTGCACAGTCTTTGTAATTTGTTAGTGAGGCTAATAAACGTAGATAATCACGTTTTCCATTCAGTCGCTTAATTTCAAGCAACACAGCATTAGTGCTGGATAGATTTTTTTGCATTGGGTTTATTTTATGTCAGTAAAATATTTACCAGTGCAATTTTATATAACTTTTTCAAATAACCAAATAAATATCTAAATATATTTATTTAAAGGTCAAAAAAGTTAGATATTAACATAGGATTTTAGGGGTATATGAAATGTATTTTTGCTCGACTAACGAGCCAAAAATACATTTTTACATTCGTAACATTGCATATTTACCCCTACATTTTATCCACATTTTAAAAAAACTTGAAAAAAGTGTCTTTTGTACGTTTTTTTTCGTAATTTTATGGTAATTCAAATTTTATGGGTAAAAAGTGGTGGATTTTTCCAGCTTTATTTTTAGGATATGTTTTATACGAAAAATACGTGTTAAGCCAAACTTTTAGCGTATTTTTTAAAAACTTGGACTTTAGCAATATGTCTTTAGTTAATCCTAGTGTTAATTTAGTAGTACAAGTAAATAACCCAACACCAGTAACAGCAGAAATACAACAAATTAAAGGGGATCTATACGTGGACGGTGCTTTAGTTGGTAGTGTATTAGGTATTACACCTACTACTTTGCAAACTGGATCTAGTGAATTAAAAATTCCAATTACATTAAGTTATACTGGTGTATCTGCATTGATTGATAAATATCAAAGCAGTTCATTTAATTATAAATTTACTGGAACTATATTAGTTGATTATATTAGTTTACCATTAAACTTTGGTTATCCTACTGTAAATGGTTAATAGGAATGTATTAATTGGAAAAGTCAGTCCTTTTTTAAATAAAAAGGAAGTAATCGTAGGTAATCAAGATACTACGGATATTATTGACGCTTTAATTAAAAATCATTATAAATATTCTACGGAATATGATAAGATCTTTAGATATTTTGACGGTGGAAATGTAGAAGAAACTGCATTTAATGTATGGCAATTTTTAAAAGATGATTTTAAATATACGATTGAGCCAGAAAAAATGCAAATTTTAAGATCCCCAGCAGCAATACTTGCTAGTAATATGATAGGTATTGATTGTAAAGGATATGCTACGTTTGCAAATGGTGTTATGGACGCATATCGTAGAAACACTGGTAAAAAATTTGATGTGTATTATAGATTTGCTTCGTATGATCCATTTGATAATACACCACAACACGTTTTTTCAGTAATAAAAGAAAATGGTAATGAATACTGGATAGATCCAGTATTAGATCAATTTAACAAAAAAAAACAACCTTACTTTTATAAAGATATTAAAATTAAAAATATGGCATTAGTAGCAATGAGTGGGATAAGAAAAAGAATAGGAGATGATCCTACAAATTTTGATCCAAATGCTGGTACAACAATAGATACTGGTAATGCAACTGGTTTAACTTATTCTGGTGGTCAATATTATGACGCTGCTGGTAATTTAGTTGATCAATCTGGTAATTTACCTACAAATGTTACTGCACCAGCAGCAACAAGTACTACAACATCTACAAGTGCATTATCATCATTTTTATCATCAGCAGCAAGTGTATTAAAAGTATTTGCTCCAACACCAGCAAAAGCTACACCAGTATATAATCCAGCAACTGGTACATATACTACACCAGTATATAATCCTACTACTGGAACATATACAACTACTGCACCAACATCAACTGGAATAAGTACTAATACTATATTTTTATTAGGTGCTGCTGGTTTAGCTGCTTACTTTTTATTAAAAAAGAAATAATAGTGTATAATCAAGACTATATAGGATATAAAAAAATAGGTGCTTTATCACAAACAGCACCAGCAGCAGCTATTGCAGTTAGTTCTGCAGTACAAGCTGGTTTAGCTACTGCTGCAGCTGGTGGTCAGTTTGGTTTAAATCCAGCAGCAGATATTGCAGCATTATTAGCTACTGCTGGATTTGTTAGTGATCTTTGGACACAATGGACTAGCCACCCAGCTGCAGACGCAAGAGATTTTATAAAAAATGCAAAACCAAAAATTGCAATTTTAGATCCTTATAACAGATTGATTAACGTAATTGCATATAGTCAAAAAATAAATCCAAAAGCAGAAGATGTAGACGCAGCAGAGTGGTTACTTTGGTATAGGCAAAATTATCCAAATGATTATATGCAATTAACACCAGACGCTAAAAATTATTGGAATACATATTTAAACAGTATAAGATCATCATTTCAAAATGGTAACAATCTTTACAATAATTTACAAGCTGCAATGTTTAGTACATCCGAAATTAACTACAATGCAACACCATTGCAAACTGCTACAAATTTATTAACCAGTGCAACCAGTGGTACTACAAATTGGGTATTATATGGAGCAATAGGTATAGGAATAATTTTATTAATTAAAAATCTAAGCAAATGACAGCTTTACAATCGATCATAAAAGAAGCTAAGGCAATACGCAAAAAAAATCCTAAAATGGAATGGAAAAAAGCTGTTGCACAAGCGTCTGCTATTTATGCAAGTAAGCATAAAGGTAAAAGTCCAGTAGGAAAAAAACACGCTAAAAAGAAATCTGCTAAGAAAAAAGCAGTAGGTGTTATTAAAAAGAAAGCAGTAAGAAAAACTGCTACTAAAAGAGCAAAAAAGAAACCTACTGAAAAAGCAGTATTAAAATCTATCAAACACGCTGTAAGTGTACAAAAAGCACATATGTCTGGTGTAAGTCATCACGCTATTGACAGAATTAAATCTGCTATGTCGCATTTATCACACTACGAAATGGCTGTAAAAAAATATATGGCTTTGCCTTTAAAAGAAAGAAAAATGTACGCAAGTAACATTAAAAAATTAAGGCATTTAGTAAAAGAAACTAAAACGCATATAAGTCAATTAAAAAAATCTATTTAACAATTTTTTCTCTAATAAAAAAACAATCAAAATGGCAAGAAGAAAATCACACGCAAAAAAACGCCACCATACTAAACGCCGTCGCCATAGTGCAATGCATGGTATTGGTGGAAGCGTAGCATCTGCAGCATATATTGCTGGTGGTGCAGTATTAGCACAAGTGTTAGTACAAAAATTTGTAGCTCCTATGACAACTGGTCAAACGTCTACAACTCAAGGTTTAATTAATGGAGCAGTACCAGTAGCTTTAGGTATTTTAACTCCAAAATTCATCAAAGGCGACATCGGTGCAAAATTAGGTGCTGGTATGATTGCAGTAGGTGGATTGAATTTAGTTAAAACAACTGGCTTAGTTTCTGGTATCGGTGCTAACTACTATGGTAATAAACCAGTAGCTAACATTGCTGGTTATCAAGGAGCATCTGCTGGTACATACATAGCTGGTATTCGTAATGCTGCTATTATGGAGCAATGCTAATTAACTTTTTTAACCTTTATTAATAAAATATAAAAAAATAATAAAATGAGCCAAACTCAAATGGGATCTCGTTTAGTATTTGAAAATGCTAAAACGTTGATCAATCAATTAGGATATGACGCATCACACGCAGTTTTAACTCCTTCATATTTAAGAAGTGAAAGTTTATTAAACACTTCTTCTGCATCTTATCAAGTGCCAATTTTAGTGAACCAATTACAGTCTGGTGCTACAACTCCGACTAATAGAGAGGTTCGCTTGCAACTTCAAGATATGTTTATCGTAAGTTCTATTCAGTTCTTATTAGTATCTGGTGCAGCAACTAACGGTGCAGCTAGATCATATTCATATCCTAACTTAACAGCATTTCCAACTGGTAATGCTCAGTTATATACTGTGTATAATGGATATTTTAACATTCAAGTAAATAACCAAAACATTTTACCAAAATGGTCAATATTACAACACTTGGATATTCCACAAACACAACAAAATACAAACTTCAACAGTGCTACTGCAACATCTCCAGCACAATACACACAAGATGAGCAAAGTTTTGATGAGTACGCTATGGTAGTTTGTGAGCCTAACATTGTATTGAATGGTGCTAGTAATATTAATGCTTCATTACAATTACCAGCAGCTCCTAGTACATTGGATAGTAATACATACGTTGCGACAATTTTTTATGGCCTATTGGCACAGAATGTCACTAGCGTTAAGTAATTGTATTTCAATAACTTATACTTTTGCGAAGTTTAAACGCTACCGCTGGGGGACGGTTAATTCCCCCTATTTTTAAAAAATATAATTAATAGATATGATACGTCTTGAAAGATTTGAGGCAGTCGAAATACCAGTAAGTTCGGGTAGTACCCTAACAAGGTGGTACTTCAATGATTTGCCAAATTTACGTAATGCCAAAATCACAGCTATTCAAATATATACTGCTGGAACAATATCTGCAACACCTTTAACTGGATCAACTCCAGTTACTACTGCAGATATGAAAAAATCATTTTTAACTTTATATCAAGGCGATTTGCAATTAGTGTACAATGTACCTATGCTTACTTTGAATAATATGGTTAATAGTGCAGCAGATCCATATACATTTGAATTACCAGCAGTGAATGACTTAACAATTAGCTGGGTTAAATCTTATGTAAGTGTACCAACAGCATTAGCAACTACTGGTGTGGCTTATTCTTTTGGTGTATACTACCACTTTTAAAATACAATACTATGGCAATTAATAAAGCTATGGTAACTGGTACTGACGCAGTAATGGACTGGTTTGATAGAAATGCAACCAGTCCTTACTATTCAGTTTGGGCAGACCGTAAACAGTTACTATTTAGTTGGAACGATGAGGACGAAGTACGAGGACGTAATAAATTAGAGGACGATCTACGTGCGATTGAGCAAAATAATGTTAGTGATTTATTAACTATAAAACTGCACCCTAAAAAGGAAAAAGGCGGTTTTATTACTGATAAATCGCCTATTAATGCTAGTCTTAACTTTAGACCTACTGAATTAGAAAGACCTATGTACGGTATGCAACAAATGGCTGGTGTTGGTTATAATAGCAAAATGGAAAGCGTACTTGAAAGAGTATTAGAAACACAAAACGCTATTTTAACTAAATTAAATGCAGAGGACTTAGAGGAAGAAGAAGTAGAGGAAGATAAAGGAGTACTGGGTAGCATTATGAATAGTCCACATATGCAAACATTATTAATGGCTGGAATATCTAAATTATTAGGTATTAATACTGCCGAAGCAGTGGCAACTGGTCTAGCTGGAATAGACAATGCAGATGAAAACGAAGCAATAACAATTTTAAATAGTTTAATGAATAAAGGCGTTACAATAGATCATTTGAGAAAATTAGATCAAATGGGTACTGTACAGCTTAAATCATTACTTGCTATGCTATAACTTTTTTAACCTTTAATAATGGCAACAGTAACAGCAGATAAATTAGTAAATCACGATCTATACGCAAAAGGTAATGTAAATGCTTTAGATAGCACATTTAAAAATGTTGCTGCTACATTTACTGCTGGTCAAAGAATAGGTAATATTTATAGTTGGATACAAGGTAGTGCTGGACAAATATATTATATGATATATTTGACTCCAACAGACTACGATAACTTTAATCCAGTATATGTATTACACGATCCTAGTGTATTAGATGTACCAGATTTGCCAAATATATTGCAACAAATAGCAGATCAGCAAAAAGCAGACGCTATTGCAAAAGACGGTGTAGTAGGTTATTATTTAAACCAATATTTACCATATATTGTAGGTGCAATAGTATTAGCAATAGCATTACCGTCAATAGTTAAATCGACAAAAAAATGAAAAAAAACAATACATTAATTACGCTAGGTTTATTAGCTGGTGCTTATGTGCTATTTAGTAGTTTTAAAAGTAAAAGTACTGTTGCTGGTGTAACATTAGTAGGACAAGTAGACGCACCTACTGGAAGTCAAGAGGTATATAGCAAAGTAGGTACAAAGTTATTTGACAAAAATCAAAATGTAATTTTTACTTATGATTATGCTGGTGCTGGTATGACCGTAACTGGTTTAAATGCTGGTGTTTACAGCGTGGTATATGGCGATACATTCACATACGGTTTACCAGCATTTGTAAATGCTAGTGACGTATTAACTGCTTAATATGGAAAAGAAAAACGATAATACTATATTTTTATTGATAGCTGCTGGTTTAGGAGTATATTGGCTAATGGGTAAATCTACTCCACCAGCAACAACAGCAGTAAGTATTCCTACTGTGCCTCAAAATGTGCCAGTAGATCAAACTGTAATAAGTACACAACCAGTAGCACAACAACCCGTAACTGTTGCACCTACACCAGAAATTGTAAGTGTTAGCACACAAGCTGCAACACCTACACCAGTATCGGATATGTTAAGTACAATTACAAATATTCCTATTGGTGGTGGTGGTTTACAAAATACTGCACAAGCAAGTGCAGTTAATATAGATAATATTAACCTTATTCCTAAATCAGCAGTATTAGTAGATCAATACACATAAAATAATAAAAATATGAAAGACGATAATAGCCTTATATGGTTAGCATTAATTGGTTTTGGTATTTACTGGTATATGAATAAACAACAACAACAACCAGTTGTAACATCAACACCAGCAACGCCATTTACACCACTTGCACCTAGTACAACAACTACTACAACAGTAAATGCTGTAAGCGATTATAATGTACATTTTGCAATAAATGGAATGAGAAAAAAATTAGGTAAAATACCAAATACTATATAATATGAGTGACGTAACAGTAAGTTTATTAAAATATGAGATTGATTTTTATACAGTTGATACAAGTCAATACGTAGGTGGCGACAATGCTAACGGTTATGTATTCATTAATTATGGTACAAGCGTAGTGCAAATTGAAAGTATTATTTTGCAACCTAGCCAACAATTTGAAGTAACCGGTAACACTGGCGAAAATACAACGCAAAGATACTTTGTAAACTTTGGAACAAGTACTACTGGTAATAACGTAGTAATAGTAAGAAAAAGATACGTAAACGTATAAAATATAAAAAATGTCATTAGGAATATCAAATGGTGTATTAAACCAAAAAAATGCACCAGCTATATACGAGGATATATTTGCAAATAGACCTGCTGCTGGTTTTAGTGGTAGGATCTTTATATCTACTGATACTAGCCAAATATTTGTAGATAATGGCACAAGCTGGGTATTAATTGCAAATACTGGAATAGGATCTACTGGAAACTTACAAGTAGTTACTACAAATGGTAATACTACCAGTGCTGGTATTGTTATTACTGCTGGTGGTTTAACTACCAACGCAATAACTCAAGCTAGTTTAACAAGTGGATCAGTAATATTTGCCACTACTGGTGGACAATTAAGTCAAGATAACAGTAATTTATTTTGGGATAACACTAACAAATGGTTAGGTATTGGAACTGCACCAAGCAGTCCATTTGATATACATAGTTCTGCTTCTGCATCTATGTTAGCATTAAACAATACTGGTGGAAATGCTAGTAATATTATATTTTTAAATGCTAGTGTAAATAAGTGGCGAATTGGTAATACCAGTAGTAATACATTTGATCTATTTAACAATCAAATTGGTACTACTGCATTGTCTTTTAGTGGATCTAATAGTGCAGCTACATTTATAAATTCAATCACTGCTACCAGTTTAATTAAATCTGGTGGAACGTCTAGTCAATTTTTAAAAGCTGACGGATCAGTAGATAGTTCTGCATATATTACTTTAACATCTTTAAGTGGATCTAGTCCACTACAATATAATAGCAGCACTGGTGCATTTAGCATTTTACAAAGTGGTGCTAGTCAGTCTGGATATTTATCCAGTACTGATTGGAATACATTTAACAGCAAAGCTAGTTTATCTGCTTTCAGTGCAACTACTCCACTATCTTATAATAGTAGTACTGGTGCATTTTCAATTCAAGTGGCAAATACTGGACAGTCTGGTTATTTAACTAACACTGATTGGAATACATTTAATAATAAACAAACTGCTTTAAGTTTTGGTAATTTAACTGAAACAGTAAGTAGTGTATTAAGTATTACTGGTGGTACTGGTGCAGTAATTGGATCTGGTACTACAATACAAATAAAACAATCTAGTGGCACACAGTCTGGATATTTATCCAGTACTGATTGGACTACATTTAACAGCAAACAAGCACAAATAAACGGTACTGGTTTTGTAAAAGTTAGTGGTACTACCATAAGCTATGATAATAGTACATACTACCTTGCATCTAACCCGTCTAACTTTATTTCACTTTCAAGTTTATCTGGTACTACTCCAATAAACTATAATACTGGTACTGGTGCTATAAGTATTACACAAGCTACTACCAGTACAAGTGGATATTTATCCAGTACTGATTGGAATACATTTAATAATAAGGCAAGTTTATCTGCTTTTAGTGCTTCTCCACCATTAAGTTATAATAGTGGTACTGGTGCATTTAGTATAACACAATCTAGTGGATCTACAAATGGTTATTTATCCAGTACTGATTGGACTACATTTAACAATAAACAATCTGCTTTAACAAATCCAATTACTGGTACTGGTACTACTAATTATGTAGTAAAATTTAGTAGTACAACTGGTGTAACAAATAGTATTATTCAAGATAATGGTACTGCATTAACTATTGGTGGTTCTGCAACTTTTTCAAATAGTGTAGGAGTTGGTACAAGTTCAATTTTAACTGGCTTAACTCCTTCTGCAATTCAAGTTGGTACAAGTTCAACTTATATGAACTATGCTACTCAAACTTATATTTTAAATAATTATTACTATGATTCTGGTGGTAATGCAAGATATAATACTACAAATCCAGCATCATCGTATGTTCAAGCAAATGATGGATCACACCATTTTTATACAGTTACAAGTGGTACAGCAGGATCAATTACTACTGGTACAAATGATAGATTAACAATATTAAATAATGGTAACGTTGGAATTGGCACAGCAAGTCCACAAACTGCATTAGATGTGATTAATAGCGGAACTTATCAATTACACATTGCAGATAGTACAAGTAGTTACTCAAGTGGTAGAATTTATTTAGGTGGAATAAATACAAGTGACCCTAACTATTATGGCACAATAGGTTGGAATCAATCGGATATAACAATGAGAATTGGCGCACAATGTGGTAACGCAACAGGAGGGATTGCATTTTATACAAGTGCAAGTACGGCTGCGCAGACTGAGAAAATGCGTATTACAAGTACTGGTGAAGTATTAGTAAATGGATCTACATCAAGCAATGGTCAAGGACGTTTACAAAATACTGGTCAATCATTTACTGGTGGTTTGGGAATTGGTGGTTTAACATTTAGTACAAATACAACTGCTACTGTAAATACAAGTTTTTATTTTTTTAATGGTGGTGCTGGTGTAACATTAACTTTACCAGATACTAACGGACAAAGTATGATATACTATATTAAAAACTATTCTGCTAGTCCATTAACAATAGCTAGAACTGGATCAAATACATTTATTGCTGCTGGTACAATTACAACTGTAACAAGTTTAACATTGGCAACTGGTGTAAGTACTACATTAATTGGAAACGGAACTACTAACTACATTCAAATACAATAATATGAAACAAATACAACCAGTAGGTATATGGTTTAATGGTGCAATAGTTAATGCTAACTATTTAAACTTAGTATCTACAAGCGACAATTTAACAACAAGTGCTACATTTTATTATGTACTTTATGCAAATGAAATGGATATGCAAGGCAATTTATTGGCAAGTGGTAGCTTAACTATGGACGGTGCAGATTATCAAACATACGAAAGTAGTCCAACAAGCAACGATTTTGCATATACTTGGGCGGCTGGAAAGTTAAATCTTACAATTATTTCTTAATTTTATAAAAAAATACACTTATGGAAAAGAAACAAGCACTTGAAATCATTAAACAAGTAATCGATGCAGCTATTAAAAGAGGTCTTTTTGAAAACGTTGAAAGCGTTACGGCAGTTAATACCGCTTTATTAGTATTAAACGATGAACTTAAGCAAGAAAATGACGCAAAATAATTACGATATGACAAGCATACGAGGTACTGCATTAACTGCACTAGCATACGTTGCTAGTATGTTAGACATTGAACAAATGACTAAAATAGGTTTAATGGGTATTGGTATATTGTCTGGTGTAACTACTATTGTGTACAATATTCAAAAAATTAAAAAATTAAAAAACAATGAAAAACGCTAAAACTACAATATTTGGTCTATTAGCTGCCATTGGTGGGTACTTTGCACAGTCTGGTACTGGTAAATTACAAACTGCTGGACAATTAGTAGCTACTATTAGTACCTTTTTATTAGGTGCTAGTGCTTCGGACGCATCAAATACAAAATAATGGATAGGAATAAAAAAGTAGCACTGGGTGTCGGTGCTACTATAATAATTTTATATATGCTTAGAACAAGAATAGCAACAGCTTTAAATAGCACTGCTTTTGGCAGTGTTAGTGATAGTTTATTTAACTTAATAAGTAGTTTTGAAGGATTTTATGCTGTACCCTATTGGGATCGTACTGGATATTCAGTAGGTTATGGATCACAATACAACTGGGACGAAAATCGTCCAGTACAAAAAACGGATATTATAGATAAGGATACAGCTAAACGTTGGTTATTAGCAGAAGCACAACAAGATTTTGATCTTGTTAAATCTAAAGTAACAGTGCCAATTAATGACAATCAATTATTAGCATTAAGTAGTTTTGCTTATAATGTAGGTCAAGGAGCATTTGAAAGCAGCACACTATTAGATTTATTAAATAGTGGTGCAGATATTAATACAGTAGCAGCACAATTTGATCGCTGGACTTATTCTGGTGGTGTAGTTAATAAAGGATTGGTAGCACGTAGAGCAGCAGAGAAACAACTTTTCCTTTCATAGGTGTATAATATATGGTTTTGTAAGTAAAAAAGCGAGGGCAGTATCTACTGCCCTTTTTTTATGTATATACGTTCTACGAAAATTTTAGTAGATTTATCATACAAATTATAATATGCAGCACCTATGCTTTCACAAAAATTATAAAATTTACTATCATTATAAGCATTTCTATATTTACGTACTGGTGCATTAGGATCTTGCATAAATACTATTGCTCTATATATAGTTTTAGCCATTTTAAAGGGATTTATCGTTTATCTTAAAGTATCTGCCAGTATCATCACTAAAAGCCTTTATTTTACGTTTTAGGCACAAATGGCTAACTGCCCTAAGTACTTGCATACGATCTAGTTTTGTTATGTCGTAAATGTCTTGTAAACTGACTGCACGACGCTGCTGGATAATTAAATAAATTCTAGTTTTGTTTGTCATTTTTATATATCTTTGAGGTGAAAAAAGTTAAACCTTTGGGTTTATTGTCAGTAAGCAGTCCAGTTTGTTAAATTCTGGGCTGCTTTTTTTTACTGACATACTAACCATTAGTATTGATTTTGCATTGATCTATAATATGCTCTACCAGTGTTATAAATGCTATACAACTGCCTAATATTATTGCTACTGGAAACAATATAAATATTAAGTATAAATGTTTAAATATTTTCATAAAATTCATTGTATAAGTCCTCAATACTTTTACCCATTTTATCATTTGTTCTAACAAAAAGAATTAAATTAAGCATTTGATTTTTTTCTTCTTCTAAATATATATTTTGTATAGTATCTAGAACTTCATTTGCAGAATAATAACTAATTATTCCGTGTTTTTTTACAATTTCAATATCAATAATTAATTGTTGCATTGGTGTTTGCATATTATTTTATTTTTGTTTTATATCTTAATTGTCCAGCTCTCATTTGACATTTTCGAGAACAATATACTTTATCACCTTTTGTTTTTATAACTTTACTTTTGCAATGTGGGCAAATTATTGTTTTTTGTTTTAATTTATTTTTATAAAATAATAAATAAAACTCAATATTTGCATTAGTATTATAATATGTAAACATATTTTTATCTTGCCAGTGTAAAAATAATTCTATTGGTATTTTCATTATTAAAAGTTAAAAAAGTTATCTAGTAAAATATTTATTATCTGCTCCTTTTAATATCCAGCCTTTATTGATCCATATCTTTATAAGATTTTTAGCATAAGCTTTACTGGTAGCAGTCCTTTCTATAATCTCATCACTAATATCGTTATAATTTGTAGGTATTGATACTATTGTATTGCATATTGCTTTGCTTTCTAAATCACTTAAATCACTAGCTTTTTTACCAGTTTCTTTTTTTACTTCTGTTTCTACTTGCTGAAATACTCCGTTAAAATTCATTAATGTTATAGGCTCAAAGTCCATATCACTTCTCATAAATCTACTAGCAAGTATATAACAGTTTCTTTCTTTTTCTTTAACTATGTCTAGTGTAGATTGTGCAAAACGATCACTAGCAGATCCAATATGTCCAGTAGTACTTAAATTACTTTTAGACTGGTGCAGTACTGTAATAAGTAAAATATTATACACCTTAGTAATTTTCTTTAACCATTTAGTTACCAGACTACTTTCTCGTTCATCATTATAATTAACTAATAAATCTAGCAATCCGTCTATAATAATTACGCTGCAATCTGCATTTTCAGTCAAATACGTTTCTATCATTTTACGTATTAATCCAGATCCGTCCTCTCTAACTTGATAAGCATTAAACCAGTCTGGTAATATAGGCAATTCACAAAATCCTTTTATTTTACCTATTTGTCTAAAAAAATCATAGTCGCTACTTTCAGTATCAAAATAGCATATTTTTCTACGATCTACTGGTAAGTGTAGCTTCATACTAAATACTTCGTAAGGCACAAATGCACTGGCAATAGCACCAGCTACAAATGTACTTTTACCAGCCTTTGGTAAACCAGATAACGTAACAAAATTTTGCAAACTACCTACGTGTTTTCCACCTATTGTAAATACAATATTTTCTTTGTTCGGTATGTAGTCTGGGTTATATTTTCGTTTTGCTAGTAGTTCGGTAACTGTAAGTTTATTGTCAGTGTTATTTTCCATTTACCAATTTTGCAGCAATCCAGCTATGTATAAAGCGATTAAAATTATTATTAAACTTTGTCCATTACGGCTGAACAATAGCCAATGTATTATTTTGGTCATTTTGTAAGTTTTGTGTTTTTTCCTCTAATAGTGTTATTAATTCCATAGCATCGTGTATTGACGTATTCATTATAACATTTGCTTCTAGTTCGCCTAACTGATCCCCAGCTATGGTGCAATATGTTTTATACAATTCTAACGAATAGTATTCCAATTTAGATAGTCCAGCAGTAGGAAAAACAATTTGTCCAAATTTGTCTTGCATTGGTGTAGCTGGGAAAGCGTTTGTAAGTGCGTACTTCATAGTTTTATTTTGTTAAGTAATCAATATGTGCTTTTGCACTGGTTAATGTTTTATGGAAGCTATTATCTATATCTACTACGTATTCGTTACCTACTTCATATATCCAATAACCTAAATAGTATATTTTTCTCATTATATATATTTTAAATGTTCGGTTAATGTAGCAATATCGCTGTTGTAATTTGCAATCGCATCTTCAATTAACATACGAAATTCTTGTGCCATATCAAAAGGAAAATCATCTTGACGTACACTTTGAAAAGTGCTGCCCTCAAATTTATGAGAAGCTGTAAAGATCATTGCACAGTCTTTGTAATTTGTTAGTGAGGCTAATAAACGTAGATAATCACGTTTTCCATTCAGTCGCTTAATTTCAAGCAACACAGCATTAGTGCTGGATAGATTTTTTTGCATTGGGTTTATTTTATGTCAGTAAAATATTTACCAGTGCAATTTTATATAACTTTTTCAAATAACCAAATAAATATCTAAATATATTTATTTAAAGGTCAAAAAAGTTAGATATTAACATAGGATTTTAGGGGTATATGAAATGTATTTTTGCTCGACTAACGAGCCAAAAATACATTTTTACATTCGTAACATTGCATATTTACCCCTACATTTTATCCACATTTTAAAAAAACTTGAAAAAAGTGTCTTTTGTACGTTTTTTTTCGTAATTTTATGGTAATTCAAATTTTATGGGTAAAAAGTGGTGGATTTTTCCAGCTTTATTTTTAGGATATGTTTTATACGAAAAATACGTGTTAAGCCAAACTTTTAGCGTATTTTTTAAAAACTTGGACTTTAGCAATATGTCTTTAGTTAATCCTAGTGTTAATTTAGTAGTACAAGTAAATAACCCAACACCAGTAACAGCAGAAATACAACAAATTAAAGGGGATCTATACGTGGACGGTGCTTTAGTTGGTAGTGTATTAGGTATTACACCTACTACTTTGCAAACTGGATCTAGTGAATTAAAAATTCCAATTACATTAAGTTATACTGGTGTATCTGCATTGATTGATAAATATCAAAGCAGTTCATTTAATTATAAATTTACTGGAACTATATTAGTTGATTATATTAGTTTACCATTAAACTTTGGTTATCCTACTGTAAATGGTTAATAGGAATGTATTAATTGGAAAAGTCAGTCCTTTTTTAAATAAAAAGGAAGTAATCGTAGGTAATCAAGATACTACGGATATTATTGACGCTTTAATTAAAAATCATTATAAATATTCTACGGAATATGATAAGATCTTTAGATATTTTGACGGTGGAAATGTAGAAGAAACTGCATTTAATGTATGGCAATTTTTAAAAGATGATTTTAAATATACGATTGAGCCAGAAAAAATGCAAATTTTAAGATCCCCAGCAGCAATACTTGCTAGTAATATGATAGGTATTGATTGTAAAGGATATGCTACGTTTGCAAATGGTGTTATGGACGCATATCGTAGAAACACTGGTAAAAAATTTGATGTGTATTATAGATTTGCTTCGTATGATCCATTTGATAATACACCACAACACGTTTTTTCAGTAATAAAAGAAAATGGTAATGAATACTGGATAGATCCAGTATTAGATCAATTTAACAAAAAAAAACAACCTTACTTTTATAAAGATATTAAAATTAAAAATATGGCATTAGTAGCAATGAGTGGGATAAGAAAAAGAATAGGAGATGATCCTACAAATTTTGATCCAAATGCTGGTACAACAATAGATACTGGTAATGCAACTGGTTTAACTTATTCTGGTGGTCAATATTATGACGCTGCTGGTAATTTAGTTGATCAATCTGGTAATTTACCTACAAATGTTACTGCACCAGCAGCAACAAGTACTACAACATCTACAAGTGCATTATCATCATTTTTATCATCAGCAGCAAGTGTATTAAAAGTATTTGCTCCAACACCAGCAAAAGCTACACCAGTATATAATCCAGCAACTGGTACATATACTACACCAGTATATAATCCTACTACTGGAACATATACAACTACTGCACCAACATCAACTGGAATAAGTACTAATACTATATTTTTATTAGGTGCTGCTGGTTTAGCTGCTTACTTTTTATTAAAAAAGAAATAATAGTGTATAATCAAGACTATATAGGATATAAAAAAATAGGTGCTTTATCACAAACAGCACCAGCAGCAGCTATTGCAGTTAGTTCTGCAGTACAAGCTGGTTTAGCTACTGCTGCAGCTGGTGGTCAGTTTGGTTTAAATCCAGCAGCAGATATTGCAGCATTATTAGCTACTGCTGGATTTGTTAGTGATCTTTGGACACAATGGACTAGCCACCCAGCTGCAGACGCAAGAGATTTTATAAAAAATGCAAAACCAAAAATTGCAATTTTAGATCCTTATAACAGATTGATTAACGTAATTGCATATAGTCAAAAAATAAATCCAAAAGCAGAAGATGTAGACGCAGCAGAGTGGTTACTTTGGTATAGGCAAAATTATCCAAATGATTATATGCAATTAACACCAGACGCTAAAAATTATTGGAATACATATTTAAACAGTATAAGATCATCATTTCAAAATGGTA